>Ga0183100_1001394_pt1 | contig 12328 bp, 13 predicted proteins | sample Biomet2_FD_127789 | JGI IMG/M metagenome (GOLD analysis project Ga0183100, IMG submission 127789) | Microbial communities from bioreactor (seeded with anoxic lake sediment) at LBNL, California, USA - Biofuel metagenome 2 | ecosystem: Engineered > Bioreactor > Anaerobic > Unclassified ...
CCCGGCTGCCAGCCGGGCGTCTTTGTTATGAGTCGCTATGGGTCATTTCTTTCATTCCTTTGCCTGACGGCGCAGCTCGGTTTTGCGGATCTTGCCGCTGATGGTCTTGGGCATCTGGGTGACAAATTCGATGATACGCACCCACTTGTACTCCGCCAGCTGCCGGTTGCAAAAGTCACGGAGCTCCCGCTCCAGCTCTTTGGAGGGCGTCCAGCCCTCTGAGAGCGTCACAACGCCCTTGATGGCCTGCCCTCTCAGGGGGTCCGGCACGCCGATGACGCTGCACTCCACAACAGCGGGATGCTCCATCAGCACGTTTTCCACTTCATAGGGGCCCACCCGAAACCCGCCAGTCTTGATGATGTCGTCGAAGCGGCCGTGGAACCAGTAGACGCCGTTTTCATCCTGCCAGGCGGCGTCCCCCGTGTGATACACACCCCCCCGCCAGGCTTTGGCATACTGCTCCTCCTGATGGAGGTATCCGCAAAAGACGCCGGGCTGCCGTCCGTTCCGGGGCGGCACCACCACCACTTCCCCGATCTTCCCCGTGGGGACGGGGTCTCCGGCCTTGTCCAGCAACCGGATCTCATAGAAGGGGGAGACGGTGCCCATGGCACCCGGCACCGGCGAAGTGCCCTTGAAGTTGGCCATCAGCAAGGTGGTCTCCGTCTGGCCGTAGCCCTCACAAAGGGGAATGCCGGTGCGCTGGGTGAAGCGCTTGAAAATATCCGGCGAGAGCATTTCCCCGGCGGTGGTGGCGTGGCGCAAACCGGGCATGGGCGGGATCCCCTTTCGCACCAGATAGCGGTACACCGTGGGCGGGGCGCAAAAGGAGGTGACACCGTAGTGATTGATGACGGTGGTGAGCTGCTTGGGGTCGAAGTTGTCGAAGTCGCAGACCATCACCGCGCTGCCCACCAGCCACTGCCCGTAAATCTTGCCCCAGGAGGCCTTGGCCCAGCCCGTCTCGGCCACGGTAAAGTGAAGGCCGCCGTCTTCCGCCTGCTGCCAGTATTTGGCGGTGACGATGTGGGCCAGCGGATAGGAAAAGTCGTGGATGACGCCCTTGGGATAGCCGGTGGTGCCGGAGGTAAAATACAGCAGCATGGGATCGGTGGCAAGGGTGGGCACACGGGGGAGGGTATCGCTGCGGATGGGCATCTCCTTTGTGAGATTGACAAACCCCTCCGCGTCTTTTTGCACGCACCAGAGTTTTGCCTCCGCCTCCGCCAGGGCCATGGCGGCACGGAGCTTTTCCGGCACACCGTTTTGGGGCGTGCAGACCACGGCCCGGACTTGAGAGGCCTTGATACGGTAAACGAAGTCCTGCACCGTCAGCATATGGGTGGCCGGGATCATGGTGATCCCCAGCTTGTGCAGCGCCACGGCCGCAAACCAGTATTCATAGTGGCGCTTGAGCACCACCAGCACCCGGTCGCCCCGCTGAAGCCCCGCTTCCAAAAACACGTTGGCCATCTGATTGCTGTACCGTTTGATATCGGAGAAGGAAAAAACGTGCTCTTCCTGCTCCGTGTTGCACCAGACCAGGGCTCTTTTTTCCGGCTGGGCGTCGGCGATGGCGTCCACCACGTCGTAGCCGAAGTTGAAATCGGCGGGATAGTCCAGCTCCATGCGTGCCAGCGTCCCGTTTTCACGGAAGACCTCCCGGCAAAATTGACGGTATATGCTCATCGTTTCTCCTTCCGGCTGCCGCCGCCTGTTCCGTCTTCCCCGCCCATGCGCCGGAAACGCCCGTACCGCCTGGTCAGCAGATCAGGGTCCTTTGCCAGCGTCTCCAGCTCCTGAAAAAGAAGCTGACGGAGGTTTTCATAAAAGGCCCCGCCGCCCAGTCCTTTTTCCGAAACGACATGCTCGATGACGCCAAAGGCCTTGGCATCCGCCGCTGTCAGCTTCAGGTGGGCGGCGGCTTCCCGGGCCTTGGAGGCGTCCTTCCACAAAATGCTGGCGCAGCCCTCCGGCGAGATCACCGAGTACACCGCGTTTTCCAGCATCCACACCCGATCGGCCACGGCCAGTGCCAGCGCCCCGCCGCTGCCTCCCTCCCCAATGAAAAGGGAGAGTATGGGCACGCACAGTGTGGTCATCTCCATGAGGTTTTCCGCGATGGCCTGGCCCTGGCCTCGCTCCTCCGCGCCGATGCCGCAGTAGGCGCCGGAGGTATCCACGAAGCAGAGCACCGGGCGCCCGAATTTTTCCGCCTGCTTCATCAGCCGCAGTGCCTTTCGATAGCCCTCCGGGTGGGGCGCGCCGAAGCGGCGGAAGGCCCTCTCTTTGGCGGTGTGGCCCTTTTCGATGGCGATCACCGTCACCGGCATCCCCATAAGGCGGGCGATCCCTCCCACGATGGCGGGGTCATCTTCAAAGCGGCGATCGCCGTGGCACTCCATGAAGTCCTCACAGAGATGGGTGATATAGTCAAGGCCCGTGGGTCTGTCGCTGCCGCGGGCCAGTTTTACGTTGTCATAAGGCGTCTGGGCCATGATGATGTCCTCCGTTGTGGATTTTAAGAAGGGCGGAGAGCGTCTTTCGCTGTCCCGACCGGGGGGCGATGCTGTCCACAAAGCCGTGGGCCAGTACGAACTCCGCCTTCTGGAACTCTTTTGGCAATGACTTGCGGGTGGTCTGCTCGATGACCCGCGCTCCGGCAAAGCCCACGGTGGCGCCCGGCTCTGCCAGTATGATGTCCGCCTCCATGGCAAAGCTGGCGGTGACGCCGCCGGTGGTGGGGTCTGTCAAAACGGCAATATACAGCAGTCCCGCGTCGCTGTGGCGCTTCACCGCCGCGCTGGTTTTGGCCATCTGCATCAAAGACAGCAGTCCCTCCTGCATCCGGGCGCCGCCGGAGACGGTAAAACCCACCACCGACAGACGCCGGGCGGCGGCATACTCAAAAAGCCGGGTGATCTTCTCCCCCACGGCGCTGCCCATGCTGCCCATCATGAAATAAGGCTCCATCACAAAAAGGCAGCACCGCTGCCCGTCGATCCGGGCCGTGCCGCAAAGGACGGCTTCCTCTTCTCCCGACGCCGCCCGCACGGTGGCGAGTTTTTCCTCATATCCCGGAAATTCCAGGGGATCCCCGGACTTCACGTCGGTGAAAAGCTCTTCAAAGGAGCCGCCGTCCGTCAGCATCAGCACTCTCTGGCGGGCCTTCATGCGGAAATGGTACCCGCACTGGCACACCAGAAGCTCGCTCCACAGGCGGCTGAGGGGCGTGTCCCGGTGGCAGTTGGGACAGTTCTTTTCCGGTTCGCCGTCGTCCCGCTGCACAGGCGCCGCCGTGCGGCCCCCCTCTTCCAGTTGATTTTTCGGTTTTAAAAAATGTATCAGTGCCATTTCATCACCCGTTTCCCATCAGTGTCAAATCGTAGCGGCCGGAGGCGAAACGCTCGTCCTCCAACAGGCGCAGCTGCTCTTCCCGGTTGGTGGGGATGCCCTCGATGACCAGCTCGCAAAGGGCGGCGCGGAGCTTCCGCACGGCCTCCTCCCGGGTCTTGGCCTGCACGATGAGTTTGCCCACCAGCGCGTCGTAATAGGGCGACACCGCCATGCCCCTGACAAGGCAGGTGTCAAAGCGCACAAAGGGCCCGCCGGGCACATGGAGCATAGAAAGCGTGCCGCAGCCCACCGCGTTGATGCGGCATTCGATGGCAGAGCCGGCAAGGGACACGTCCTCCTGTGAAAAGCCCAGGGGAATACCCGCCGCGATGCGGATCTGCCACTTGACCACGTCAAAGCCCGTGAGCATTTCCGTAACGCAGTGCTCCACCTGCAAACGGACGTTCATCTCCATGAACCAGAAGCGGCTCTCGCCGTCCAGCAGGAACTCCAGCGTCCCCGCCCCCACATAGCCCATCTTTTTCACCGCCGCCACCGCCTTTTCCATCAGGCTCCTTCGCATCTCCTCCGTCACCGCCGGGGAGGGCGTTTCCTCCACCAGCTTCTGGTGGCGCCGCTGCAAGGAGCAGTCCCTGTCTCCCAGGCACACGGCGTGGCCGTGTTCGTCGGCCATGACCTGCCACTCCACATGGCGGGCGGGAAAGATGTACTTTTCCAGATACACCGAGCCGTCGCCAAAGGACGCCAGCGCCTCGGCGGCCGCCTGTCCATAGGCCTCCGCCAGCTCCTCCGGGGCTTTGATCAGGCGTATGCCCCGGCCGCCGCCTCCGGCGCAGGCCTTGAGCATCACCGGATAGCCCAGCGCGGCCGCGGCTTCTTTGGCCTCTTCGGGGCTTTGCAGGGCCTTGGTGCCGGGGATCACCGGAAGGCCGCACGCCTCCGCCAGCTCCTTGAGCCGGGCCTTGTCGCCAAGGCGCTCCATGTCCTCGGGAGCGGGGCCGATAAACACCAGTCCGTTTTTCTGGCAAAGCCTTGCGAAGTGGGCGTTTTCCGACAAAAAGCCATAGCCGGGGTGGATGGCCTGCGCCCCGGTGAGCAGGGCCGCGCTGATGATCTGCTTTTCGTTGAGATAGCTCTCCGCCGCCTCCGCCCCGCCGATGCAGCAGCTTTGATCCGCCAGCGCCACGTGCAGGGCGTTTTTGTCCGCCGCGGAGCAGACCGCCACGGTGGCCACGCCCATTTCCTTGCAGGCCCGGATGATCCGCACGGCGATCTCTCCCCTGTTGGCAATGAGTATTTTTGAAAACATGGCTATGCTTCTCCTGTGATGGCAAAGGAAAACGACGCCGATACGCAGACCTTTCCGCCTGCCAGCACCGTCCCCTCCGCGAAATAGAAGGGATGCTTCACCCTTGTGAGGCGGCACCGTGTCTCCACGGTGTCTCCCGGCCGCACCGGGGCGCGGAACTTCACCTCCCGCAGGCCCGTGTAGACGGGCACTTGTCCCGGCTTCAGGGCGTCTTTGAGTAAAACGCAGGCAGACTGAGCCAGTATTTCGCACAGGATTACCCCCGGCACCACCGGGTTTCCGGGAAAGTGCCCCCGCAAAAAGAACTCGTCGCCCCGGACGGTGTAGTGTCCCACCGCCGTTCCTTCCCTCTCCTCCACGTCGTCCAGCAGCAGCATCGGCTCCCGGTGGGGCAGAAGCTCCATGATCTGCGCCTTTGTCATGACGACCTCCTGATGCGGAAAAGCTCCGTGCCGTATTCCACCACCTGTCCGTTGGTGACGCAGATCTCGGTGATGACGCCGTCGTGCTCGGCACAGATCTCATTGATGAGCTTCATGGCCTCGATGACGCAAAGAGTCATCCCTTTTTTTACCTGATCGCCCACGGCCACATAGGGCGGGGCGTTTTCCGCAGGAGCGGCGTAAAAGACGCCCACCAGAGGCGAGGTGATGGTGCTATCATCCGTCCGGGCGGGTGTTGTCCCGGACGCCTCCGGGGCGGGTGAAGCCGCCGTTTTGTCGCCGCCGGGGATGGCGGTCATGCGCTCCAGACGCACTATCTTGTTGTCCTCGGTGATCTCCAGACCGGTGAGGCCCAGCTCCCGCATCAGCCCTGCGTATTTGCGAATATCCGCTTCTTTCATGTGGTCACCTTTCTGAAAGCAAGGCACGCGTTGTGGCCGCCAAATCCCAGTGAATTGGAAAGCGCCAGACGGATGTCCGCCTTCACCGCCCTGTGGGGCACATAGTTCAGATCGCAAGCCTCGTCTGCCTCCCAAAGATTGATGGTGGGCGGGACGACGCCCTCTTCCAGCGCCAGCAGGCAGGCCATGGCCTCCACAGCTCCCGCCGCCCCCAGCATATGGCCGGTCATGGACTTGGTGGAACTGACGAAGGCACGGGGGGCGTCACTGCCCAGTGCCAGATGGATGGCGTGGGTCTCGCACACGTCGTTGAGAGGCGTCCCCGTGCCGTGGGCGTTGACGTAGACCGTTTCGCCGAGGACATACCCCGCTTCCTCCATGGCAAGGCGCATGGCCGCCGCACCGCCTCTCGCTTCGGGATGGGGCGCCGTGATGTGGTAGGCGTCGCAGGTGGAGCCGTAGCCGCAGACCTCGCCGTAGATCCGGGCGCCCCGGCGGCGGGCGTGGTGGTATTCCTCCAGCACCAGCGCCGCCGCGCCCTCACCGATGACAAAGCCGCCCCGGCGTTTGTCAAAGGGCAGCGATGCCGCCTCCGGGTCCTCCGCCGCCGAGAGCGCCTGCATATTGATAAAACCCGCCACCGCCGAGGGGCATACCGCCGCCTCCGCGCCGCCGGCGATGGCGGCATCGGCATAGCCGTGGCGGATGAGCCGCATGGCCTCGCCGATGGCGTTGGAGCCGGAGGCGCAGGCCGTCACCGCCGGCAGGGCGGAACCCTGGCAGTGATGGCGGATGGCGATCAGTCCCGTGGCCATATTGGCGATCATCATGGGGATAAACAGCGGCGACACCCGCCGGGGTCCCTTTTCCAGCAGTTTGGTATGCTCGGCTTCAAAGGTACCGATGCCGCCGATGCCGGTGCCGAAGCACACGGAGAACCGGGGCGGGTCCACATGCCCCTCGATGCAACTCTCAGCCACCGCCTGCTGGGCCGCCGCCGCCGCGAATTGGGCGCAGCGGTCGGAGCGCAGCATCTCGTTGCGGTCCATGTAGTCCATGGGATCAAAGTCCCTCACCTCCGCCGCCAGCTTTGCCTTGTAGAGGCCGGCGTCAAAGAGGGTAATGGGGCCGATGCCGTTTTTCCCCGCCTTGAGATGACTCCAGCACGTCTCCACGCTGTTGCCCACGGGCGTGATGGCGCCCATGCCGGTGACCACCACTCTTCTATTTTCACTCATATGTGTCTCTCCTTACATGGCGATGCCGCCGTCCACCCGCAGCACCTCGCCGGTGACATAACCGGCGCCGATGAGATAGGCCGCTGCGTCGGCCACATCCTCCGGCGTTCCCATGGTGCCCAGAGGGACCGTGTCCACAAGCGGATTTTCCGCCTGATCTTGGGTCATTTCCGTTTTAATAAAGCCCGGCGCCACCGCGTTGCAGCGAATGCCCCGGGGCGCCAGCTCCCGTGCCACGGATTTGGTGAGGCCGATAAGCCCCGCCTTGGAAGCGGCGTAATTGCACTGCCCGGCGTTGCCCATCAGTCCCGCCACCGAGGCCACGTTGAGGATGCAGCCCTCCCGGTTTCGCAAAAAAAGGCCCGTGCAGTGGCGGATCATGTGGAAGGCGCCCTTGAGATTGGTGGCAAGCACCGTGTCAAACTGCTCTTCCGTCATCATGGCCGCCAGAGCATCTCTTGTGATGCCGGCGTTGTTTACCAGGATATGTACCGTGCCAAAGTCCCGGCGGATCGCGGCCACGGCGGCCTTCGCCGCCTCAAAATCGGACACGTCGCAGCGGTAACTCTCCGCCCGCACGCCGAAGCTCTCCCGACACGTCCGGCACACCGACTGGGCCGCTTCTTCATGCCCGGCGTAGATCACAGCCACGTCCGCTCCCAGGGAGGCCAGCTTCCGGGCGATGGCCGCGCCGATGCCCCGGGAGCCGCCTGTGACAACGGCCACTTTTCCTTTCAGCATGCGCCCACCTCCGCCAGCAATTTTTCCATCTCCGACACAGCATAGACGGCGGCGGCACCGTCGATCCGGCGGATCATGCCGCCAAGGGTCCTGCCGGGGCCGATCTCCACAAAGGTGTTCACCCCCCGCGCCAGCAGCCCCCGGACGATGGCTTCCCACCGCACGGGACGGCAGATCTGCCGGGCCAGCAGTTCCTTTGGATCTTCCCCGTAAGGCTCTGCCGTCACGTCGGAGTAAAGAGGCACCGACGGCGTGTGACAGGTCACTTCCTCCAGCGCCCGGCCAAAGGCCTCGGCGGCCTCTTTCATGAAAGGAGAGTGAAACGCCCCCGTCACCTTCAGCGGGACGGCCCGGCCGCCCGCCTCCCGCACTGCCTGAAAAAAGGCGGGCATCCGGGCGGCAAGACCCGAAACCGTGATCTGTCCGGGACAATTGTAATTCACCGGATAGACCCCCTCCTGCCTGGCGCAGAGGGCTTCCACCGCCTCCTCCGGCAGCTTCAGCACGGCGGCCATGGCGGTTTCCTGCCTCTGGGCGGCCGCCTGCATCAGCTCGCCCCGGCGGCAGACAAGGCGGAACGCCGTTTCGCGGTCCAAAAGTCCCGCGGCAGCCGCCGCCGTGACCTCCCCCAGGGAAAAGCCCGCCATGGCGGCAGGCCGAATGCCCTTTTCCGCCAGCACCGCCGCGGCGGCCAGTTCCATGGCGAAAAGACAGGGCTGGGTGTTTCTGGTTGCGGAAAGCTCCGCCTCTGTTCCCGAAAAGCACTGGGCCACCGTCCCGGGGCGTAGGGTCTCGCACGTTTCAAAAACGCGCCGGGCGGCGTCATAGCGCTCAAACAGCTCACGCCCCATGCCGGGGTACTGATCGCCCTGCCCGGAAAAAACAAATGCTATCTGAGCCATAAAAACGCCTCCTGCAAAAGCGGCTCCGCCTCTTCCATCACTTCCCGGACGATGTCGGCGGCTGGCTGCTCCCGGCGGACCATGGCCGCCGCCTGGCCGGAGAGGAAGCAGCCTCTTTCGCTGTCGCCCTCCTGCACGGCAAGGCGCAGCGCCCCTGTGGCCAGCGCCTCCAGCTCCGCGTCCGGCATTCCGCCGTACTCCGCCTTTTCATAGCTTCTGGCAAAGGGCGTGCGCAGACTGCGGACAGGGTGGCCCAGCCGCTTGCCGGTGACCATGGTGCAAAGGTCGGTGGCCTTGAGGATTTTTTCTTTGTAAACGGGATGGATGGCGCACTCCGCGGCGCTTAAAAACCGGGTGCCCATCTGCACGCCGCAGGCGCCCAGCATAAAGCAGGCGGCCACGCCCCGCCCGTCGGCAATGCCGCCGGCGGCGATGACGGGCAGTGTGGTGGCGTCACATACCTGAGGCACCAGCACCATGGTGGTCAGCTCTCCCACATGGCCGCCGCTTTCCCCGCCCTCGGCGATGAGGGCGGAGGCCCCCAGCCGTGTCATTTTCTTTGCCATGGCCACCGAGGCCACCACCGGGATCACCCGGATGCCGGCCCGGTGCCACAGGCGCATATAAGCGGCGGGATCGCCCGCCCCCGTGGTGACCACCTCCACCCGTTCCTCTGCCGCCACCTGCGCGACCTCCGCTGCAAAGGGGCTCAGGAGCATGATGTTCACGCCGATGGGCGCTTTGGTGAGGGATCTTGCCAGGCGGATCTGCTCTTTTACATAGGCGCCGGGGGCGTTCCCCGCGGCGATGATGCCAAGGCCGCCGCCTTCCGATACCGCGCCGGCCAGTTTTCCGTCCGCGATCCAGGCCATACCGCCCTGGAACACCGGATAGCGGATCCCCAGCATCTCACAAATCTCAGACCGGATCATGCCTTACCCCTGCTTCTTGCTCTGCATGAATTTGTCCAGATCCGCCAGCGTCTCCACCTTCTGATCCAGCTCGATCTCAACGCCGATCTCATCTTCCAGATTCATTAGCAGCTCCACCGTGTCAAGAGAATCGATACCCAGCTCGGCAAAGGTGTTCTCCGGCCGGATGGTGGAAACATCGCAGCCCGTGCGTTCGGAAACGATTTTTGCAATAGCGTCAAAGTACATTTGAAAATGCCTCCCAATTTTTGTTTTTCAGGGCCGTTATCATGGCCCGCTGCCGCCTATTATACCCGCGCCCTGTTCCCCCGGACGTCCTTCGCCGTTCCCGCAGCGTTCCACAGCATGTCTTTTTTCTTTGCACATTGCTTCTGTACACGTTCCCTTTTTTGTGATATCATGTCGGTACTTTTAAGGAAAACAGGCAACAATGGGTATGGAAAAGGCAGGTGATCCCCTATGAGCGCTCCCCTGGAACAGCCGGAGGAAATTCTGCGCTGTCACGTTCCCGGCTTCCATCAGTACGAACTGCGTCCTCCGTTCCATCTCTCCTATGTCAGCGACAGTCTTTGTGCCATGACGGGCTATGCCCCCGGAGAGCTGCTGTGCGGGAGTGAGGATCGGTACGCTTCTTTGGTTCACTCCGCCCACAGACCGGCGTATCACGCCTTTTTGGAGCGTCTGGCCCGGGATGGCGGCAGCGGCACCCTGGTCTACCATCTGGTGCGGAAGGACGGCGCCGTCCTTTCCGTCAGCGATACTCTTTCCACCCGGCGCCGGGAAGACGGTTCCCTTGCGGGCTTCTCCGTTCTGACGCCGCTGCCGGACAACCCGGCCCAGGAAAATCTCGCCTTTTTGAACGACACCGTTCCCTGCGGGTTCATGAAATACACCTGCGAGGAGCAGCCCCGCGTCACCTATATCAACCGGCGGATGCTGGAAATGCTCCGTTTTCCCGATGTTGGGTCGGATTGGGCGCTGTACCGGGACAATATCTATCTGATGATCCCGCCGGAGGAGCGGCGGCGGTTCGCTCTGTATCTCGGCCGGGTCTGCGCCCAGGGCGTTCCTCTGGCCGGTGACATGACGCTTTTACGTCGGGACGGTTCAAAGGGTCATTTTTTCGGCTGGGTCACCAAAACGGTGAACCACCGGGGAGAGGCGGAGTTTCAAAGCGTCTGCGTGGACGTGTCCGAGCGGCACGACCGGAAGCGGGAGCTGTCGCTGCGGCGCTATACCCGGGCGCTCACCGACGTGTACGAGAGCATCTTTGCCTACGACCTCTCCGCCCAGACGGTGACGTGTCTCCACAGCCCGGCGAAGAGCCTCTTTTCCCAGTTGGAAAACATCCCCATGCAGATGCGGGACGCCACGCAAAAATGGGTGGAGAGCGCCGTGAGCGAAGAAGACAGGCCCGGTGTGCTGGCTTTTTTCAGCTCTTTCTGGAGCAGAATGCCGGAGGAGGAGACCGGGGCACCGCCGCAGATCCGCTACCGGGCGCCCTCTTCCCAGGGACGGGAGATTTTTCACACCGGCATCTTTCTCAAGATCGACTCCTTTGCCAGTCTTTTCTGCTGCCGCTCCCAGCCGGAGGCGGAGGAAACCGCCCTGCTGCAAAGCGAGATCGCGTCGCTGAAACATATGCAGGAGATGGTGATGCACTTCACCGACGGCATCGCCGCCTTCGAGGTGTCCGGCGACCTTGTGACGCCCCTGTATGCCAGCGACAACGTGTGCCATTTCTTCGGTTATACCAAGGAGGAATGGCTGCCGCTGATGAAGGCAAAGACGCCCCTGCGGAAATTTGTGTCCCGCAGCGGCACCACCCTGCGGGCCTTTGAGGATCTGTTCCGCAACGGTGAGGCGGAGTTTACCTATTTCGACTTTTCCCGGCAGACCGACCGCCGGGTGAAGGCCATCTGCTCCCGGCAGACGGCAGACACGTCCGAGCCTCGCTATGTGATGATGTACCGCATGACAGGCGCCGGAGAAGAGGGCGGCGCGGACCGCGTCACCATCCGCACCTTCGGCTATTTCGACGTATTCGCAGGCGGCAGGACGGTGGCCTTCAGAAGCCAGAAGTCCAAGGAGCTGCTGGCGCTGCTGGTGGACCGCCGAGGCGGCTTCATCTCTTCCGACGAAGCCATCTGCTATCTCTGGCCCGAGGAGCCCTCCAGCGCCGTGACGCTCTCTCGCTACCGCAAGGTGGCGCTGCGGCTCAAGAGCATTCTAGAGGAATACGGCATTTCCCAGATCGTGGAGTCGGTGGACGGCAAGCGCCGCATCGTCTCCGACAAGGTGCAGTGCGACCTGTACGACTACCTCTCCGGCCATGAGGGACACCGTCAGCTGTTCAAGGGCAGCTATCTGACCAATTACAGCTGGGGCGAGACCACTCTGGCCGAGCTGCTGGGGGAGAATTTCTACGGAAAGGGGCTTTCAGATGAGTGAATGGACACGGAAGGTTCACTATTACGAAACCGATCAAATGGGGATCACCCACCACTCCAACTATGTGCGCTGGATGGAGGAGGCACGGCTTTTCTATCTGGACGAGATGGGCTATGGCCTCAAACGGCTGGAAGCGGAGGGCATTACCTCCCCGGTGGTGGACCTTCACTGCCGGTATCTCCGCACCACCACCTTTGACGACGTGATCCGCATTGCCGTCCGGGTGGAAGCCTACACCGGCGTGCGTCTCACCTTTTCCTATGTGATGACTGACGCGGCCACAGGCAAGACGGTGATGACGGCCTCCTCGTCCCACTGCTTTTTAAGCGCCCGGGGAAAGCCCGTCGCCCTCAGGCGGCAGGCTCCGGCGCTGGACGCTCTTTTGTGCAGGGCGATTCTTCCCTGAAACGGCCAACCGGCGGAACTCTCCAAAAGGAGCTCCGCCGGTTTTTTGGATGGGCGCGCTCTGCCCCGCTGTCTCTTCAAAGAGCAGGAAAGCCCCCCCACGCCCGCCGCCGGGCGCGACCCCCTGGCCGCACGCAGTGCAACGC
>Ga0183100_1001395_pt1 | contig 12321 bp, 7 predicted proteins | sample Biomet2_FD_127789 | JGI IMG/M metagenome (GOLD analysis project Ga0183100, IMG submission 127789) | Microbial communities from bioreactor (seeded with anoxic lake sediment) at LBNL, California, USA - Biofuel metagenome 2 | ecosystem: Engineered > Bioreactor > Anaerobic > Unclassified ...
CATGGGCTGGGTAGTTCCGGCAGCCTGCGGTTTGATCATCGGCTGGATTTGTGGCCTTTTCCAAAAAAATAGTGAACGCGTGTTTTGATTTTTTGCAGCCGGCTTTTGCCGGCTGTTTTTTTATGCGCAGATAAAAGCAGGGGTTTTTAATGGAATTGTAGAAATGATAAGCAAAGATAAATTTACTAAAAAGTCTGAATATTTAACTTGTATCAAAAATATAGAAGGGTGGCGGTAAAAATGCTATGTACAGTAACGGAACAGGTGTTGACGGCTATTTATCTGGAACAGCAAAAAGAAGTGCCTCATATGATGCGGCTTACACATGGACTGCTTGATCTGCCCCCGGAAAAATTTGCGGCGGCAATTGAACGGCTCCGGCATGACCGGCTGATCAACAACGTGGAAGTTATCGAGGACGATGCCGGGACACCCTTGTTTGCTTTTATAGAACAGACGCGATTGACCCTGGCCGGGCGGGAATACATCGAGAATAAATTTTCCCTTGCAGATTGGTGGACTGCGGCAAAAAAAGTCCACCAGATGCAGCAGGTTTTGCTGGAGGCAGGACTTCATTCGCTGGCAAAGCTGGCCGGTGATGTGAAAGAATTATTTTTGGAGGACAAGTGAGAAGGAAATATTTATGAATAGCAATATTTCAGGCAGCAGGAAGTCGTCTGCATCGTTGCGTTGGGTTTTCTGCTGCCTGACGAACAATTTGAAATAGCAACAAATATGGACAAATGGGACTAAACAATATAAAAAATAACAAACTGTAAAAAAAAGGTATTGATTCTCCAGCTGATTATAATTATAATTAAATATATCATTTGGTCAGTAAAACAAAAGGAAAAAGCAGGCGAATCTTTATTTTTTTGATTGCAGTAAAATTGACAAAATATGCCTTGTATGAAATACTGAGAAAGTTATAAATCTTTTATTTAAATGTATAGACAATTGTGAAGATATAGAATATTTTGAATGAAATAACTAGCGAGGATGCTGAGAATGACGAAGGACCGCTATAAAGCAATGGATTGGCCGGGACTTATTGAGTGTTTGACAACGATTGCCCAATCACTGGGCATCGCCCCGGGAAAAGATTTTGCGCCGGCAGAGCTTTCTGCACTTGCCGCGCAGGATGCCATCATCAAACAAATGGCAAAAAAATTAAAATTGAAAATTAAAGCAGTACATATGACTATAGAAGAGATCGCTGAGGCGGTGCCGGCAGTTGCCAGAATGAAGGATGGCTCTTATCTTGTTATCGGGAAAAATAACGGCCGGATGATTTTGGTCTACCGTCCGGCGACGGGCAAGCCGGAAACTATTTCGCTGGAGGAATTTCAGGCCCAGTGGAGCGGGGAATGCATTTGCCTAAAAAAACCTTTCAGCCTGCGGGAAGTTGGCGGGAAATTCAATTTGAGCTGGTTTATCCCGGTGATCTTTCGCTATCGGAAGTATTTCTTTGAAATTATAACGGCGTCATTTTTTCTGCAGGTATTTGGCTTGATAGTACCGCTATTTACCCAGGTAATCATCGATAAGGTAATTGTGCACCGGGGCACATCAACCCTCGATGTATTGGCGATTGCCCTTGTTTTTTTTGCGCTGTTTCAATGTGTGATGTCGATTGCCCGCACGTATATATCAACTCATACAACAAATAAGATCGATATGATTTTGGGAGCCAAGCTGTTTCGCCATTTGATATCGCTGCCCATGCGATATTTTGAAGTGCGGCGGGTAGGCGATACCCTGACACGTGTATCGGCTCTGAACAGCATTCGGGATTTTTTGACAAATTCTTCAATTACAGTTTTTCTGGACACCTTCTTTTCTATTGTCTTTATTGGCGTAATGTTTTATTACAGTGCCTGGCTGACAGCAATTGCGCTCTTGCCACTGCCGCTTTATCTGCTGCAGAACCTTATCGCGACGCCTGTTTATCGGCAGCGACTCAATGCAGTCTGGGCAACCGGCGCTGAAAGCAATGCTTTTCTGGTAGAGTCGGTTACCGGTGTACAGACGATTAAGGCTCTGGCTCTGGAGCCACAGTTTAATCATAAGTGGGAGCATGTATTGGCGCGCTATATCAGTACAGGTTTTGACAGTTCAAAATTTAATATTTATTTGAACTGTTCTAGCAGTACCATCCAAAATATAACGACTTTTGGTATTTTACTGGCCGGCGGTCATATGGTAATGGAAGGGGCCATGACCATCGGTCAGCTGGTGGCCTTTCAGATGTTGGCCAGACAGGTCAGTGATCCGATGCATCGCTTAACCGGAATGTGGCAGACCTGTCAGCAGACAATGCTGGCTGTGGAACGGTTGGGGGATATTTTAAATACACCGACAGAACCCGGCCGGGTAGAAGGAAAAGCACATTTGTCACCGCTGCAGGGGAAGATTCGGCTGGAGGATGTTACGTTTCGTTATCAGGCCGAAGGGAATCCGGCAGTGGAAGACCTTGCTCTTGAAATTGAACCGGGAATGTGTGTGGGAATTGTCGGCCGGTCAGGCTCAGGAAAAAGTACGATTACGAAGCTGATACAACGGCTGTATCTGCCGGAAAAAGGAACGGTATTTCTCGATGGGATTGATGTCATGGATATGGATCCGTCATGGCTGCGCCGGCAGATCGGCGTCGTTTTGCAGGAGAATTTCCTATTTAATGGCAGTGTACGTGACAATATCGCGCTGGCAAACCCCAGCGCCTCCATTGAGCAGGTCATCCAATCCGCAAAGCTCGCGGGAGCACATGAGTTTATTCTCGAGCTGCCGGAAGGGTATGATACCAAAGTTGGTGAGCGGGGATCGATGCTATCTGGCGGGCAACAGCAGCGGATTGCAATTGCCCGGGCTGTGTTTGAAAACCCTAAAATACTGATTTTCGATGAGGCGACAAGTGCCCTTGATTATGAATCTGAGCGGATCATTATGGATAATCTGGATAAGATTTCTTCCGGCAGGACCATGCTGATGATTGCCCATCGTCTGTCGACTGTCCGTAATTGTGATCTGATCGTCGTGATTGAACGCGGCCGGTTGGCTGAGCAGGGAACGCATGAAAAATTGATGGCAAAAAAAGGCATGTACTATGATTTGTATATGCAGCAAGAGGGTTAATATGTTGAAAAAAATAATGAATTTATATAAAATCGTTGTTTCGCGGTTAATTGGAAACGACGAAGAAAAGAAGCTGAGAAAAGAAGAAATTGAATTTTTGCCGGCAGCGCTCGAAGTGGTTGAAATGCCGCCGTCACCTGTTGGGCGCAAGGTCTTATGGACCTTGTTTATGTTGCTGCTGGTTGTCTTTGTCTGGGTAATGATTGGACAGGTCGATGAGGTTGCTGTTGCCACCGGCAAGATTATTCCAAACGGGCAGGTTAAGACCGTTCAGGCCGAGGATAAAGGTGTGGTCAAGGCGATTTATGTCAGTGAGGGGCAGCTGGTAAAAAAAGGGGAGCCCTTGATTGACCTTGATACGACCATTACCGCGGCAGATGTAAAGCGGTTGCGTCAGCAGGTGGCCTATTTTTCCCTTGACCTTGATCGTCTGACGGCAGAGCAGAATCATCAGCCGTTTATACCCAAAGCATATCCTGATCTTGAACCGAAAGATATTGCATTTCAACAAAATCTGTATCAGAGTCGGTTGCAGGAATACAATACAAAACTGGCCGTTGCCAGCAGTACCAAGATGCAAAATGAAGCGAATCTGCGCAGTTCGCGGGCAGGCTATCAGAAAATGATGGAGCAATATGAAATTGCCAGGGAACAGGCGGAGCGAGTAGAAAAACTTGCAGCTGAGGAAGCGATTTCTACCTTTGTCATGTTTGATTATCAGACAAAACGGATAGAGCTTGAGGGGAATATCCGGTCACAGGAAGCTGAAATTTCACGCATGGAGTGGAGTATAACTGAGGCTCAAAAGCAGATTGAAAATGTTGAAGCTGAGCGCAGTCGGGAAATTATGACCTCCATTGTTGATGATCGGCAAAAGCTGTCCGGATTTACCGAAGAGCTAAAAAAAGCCGAAGAGAAAGACCGGCTGTCGCATATTACAGCCCCGATTGACGGGCGTGTAAGCCGTCTCGATATTCATACGGTTGGCGGCATTGTAACTCCGGCCCAGGCCTTGATGGAAATTGTGCCGGACGAGGCGGTCATGCAGGTAGAAGCCTGGGTTGAAAATAAAGATATTGGTTTTGTTCAGCCGGGGCAGCAGGCCGAAGTCAAGGTGGAAACCTTTAACTTCCAAAAATTTGGCACGATTGATGCGAATGTGGTTGAAGTCAGCCCGAATGCGGTGGAGGATAAGGATAAAGGCAGGGTGTATCGCGTTTTAATGGATTTTGATAAAAACAGCTTTAATGTAAATGGCAAGGATGTAGCTATAAGTTCTGGCATGACGGCAACAGGGGAAATAAAGATCCGCAAGAAACGGATTATAGAATTCTTCCTGGATCCGTTCCGTCAATACAAAAGCGAGGCTTTAAGGGAGCGTTAAACATATGGAAAACAATCAGGAATTGGTCGGACAACCGGAAAAAATAAAAAAAGTGGATACCGGTCTTTGCTGTCTGGTCATGATTGCAAAAATGCAGGGGATTCCCGCTGAATTTGAACAATTGCGGCGGGCCTATGTTGTTGATACGCAGGGACTTGATACGATGACGATGCTGCGGGCCAGCAAGGAAATTGGCTTAAAAGCCAGGGCTCTCATCATGGAGAAAAACCGCTTTTCCCTGTTACCCTTTCCGCTGGTAGCTCTTTTGCAAAATGGAAACTATGTCGTTGTCATGAAATGTGAACAGGAAAAGGTGATTCTGCTTGATCCCTACCGACGGCACCCTGAAATTGTACCGCTTGAACGCTTTTTTGAAGCGTGGAGTCAGAAGGTTATTTTATTCGCTAAAGCCGGGATAACTGAAAAGCAGGAAAAACATTTTGATCTGAGCTGGTTTATTCCCGTGATCTTTCGCTATAAGAAGTTTCTCTACCAGGTTTTGGGTTTATCTTTTTTGCTGCAAATCTTCGGGCTGATCAGCCCAATGTTTACACAGGTTATTATCGATAAGGTGCTTGTTCACCGCAGCTTATCTACGCTTGATGTGCTGGTAGCCGGCATGGCGATTGTATCGTTGTTCCAAATTTGGATTACCGGTCTGCGCAGCTATTTATTTACTCATACGACGAATAAGGTTGACGTGGTGCTCAGCACGAAGCTATTTCGGCATATTACAGCCCTGCCCCTAAAATATTTTTCAACCTGGCAGGTGGGGGATGTCGTGACACGCGTACGGGAACTCGATACGGTACGCCAGTTTATCACCGGTTCAGCACTGACCATCGTGCTTGATACAATTTTTACAATTGTCTATGTCATCGCCATGTTTAATTACAGCCGGGTGCTGAGCCTGATTGTTCTGTTGATTTTGCCGATTTATATTTGCCTGAATTTAGTGATTACGCCGATTTTTCGCAAGCGAATCAATGAGAATTTCCTGGCTAAATCCGAAAATCAGACGTTTTTAATTGAGACCGTCACCGGGATTCAGACAGCAAAAACGCTGGCCGTGGAAGGTCAGTTTGCCCAAAAGTGGGAACTGTTACTGGCCAAGTATATTAAAACTTCATTTGCGACGGCAAATTTAGGGAACTTTGCTGGCAATATAGGCAGCTTTATTCAGCAGATGTTTACGGTGGCCGTCCTGTGGTATGGCTCACATATCGTTATGAAGGGTGAAATTACCATTGGTGAGCTGATTGCATTTCAAATGATGTCAGGGCAGGTGATTGCTCCGGTACTGCGGATTGTAAACATGTGGCAGAGCTTTCAACAGACCAAGGTTTCCGTTGATAAGCTTGGCGATATTTTAAATGAGGAAGCGGAACCGGCGTTTGATTCGACGCGGACAACGCTGCCTTCGATACAGGGGAATATTGTGTTTGACCGCGTGAGTTTCCGTTATCGCGCCGATATGGCTGAGGTTTTATATCAATTGTCAATCCGCATAAAAGCCGGATCGAGCGTTGGGATTGTCGGCCGGTCAGGCTCAGGGAAGAGCACTCTGACCAAAATGATTCAACGGCTCTATGTTCCTGAATCGGGGCGGGTGCTGATTGATGGTGTCGATCTGGCGCAGATTGAACCAGCCTGGCTGCGCCGGCAGGTTGGTGTTGTTTTGCAGGAAAACTATTTATTCAGTGGTTCGATCCGCGACAATATAGCGATATCCTCGATGGAAGCCACGATGGACGATATCATTCGGGTTGCCAAAATCAGTGGTGCCCATGATTTTATAGAGAAACTGCCGCAGGGCTATGATACTCTGACTGGTGAGCGCGGAACCGGATTATCCGGCGGTGAGCGCCAGCGAATCGCGATTGCCCGGGCGCTGTTGACCAATCCACGTATTTTGATCTTTGATGAAGCGACAAGTGCGCTCGATTTTGAATCGGAACACATCATTATGAAAAATCTGAAGCAGATTTCGGCAGGCCGGACGATGATCATGATTGCCCATCGCCTGTCTACCGTCCAGCATTGTGACCAAATTATTGTGATAGATCATGGGCGGGTTGCTGAAGCTGGCTCCCATGAAAAATTAATGCAGGCAAAGGGGTTGTATTATTATCTCTCCTGCCAGCAAAACCGTGAACCCGAGGAAAAAACTACCACAGCATGACAGGTAACTGTTCCAATAGAGTATGTAATCCGTAAGTTTATTTCGTCATCCAGTTTTGACAATGCTGTTATGCGCAGTGTTGTCGAAAAAAAATAAATGGAGGTAAGGTACAATGGGAAAAGGTTGTCAGGTAAAAAAATTAATTGGGGAGGTAATCAACTGAAATGGGACTTTTTAAAAAGCTTGCCAATGATTTAGTCAGTGACATCACGGGGGATTCCAGTACAAGAGAAAAACGTGCAAGTCTTTTGGGCAGCAATTTATCGGTTGCAACCGATACGATTGCATCTACGATTGCCGGCGTAACCAAAAGAATCATCACAGATCCGATTGGGACAGCGGAAATGGTAGTAAAAGACACCGAAGTTGCTATTTTTGGTCATACGGGGCCGCACATTGGCCGCGATGTAGCCAGCTTTATTCAAGGCTTGCCACATCTGGCTGAGGACACTGCATTAAATATTTTTAATGCTTTGCCGTCGACGAAGCCGACACCTGTATACCAGAGACAATCCGATGCGATCAGTGCCGCTGCCAATACGGCAATAACAAGTAAGTTCTCTACAGGCGCTTCGCTCGGTGATTTGTCATGGCTTATCTACAAGGGACGAATGGTATCAAATTCAGAAATTACTGATAAGTGGAAACTTTACCGCGAAGCAGAAACTTCTCACGGATTCAACAGCCGAGTATATGTCGATGGTGCCAATAAGCAGGTTGCAATTACCTTGGAAGGCACGCAGGCCAACAGCGATTTAAGTCCGCTCTGGCTGAGCAAAGACGGTCTGGCTGATCTTGAAATCGGTCTTGGCGTAGTTCCGCCGCAAATGCGCGAAGGCTACGAACAATTTAAATCTCTCGTTGCCGATGTTGTCAATAAATTTGGGGCAGATTATGGCATCAGCGTGGCGGGGCACTCCTTAGGCGGCGGTCTTGCTCAGATGATGTCGGGGATGTACTTTATTGATACGGGCGTGGCTCTGCCGACATTGGCGGAAGCGGGTCCTGGGATGCTGCGTCAGCTGAAATTGTATGCGGAAGAACAATTGCTGGCTGGCAATGAAATTCATTTGCCAAGCGGCGGTACGACTCGCCTGTATTCGTTGACGACTCTGGGCCGTGCCAATGAAGCTAAAGCGATCGTCGGTTCCTTTAAGGCAAATGATTTCAGCAATATCACGAATATGATTACAATCGGGGATCCGGTAGGTGCTATCAACTACAATGCAGATCCGGATAAAGATGGTCATATCGGTGTCAGCATCATCGCTCCTTATCTGTTGACGACGCGCGAAGACATGCAGGATCTGGAATCGGTGGCTATGCGCCCGGTTGATCAGCTTGGCATCACCACACCAGAGCTTTCAAGTCCGCTTGGCATTTTGAATGGTTTAAGCAATATCGGGATTACCCGCTTTGACCGCCATGAACCGGATCAGTCCATTGTCTTATGGTCGGGGACGGCTGTCGGTTTTAAAGATACGAGCATTGTCGGCGTTGGCTCGGCAGTATACCGTTCCTATCTTGAACCGCGTGAAGTATGGTCAGGATCCAAGCTCGGCATTTCTGAAGTCAAGATGTTTGGATCCTCGCAAAATGATACCCTGCAGACAACCGATAAATCCACGATGGTGGTTGCCGGTGATGGCGATGATACTATCTATGGCGGTAACGGTGGCAACATATTATCCGGTGGTAACGGCAATGACTTCATCTTCGGCGGAGCCGGCGATGATTATTTAGCTGGTGATGCTGGTGATGATGTGCTTTATGGCGGTGCTGGTAATGATATCCTCTATGGCGGTGCGGGCAATGATGTCCTTGACGGCGGCATGGGCGATGACCTGCTGTTTGGCGGAGCGGGTAACGACACGCTCATCTGGTCGGCCGGCAATGACATTCTCTGTGGCAACGAAGGCGATGATAAGTATATCGTCAATGAAGGTGTTGTTGGCAAAGGATCAATTAAATGGGAGCGCAACTATACAAACTTTGGCAATGATGAAGTTGTATTCAAAGGGGCTATGGCTGCGGGCAGCAGTATCTTAATGAATTTTGCGGATGAAATTCGTTTCCAGGATATGGATTGGTCGGTAAACGGCAATGATATTGTTATGACCGATTCTCTCGGAAAGCAGAAGGCCTCTGTTACATTTAAAGATGCTTTTACAACATTTGGCGAAAATACAGGGAAAATCGACTTCCAGTTCACCAATGGCAAGCTGTATGTCGATGATGTGCAGTATGCTGTAAGCGCTGGCAGTGGTGATGTAAAGGCCAATGAAGACAGCCGCTATAAAGGTACAATTATGGTTGGCTCAGCGGGCAATGATACGCTTTACTCCGGCAAAGGCAATGATCTGATGTTTGGCGGCAAAGGCAGCGATACCTTTGTTCTTGGCAATACATTTGGTGCAGATAAGATCATCGGTAGCGATGCCAGCGATAAAGTTAAATTTGCCAACGCCTTTAATGCAGCCGAGTACACGCTTGCTCTTGGCGGGAAAGATCTCGTTATTTCCTACCAGCAGGCAGGCACAAATGCAGTGAATACATTGACCATTGCTGATTGGGCAACCAGCGGCGATCGGGTGAATAGCTTCCAGTTCAATGATGGAAACTATTCAGTTGTAACCAGCAATAGCGGCGTCAGCAGCTTTGTGAAAAAGTAAGGATTAATTTGTAAGATGTAATTTTTTGATTGTCGGAAAGGGAGCAGTCTACCGCTGGTCCCTTTCTCTGAATTATTGAAGGGAAGGTATGTATGAGCTTATTTAAGAAACACCTGCTACTGGATCCGGTAGCAGTGATAGAAGATGGTATCACAAATGTTGTCAAGACAGTAGAAGATGTGCGTCAGGTTGGGCGTGAGGTCGTTGGGGATGTACTGCAAACGGCAGCCTCTGTTGTGGGCTTGTCAGAAGTCAGCCAGGCATCGGATGTGCCTCATGTAAAACCTGGCTTTACAGTCAGCGGAACCAGCAACGCCTCCATGGCGGATATTATGAAGTTGTCCTACAAGGAAACCTATGCCTTTTACAAATATGTGGCGCATGACGAAGGCATTTCCCAGTGGCGTCAATATGCTTCTACCGATCAATTGCTTACGGGCCTTAATGCCAGAACCTTTGTCAATGATACGACACGGGAAATTGACATAGCGTTTGAAGGCTCCCATGGTTTTACAAAATTGCTGGGTGAAAATGTTCTTGATGCACAGCTGTTCAAAGACCTGTCGGTTGCCAGTAGCGGATTTTCAAAATTTATTTCAGAAGAGGATTATGACCACCTGTATGCAAAATGGCATCTTGTATTGGGTAAGGATGGAGTGTCAGATCTACAGATGATGGCCAATAAAATCCCGGATCAATATTATGCGGCGTATTCCTGGTTCAACAAGGTGATGAATACGATACAGGGAGATGCTTCCCTGAAAGGCTATAATATTGTTGTCAGTGGGCATTCTCTGGCAGGGGCGATGGCGCAGCTGGTATCGGCCAAATATTATCTCGATACGGGGCTGCAGGTACCCACGGTAGCGGTTGATGGCCCGGGAATGATGACACAGCTTGAACAATTGACCGGGAAAAAGCTCGATGCAAAGGAGTTTTCCTTTATTGTCAACTTCTGTACCGAGGGAGATCCGGTCGGTGCTTTTTCCGGCGAAAACCATGTCGGGGTAACGGTTGAGATGCCGTATAATCTTGCCCGTGGGGATCAGCCGGGAGCTCTGCCTAATTACCGGATTGCCATGGAACTTTACCAGGCAGCAATGGGCATCAAAGATATGCGCCTGGACCGGCATGAAGTCGGCCAGCAGATCAGCATCTTCGATGGCACCGATTTCTCTTATCCGGAAAAGCGCGTTATTTTAGGTGCCGGCCAAAAATCTTACATCTCAACCTCGCAGCAGCAGGAACTGATTGCCGCCAATGATCTTGGCAATGAAATTCATGCGGGCAGCAATAACACGTATCTTGTCGGCGGCAAGGGAAATGATGTTCTCATCGGCGGAGCTGGTAATGACTTTATTTCAGGTGGGGCCGGTGACGATTTTCTCTATGGTGGTGGCGGCAGCAATATCCTCTATGGTGGCGATGGCAATGACTATATGATTGCCGCTAACAACAACGATGAGCTTTATGGCGGCAAGGGCAACGATACTCTCGTCTGGGCAGGCGGGAACAATCTTCTTTATGGACAGAGCGGTAATGACAAATATGTAATCGGCATGATGCATGATGGAGCCCTCGCAAGCGGGCGGGTTGAATTGAAATTCGATAAAGAAAACATCGAGAATTCACATGTCAGCTTTAATCTTGCAGAAATGTCAGCCAAGGACAGCAAAGTTGTATTTATGATGTCTGATTTGATTTTGCCGACGGATATATCCATAAAACAGCAAGCAGATAACAGCTTATACATTCAATATGCGGACCATTCCTCAATTACGATTGACAACTGGTCGGCAGTAAATGCAGCTATGGGATCAAATCTCACGTTTGCTTTTGGCGATAAAGCCGTAGCAACAGTGGAGTGCGGCGTGGCCAACAGCGCCCATTTATCACTGAAAAGTTAAACGAGATAAATAGCAAAAAATGCCCCTTTCCGCTTATACAGCCGAAAGGGGCATTTTCTATGTTATTTTATTACCAAAACCGGAACTTTGGCATGGGTGACGAGCTTTTGGGCGACACTGCCTAAAAGAAGGCCTTCAAAACCGCCAGCACCGCGGGTTCCGGTGACGATCATTTGGATGCCGGCCGCATCGGCGTAATCAAGCAGAGCCTGGGCGGCGTTGCCTTCAAGTACATGGGTGTTGATCAGCTTGCTTTTAGCGGCGCAGTCGGTTTTTAGGGCATCTAAGCCCTGGCTGATCTCTTCTTTACGGGTCTCAATCAGATCGGCTATGGCCACGGGGATGCTTTCATAGACATGAAAGCTGTTGGCTGTCGGCAGAACCGTCACGACATTGATATCACAGCCCTGAAATCTTGGCTCATTTAGTATCCAGTCGAGAGCTTTGCGGCTGTAAGACGAAGCATCATAAGCAACCATGATTTTGATGGGCAACATAAAAAATTCCTCCTTTAAGTAATTCTGTATAATATCATTATAACGCATCCCTTAGATGAATAAAAGTCTGAATATTCATTTTTCATCACGATGTATAGGTTGTAATTTCCATAAAAATGTAATAGCGATTATTTTTTTCTTGACTTGGAGCCAGCTCTAGCCGTTATACTAGATACAGGAGGTGTTTTTATGCTGATTGCTGAAGTATCTGCTAAATATGAGCTTTCCCCCGATACCCTTCGCTATTATGAACGGGTAGGGCTGATACCGCATGTGCACCGGAACAAGAGCGGGATTCGCGACTATATGGAGGATGACTGTCGTTGGGTCGAATTCATCAAATGCATGCGGGCGGCAGGGCTGCCGATTGAGGTTTTAATTGATTATGTCTCCATGTTTCAGCAGGGGGATATTACGATTCATGCCAGAAAAGAACTGCTTATTGAGCAGCGCCGTAAATTAATTGAAAAACAGGCAGCAATGAAGGCCACGATTGAGCGCCTTGATTATAAAATCAAGAGCTATGACCATCTCACGGAAAAGGAAA
>Ga0183100_1001396_pt1 | contig 12301 bp, 10 predicted proteins | sample Biomet2_FD_127789 | JGI IMG/M metagenome (GOLD analysis project Ga0183100, IMG submission 127789) | Microbial communities from bioreactor (seeded with anoxic lake sediment) at LBNL, California, USA - Biofuel metagenome 2 | ecosystem: Engineered > Bioreactor > Anaerobic > Unclassified ...
TTTTTTTAATATTTCATCTGGAATATATCCCACAGCAAAAAACTTTTCAACTACATACTCTTCTAATTTCATTGATACTTCACCTAAAACTATTTTGCTGTTTTTTTGAAAATCTCCCGTGTCATCTGCTACAATTCTTTCACTTACATTCATTAGTGTAATTTCAATATCATTCTTATCAAAGTATTTTTTTACCCAATTAATAGAATTCATGCTCATTTCTGATACATCTAATGGAATTAAAATTTTTGTTTTTTTCATATAAAACACATCCTTCCATAATTATGATATATTTTATATATTCTACATTACGACAACGTTTTCCTTCTTTTTTATTAATTTCTCTTTAGTATATTGAATAATACTGCAAACAATAAAACTAATAAAAAAGAATCTTATACAAAAAAACTTAATTATATTTAGATAAAAACAGATAAAATTTATGTTTGCTACGCTTTTCATCTCTAGTAATTATCACTCAATCCATAATTTTTATCTAAATAAAGCATAGATCCATGAACACTTCCTGTTCCATTAACTATAGCCATTTTCCGAACACGAATATCTTCAGCATTATTAGTTGAAGTATCTGCTATAGCATTTGCAATAACCTTCAGTAAATCTTTCTCAGTCATATTAGGCTTTTGCACAAGAGCAGTATCAATAATTTTTATAGCATCCGAGTTTATGCTTCCATTCTGCACCGCTATGTCAAAAGCAAGAGCAAATCCCCTTACTGTTTTTAAATTATACTTATCACAGATAATCATTGCTTGTCCAATTTTATACTTTTCAGCATCTAATTCAATATTTATAAAGTGTTGATTATTGCATAAAGTAACAAACTGTGAATACCAAGGCTCAGCAATTGTATTTGTTAAATTATTAATAGACTTCGCCCATGCAAGTTGATTTTCTTTAGTATCAAGTGTCATGTTATGAATACTATCATAGTTACTTTCAAAAATACTTTTCATTTCAGAATTATATTCTCTATCCATTCTATTAAGCAGCGGTTGCAATGTACCTTGACCTATACACCATTGAAGGTATCCTAAAGATAAACCTTGTCTATCAAAATCCCCTGCAATTTGATTGGAATTCCCAACTTCAAATTGTTTACTAATATTTCTTGCAATATTAACTACATTATCTGTTGGAGCAGTATAATGTTGTATATATGCGTCACTTACATATCCTATGTTATTGTTATATATAATTTTGTCCCATACAGTTCCATTAGTCTCTTTGGTATCCAAAATTTGAACATTGTCATAATTATATAAATTCCCTTCTACAGATCCATTTAGGTCAGGAGCTGATCTTACTTTTAAATCAATTTGAAGCTCTGGATTATACACATATGCTTTTTTATTATTAACTGTATATCCTTCACTTTTGCTTTCATCTACTATTGCTGCACGTGCATTAACTTCCTCAAAAGAAATGTTACTTGCAACAATTAATAAACTTAGTAAACTTAGAAATGTTTTTTTCTTAGAATTCATCCAAATCCTCCTCATATAAATATATTCTATATTTTACCATACAATTATATACCGCTCCTAAAAACATATAAATTTGTTGCCTTACGACCACTACAATATAACATTGATTACATTACACCCTAAATTCAGCCATACTACCTTTATTAGTAGTAGTTACTTCCAACCTTGCATCTATTCTTTCTTTGAGTTCTGGTACGTGAGATATTATACCAACTAATCTTCCGTCATTTTGCAAATCCATTAGACATTCTATAGCATTATCTAGTGATTCTGGGTCTAATGTACCAAATCCCTCATCTATAAACATAGTATCCAATTGTATAGCACCTGAATAAGCTTGAACTACATCAGCCAATCCTAGCGCCATGGATAATGAAGCTTTAAAACTTTCTCCACCAGATAGTGTTTTTACATCTCTTGCTTTTCCTGTGTAGTTATCAAATACCTCAAGTTCCAAACCTTGACCTTTTCGCATGTCACCAGTTTCCTGCTTTCTCAACAGTTCAAATCTGCCTGAAGTCATTTTGTTAAATCTAATGTTTGCAGCTACAATAATATCTTCAAAATATGAAGCTAACACATATCTTTCAAAGCTTATTTTCTTTGAATTATCACCATTAACAATCTTTGACAGCCCGCCTATTGTTTTATACTTATTTTCATCACTTTCTATTGCTTTATTATATTTCTTGCAATCTTCTACTACAGAGTCATTTTGCTTTATTCTTGAGAATATATTTATTTTTTCATCGTTTAAAGCTTTCTCTTTACGCTTTTCATCATCTAAGTTTTCTTGCAATTTTACTAAATCAACTCTTGATAATCCTTCAATTTTCTTTAATGAATCTTGATATAATTTTTCTGCACCAGCTAAATTAGCCTTAAAGTTATTTATTTCTTTATCAATTTCTTCGATTTCTTCTTCAGTCAAACTTTTTGCTCTATAGTCCTTATAATTCTCAAAGCCTAATTCTAATGTCTTATCTTTAAATTCCTCTATAGCTTTATTTAATTCTTCCTCTGAATTTTCTTTCATTTGATTTTTTGCTTTCTGCCTTCCTGTCTCTTCGTCTAAATACTTTTTTATTTTGTTATATTCATCCTCTGATTCTTTACGTGCTTTTTCAAGATTTTTTAAGTTGTTATCCAAAGTTTTTATTATTTCATCTAATTCACTTACAGTTTTAATCTCACCCTTAAAATCATTTTTTATAATTTCTAAGGTGTTTGTAGCTACACGTAAATTTCCATCTTCTTGAACATATTCTTGATGTTTTGATTCTAATTCTTTCTTTAAGTCATCATTATTTTTATGCTTATCATCTCTAGATTGTATCTTTTCACTCTCTTTATTTATCTTATTTCTTAAGTTTTTAATTTTGCTTTCTAATTCTAATAATATGGTGTTATTTTCTCCAAACAGCTTATTTATGTCATATTTAATATCTACAACCTCATAATCATCATCTTTGTTTAGCAGCTCTTTTACAATAGGATCAATAGAATTATTTTTAATTATTGTTAAATTAGAGTAAATATTAGTTAATTCATTCAATTTTTTATCTTTTTTTTCTCTAAGTTTTTCTAGAGATTTTTTACTACTTTTTACCAATTCTTCAGTGATTTCACTATCTTCTAATATAGCAATATCAGGGTGATGAATTGACCCACATACTGGGCATGGTGTACCCTCTTGCAGCTCACTTGCAAGTATTCCAGCTTGATTTTTTCTAAATTTATCTTCTAAGATTTCATATTTTCCCTTTGCTTGATTAAATTGTTCTTCAATCTCTTTATAATTCGAGCTGGCCTTTTGATGTTTATCTTTCTCTTCAATCCATGAATTAATATCATTAATAAGTTTATTTAAGTTATTTTTATTATTATTGCAGTTTATTTGTTCTTTTTCTAAATTTGCTTTTTCTTCTTTAGCTTTATTAATATCTTCTAACTCATTATCAATTAACTTTATTTGTTTATCATTTTCACTAGTAAGTAATCTTATTTTCTCTATTCTATCTTTTATTTTCTTAACCTGTTTCTCTAAAGACTCTACATCTTTCTTATTGCTTTCATATTCTGAAACTTTATTCTTTAATTCTTTATTTCTATCCCTATCCTTAATTAACTGATTTTTTTCCTCTTCTCTACTCTTTTCCTTATTAAATTTTTCTTCAGCCTTTTCCTTGCTTTGATTATATGTCTCTATTTTTTTCTCTATCTCTTTTAAATCTGATTTTAATTTTTTGCAATCACTATTTTTATCCTCATACTTATCTTCATAGCTTTTAACCTTTAAGGCTTTTTTGCCCCCATCAAGTTGACATTCTTTATTCTTAAACTCTTCAACTTGTTGATTAAATTTATCTAATTCTGCTTTATTCTTTTCCAAAGTTTCAAACTTCTTATTATTTTCTTCCCCAACAATTATTTTCTTTGAAATTTTTTCTGTAATGCTCTTTTGTTCTTTAAATTTTTCTTCTAACTTATCTTGTTCTTCTTTATCTCCATCAATAAATTCATAAAAGCTGCTCATTATCGATTCTATATCAGGTGCATCTGTATTTATCAGTCTAAATAACTCTTCATCCTTTTCTTTGCAGTCAAAACTTCTAATTTTATTTAGTCTATCTCTCTGAACTTCTCTAATGCCTTTTTCAAGTTCATTTGCTTGTTGTTTTATCTGACTTTGTATACTCTGAAAAATCTCTGTACCAAATATTTTTCTAAATATATCTTCCTTTTCATCACTTTTTGCATTTAACAATTTCTTAAATTCTCCCTGTGGTATCATTACTAATTGTTTAAATTGTTCTTTAGTTATACCAAGAATACTTTCTACTTCTTTAGTTACTTGATTTACACCTGTTACTGTTTTATCCTTTGGAAGCTTAATTTCAGCACTAGGTTTATTTTCTACAAGACCTTCTCCTTTTTGTTTAGGCCTTGTATAAGCAGGTGTTCTTTTTACATAATAATCTTTTGATCCTAATGAAAACCAAAGTTTAACCTCTGTTGGAGTTTGTAGATCTGCAAAGTCACTTCTTAGAGATTTTGATTCCCTGTCACTACCACTTGCATCACCATATAATGCAAAGTTTATAGCATCAAATATTGTTGTTTTTCCTGCTCCTGTATTCCCAGTAATAACAAACATGTTTTTACCCTCTAGACTTTTTTCAAAATCCAATTCTTGTGTCAATGCATATGGTCCAAATGCAGTTATTACAAGCTTTTTTATTTTCATTGCTCAACCTCTCCTTTTTCAGCTTTTTCAATGATTTTCTCCATTACTTCAATCTCATTTTCTGAGCACTTTTCAGTTGTCATATCCTCATAAAAGTTTTGAAACAAGCTAATTTTAGATTTTTCTCTTACATTACTCGCCACAGTCCTACTATTAGGTGTTAATCTTATCCTTTCTTCTCGCACCAATTCCATGGCATTGGGATAAACACTTCTAAGCTTTGCCATTGGATCTAAAATTTCACCCTTGTCTGTCAATACTGCTTTTATATAATCTTCTTTATTCTCCATGTTGCTAACATCATTCTTTATTAACTCTTTTAATTCCCCTGTAATTATTCTAAAATCTCTTCTTGGTTTAAATTCATAAAAATCTACTTCCACATCGCCCTTATCATCTAAATTTACAATTGTTATTCCCTTTTTTTGTTTAGTTTCTGAAAAAGAATATTTTAGAAGCGACCCAGAATATCTAATTTTGTTACTTTTAACCTTTTGTGGTCCATGTAAATGACCAAGTGCAGTATAATTAAAAGCTTCAAAATAAGCTGCACTAATATGTTCTGTGCCTCCAATTGATAATGGCTTCTCTGATTCACTTTCTTCAAGTTCAAAATCCAGACCATCATCTTCTTTTATATAAGTAACATACCCATGTGCAATTGACACGTTTCTTTCATCGTTATCTATGCTGCTAGCAATATTAGATACTATCTTTTTCATAGCTTCATCATGATTTTTTATGCTTTCATCCTCAAATAAATCTCTAACTATTGGTGGATCAGCATAAGGAATTGGATAAAAATTTACTGGACCATATTCATCATTAATCGTAATCTTTTGTATTTCTCTATTTAAAGTTCCGCTAATATATAAACCACTGTCTTTTAACAACTGGCTTGCAAAATCAATTCTTTCATTACTATCGTGATTTCCAGCCACTGCTATTATAGGGGTTTTGAGATTCCTAACTATTTTACCTAATACTTTATTAAGTAACTCTACCGCTTGTACTGGCGGAACTGATCTATCATATAAATCCCCAGCTATTAATACAACATCTGGTTTTTGCTTTTTAATCTCATCATAAAGTTGTTCCATTATAAATTCTTGATCTTCCGTCATATAAAATCCATTAACAGATTTGCCTATATGCCAATCTCCTGTATGAAATATTTTCATAAATTTATACCTCCTAATATTAAATAATTAACTTCATTGCTATATAGTACTTCACATATTCCCTTTAGTAATATTATATTTCTTGTGGCGTATACATTTTGTTCATGCTTTTTTTCGTCCATCTTAATACAGTATAACTATATTTTAACACAACAATGAGAGTTTACTCTGCGTAAACTCTCATTTAAATACAATATTTTTAACGACATAAAATTCCTCAAGGAAGGTTCTTCAATTGTACCAAAGAAAATGCAAACATCATTCATTTATACAAAATGATACAAATTTAAATATTGTTTAATTTCTAATAAACTCTTAAAGCTTTTTTGGCAGTACTTTAATATTTCATCATCTGCTTTTTTTAAATCTTCAACATGGAATCCCATCATTTTCCCATTATAAGCGCCTTTTATACCAGCTAGAGAATCTTCAATTACAATACAGTTTTCAGGCTTTAACTCTAGTTTATAACATGCCTTTAAAAATATTTCCGGATCAGGTTTACCTTTAGATACATCATCACCACAAACTATTGCATTAAAATACTCTTCCATATTCTTAGTTTTTAATTGTATGTCTAATCTTTCTCTCTTAGCTGAAGTAGCTAAAGCTATCTTATATCCTTTTTTTCTTGCAGCACTCAATAATTCCTTAGCACCTAATTTTAAAGGTACTTGTCCATTTTTTATAACATTTAATAATAGTTCATCTTTTTCTTTATACATTTCATCTATTGGTAAGTCTTGTCCAAATGCATCTAAGAAAACTTTTTTAACATTTTTCCTTCCTGTTCCCATTACTGATATGTAAACATCCTTGCTCATTTCATATCCATGCTCATGAAATACTTTTATCCATGTATTTAAATATACTCTTTCAGTATCAAATAGAACTCCATCCATATCAAATAATAATCCTTTTATGTTATTCATACTTTCCTCCTATTATAAGATTTATTTCAAGCTTTTCCCAGAATTTTATGTCTATTATATCATAAATTTATATAAAATTATTAAAGCTGAAACTTTCTAAATACCTTTTTCATCAAAGCTACTTTCAGAATTGAAATCTTGTTCTGATATGCCAAACTTTGCTTTATAATCAATGCTTTTAGAAGTATGTTTTTCTTTAAAGTAATTTGCAATTTTAAAGGCAGTTTCTTCTTCTATAATTATATTTTTCAATTTATTATCTAAATCCTGAACATAATCACATAACAAGAATTTAAATATATAAACAACAAAAACCACCAATTAGTCAAATTATATTAACTAATTGGTGGTTAAGCAAATCCTAACCCTTTTCTAGACTGATATGGTTCTTCTAATTGAATTTTTGTCCATTAAAAGCATTTTTCAAGCAACCTCTGTAAGTATTTCGAAATCACTATTGGTATCTTCAACACTTTCTGGAGATTTTATTGTAGCTACTATGGCAACTGAAACTATACATAATATTCCAACAACTATAAATGTAGGTTTAAAACCTCCTACGAGTGCAGCTATAAATGATCCTGAAAGTGCACCCACTCCGAAGCCTTGATATATAATTCCATAATTTTTACTATGATTTTTTAAACCGAAGAAATCACATACTATAGCAGGAAAAACTGTAATGTTTCCACCAAAACAAAATGCGATTCCAGCAACACAGACAAAGAAAATTCCAAAGTTTAAATGTACAAAGCTCAATACGAATACTGCGATAGCAGTAACTGTAAGCGTGAACAATACTACTTTTAGTCTACCTACTTTATCTGATATGGCACCTAATATAATTCTTCCAGAAGTATTAAATATTGCAACCATAGCTACCGCATTTGCCGCTACAGCAGGTTTAAGTCCAGCTAATTGAACACCTATATCTTTAACAATCCCTATTAGGTAAAGACCACTCATGCATGCTGTAAAGAACACTATAAATAAAAGATAAGCTTGTCTAGTCTTTAGCATTTCTCTTACAGTAAAGCTATTTCCTTTTAAACTGTTATTAACACTAACTGTTTCAGATGAGGCATCTTTTAATAATTGAGCACCAGCAAATACTAAAATCATTGCTATAATGCCCCAATATAAGAATGCTCCAGAAACCCCTTTTGAACTAATTAAACTTGCATTAATATATTTAAATATCAAACTTCCAGTTCCATAGGCTCCTACAGAAATACCTGATATAAGGCCTTTTTTCTCAGGAAACCACTTTATACAATTAGAAAGGGTTGTAATATATGCAATACCATCTGCTGCTCCAACAACTAAACCAACCATAACATACAACATAGATATTGAAGTTACCCTAGACGTTAGCATTAATCCAATTCCCATTATTATACCAGCGATTGATATAAGCTTTCTGATCCCTAGCTTGTCTTGAAGTTTACCTGCAAATAATGTGGAAAATGCTAAAGCAAAACTTGTAATCGAAAATGTAAGAGATACTTTATCTAATTGCCAGCCAAACTTATTTACAAGAGGCTGATTAAATAAACTCCACGTATATATTGTTCCTAAACCTAATTGAGTAATCATTGTACCTAATACTATTAACCAACGACGTTCTGATGTGTTTTTCATTTTGAAAATCTCCTTTCACTCACTTTTAAATTTTAGTTTTGTTACTATAATAAATAAGTAAAATCCCCTACATTACTGTAAACATTTACTTTTTTGTGTCCCTTACTTATTTAAAATTATATATCAGTAAACTATAAAATTATTAATAATTGAATGAGATGCAAAAAAAGCTACACTAAATGCACCTATAGGATAACTAACTGCCATTAATACTCCTGCTTCTAAAAACTGATATGTTAGCGGTATTTAGTTATCTTATTGCAAACACTGAATCATATGGAGTTTCAATTCCTTCTGATTCTTGGTAGATAAAAAATCAGATAGTGGTTAAATGCCTCTGGTTGCGCATTAACCACTATCTGATTTCACTTGAATTATATATTCATTAGCTGTTTAAATTCCTTTAAATTACTCCTGCTTACCGGTACCTCATAATCTATGTTTTGAAGTATTAAATTATATGTGTTATTAAACCAAGGGATTATTTCTCTTATTTTAGTTATGTTAACAATATAAGATCTATGACATCTAAAAAACTTATCCTTTGGTAAGCTATTATAGAATTCAGTTATACTTACGCTTACCAAATACTCTTCATCTTTTGTGCAAACATAAGTTACTCTTTCTCTAGCACTGCAATAATATATATCATCTAAATCTACTACTCTTATCTTTTCATTCTTCCATAAGTTTATCTTATTAGTTATACTGTTTTTATTTGAATTATAGTTTTGCTGATTATAGCTGATTTCTAATTTTTTTAACATAGATATAATTCTAGATTTATCATAAGGTTTTAATATATAATCGAAAGCCTCTATCTCAAAAGCTTCTATAGCATGTTCTTTATAAGCTGTTGTAAATACTATATATGGCTTTTTAGAAAATTTACTTATATTCTTAGCAAGTAGTATACCATCAAGTAATGGTATATTTATATCTAAAAATATAACATCAATTTCATTTTTCTGAATAAATTTAAGTACTTCTATTCCATCTTCAAATTCATCTACTATCTCAATATTACTATAATTTTTAATAAAATATTTAAGCTCTTCTCTTGCTAGAAATTCATCTTCAACTATTATAGCTTTCATAATCTCACCTCTTTATATAGAATTCTATTTTAGTCCCTTTCTCAAGACTTTCTATTATAAGTCCTTCCCCATAAATAAGTTTAAGTCTTAAATGTACATTATAAAGACCAATCTTATTTTCAGGCATAGTACCGTTGTAAATTCTCTCTATTACATCTTCTCCTATACCAACACCGCTATCAACTATAGATATTTTAACCTTTTCCTCATATTTTTTCACACTAATATTTACAGTTCCTACACCTTTATCTTTTAGAATGCCATGAACTATAGCATTCTCAACTAGAGGTTGTATTGAAAGACTAGGTATTTTAACATCTACATCATCTATGTCATAAATTATATTTAATTTATTTCCAAACCTAGCTTTTTCTATCTCTATATAATCTATAACTTGTTTAAGTTCTTTTTTTATATCTATAAATTCACCATTTAGTTCTAAATTATATCTTAAATAGCTAGCTAGATTTATTGTAAGTTCCCTTGCTTTATCAGGGTTTATTCTTATAGAGGAAGTTATAGCATTTAATGCATTAAATAAAAAATGTGGATTTATTTGAGTTTGAAGTGCTTTAATTTCTGATTTATTTGCCATTTCTTTTATTTGTTCAATCTTTGAAATTTCCATTAAAGTAGAAATAATTTGCGAAAGCCCCACTGCAAGAGTTTCCAATGAGTAAGTTATTTTATGTTCTTTTCTATAGTATATTTTTAAAGCTCCTACAACTTCATTTTTTTCTTCAAGGGGTATTATAATAGCTGATTTTATCATTGCACTTTTATCCTCTAAGTTATCATTTCTTATAATTATCCTGCCACACTTTATTGCTTCTTTAGTTACTTCAGTTATTATTTCGTGGCCTATATTATAATACTCTTCTCCAACTCCAACATAAGCTAATATATCTTTCTTATCAGTTATGGCTACTGCATCAGCTTGTATATCTTCTTTTATAATATTACATATCTTATTTAAAGAATCCCTATTTATATTTCTAAAGTATGGAAGCGTTTTGTTTGCAATATCAAGTGCTAACTTTGCTTGTTTGGCAGCTATCTTTTCTTTCTCATCTGCTACACTTTGAACTAACAAAACTATAAAACCTACACTAATTTGTCCAAGTATCATTGGTATGGCAATTTTAGATACTATATCAAACCCTAGTGAATGTGGTTTACTTAATACAAGTATAAGTATCATTGTAATCATTTCACTTAGCATTCCTGCAGCTATACCAGCTATCCACCTGTAATTCCTCTTAATTTTTTTATTTATATATCCAGACACTATTCCTGCTGCAATGCTACTAATAAGACAGGGTATTGAAGTTATACCATTTATATCTATTAAATATCTGTGTAGCCCGGATACCACTCCTGTTACTATTCCTACAATTGGACCAAATATTATTCCTCCAGACACTATAGTAATTGTTCTAACGTTTACTAATGATCCTTCTACATTTACCCCTGTATAAGTTGCTAATATAGCAAATATACTAAATACTATGCAAATAATCGCATAATCTTTTCTTTTGTAGTTCTCCTTTAAAAATATTTCTCTAAAGCTTTGCATCCTAGTTATAATAAATAAACATATAAGTAGTAACGTAGCTCTATCCATAAATTGAACTAATATATTATATATGTAATACAACGTAACTTCATCTCCTTTCTTTATATAGTAGCAAATTATAACATTAATTTTATACTATATATTATCTATTTTATTATAGCTTTATATAGACAGTGCCTTCACCTTTTAAGAATTGGATTAATGAAAATTTTATACCTCAGATGAATTAGGCGAGCTATTTTGCTCGCCTTGCTAGTTTACCATCCTAATTTTTGCCCTTTTACTGTAAAATGACTATCATCATTTTTAAATTCTATATTAAAATTATTATTCTTGTCTACAGTTATCTTTGTTAAAGTTGCTTGTCCCATAACTTCTGCATTAACTTCTTCATCTTTAAAATAGTACATTAAAGCCTTTAGTGTTATTCCATGAGCTACTACAAAAATAGTTTTTCCTCTGTTTTGCTCTATCAACTTATCCATAGTTTCACTTATTCTAGTTCTAACACATCCTAATGTTTCACCATTTGGAGCACATAAATTAACATCACCGTTCATAATACAATCAATATTCCATTCTGGATTTTCTTTCATAACTTCATCTGTTCTTCTACCTTCATAATCACCAAAGCACATTTCCATTAATCCATCATTTGTTATAACTTCTATGTTCTTTTCCCCTTTAATTATGTTAGCAGTACCTAATGCTCTTTCTATGGGACTTGAATATATAACATCAATATCTATATCTTTAATCCTGTCCCGAAGCTCCATAGCTCTAGCTATTCCAGCCTGTGTTAAAGGCGAGTTTCCTCTCCCCTGTAATCTTCTTTCAATATTCCATTCTGTTTGTCCATGCCTTGTTAAATATACTACAGTATTCATTAGTTGTTTTCTCCTTATATAATTAATTTTATAGTCATCATTTAATTTTTTTATAATCATATTTCTCATAATCTTCTTTTCTTAATTGTACTGCATGCTTTCCTTCACATGATATATTATATTTTATAAGCTTCCTTAACTACATCTAGTGAATTAATGAAATTCTATTTGTCAAATTCATCTCTGCGTTTTTGAAAGAAATTATAAAAATATATAACTTACTCTTTATTAC
>Ga0183100_1001398_pt1 | contig 12280 bp, 11 predicted proteins | sample Biomet2_FD_127789 | JGI IMG/M metagenome (GOLD analysis project Ga0183100, IMG submission 127789) | Microbial communities from bioreactor (seeded with anoxic lake sediment) at LBNL, California, USA - Biofuel metagenome 2 | ecosystem: Engineered > Bioreactor > Anaerobic > Unclassified ...
CCGCCGGAGTGCGCGCGACCGCGCCGGGGGGGGCAGACCCCCCGGGGCGGGGGGCAGGGGCGGCGCCCCTGCCGGAAAAATCCCGAAGGACTTCCCCTAATTTGTATGGGCGGCGCCGGCGCGCAGAGCCTCGGCGTTTTTGGGGATCAAATGGCTGTAGTGCTTGGCGATCACATGGTCGAGGCTCGCTTCCACCGCCGCAAGCGGCAAAATGCCGGTGGCCTTTATGTACGCGCCAAGGGCCACCATGTTGGCCATACGGGTATTGCCGAGGGAATCGGCAATCTCGTTGGCCGGCACGGCCACAAGCTTGACGCGGCCCGCTTCGGCCAACGCCGGATCGACCAGCGAGGAGTTGATGACCAACACCCCGCCGTCCTCCAGTTGCGGCTGGAACTTGTCGAGCGAGGGCCGGTTCATGATGATCAGACTTTTGGGGCTGCGGATAATGGGCGAACCAATGGCGTCGTCGGAGATGACCACGGTGCAGTTGGCGGTGCCGCCGCGCATTTCCGGCCCGTAGACCGGAATGTAGGTGACGTTTAACCCGTGCTCCATGCCGGCGTAGGCCAGCAGGTTGCCGATCAGCATGACACCCTGGCCGCCGAATCCGGCCATAATCACGTCTTGGTAGAGGCTCACGGCGCTAGTCCTCCTTGGCCACGTCCTTGAAGACGCCGAGCGGAAAGCCGGGAATCATTTCCTTGGCGATACGTTCGTTGGCCTTCGTGGGCGAGAGTTTCCAGTTGGTGGGGCAGGTGGCCAGAAGTTCGACGAAACCGAAGCCTTCGCCGGACACCTGGGTTTCGAAAGCCCGATGCACGGCGCGCTTGGCCTGGGCCAGATTCTTGATGGTGTTGACGGCCACCCGGGCGCTGTAGGCCACGCCGTCGAGGCCGGCAATAATCTCGGCCATGCGCATGGGACCGCCTTCGCGCTCCTGACACCGACCGCGCGGACAGGTGGTGGTCTTCTGCCCGATCATGGTGGTCGGAGCCATCTGGCCGCCGGTCATGCCGTAGACGGTGTTGTTGACGAAGACCACGGAGATATGCTCGCCCCGGTTGGCGGCGTGCATGATCTCGGCCAAGCCGATGGAGGCCAGATCGCCGTCGCCCTGGTAGGCGAAGACAAAGGCTTCGGGACGGGCGCGCTTGACGCCGGTGGCCACCGCCGGCGCACGGCCATGGGGGGCCTCGACAGTGTCGACGAGGACGTAATTATACAGGAACACCGAGCAGCCAATGGAGCTGACGGCAATGGTCTTTTCGACCACGCCGAATTCTTCCAGGCATTCGGCCACAAGGCGGTGGATGACGCCATGTTGGCAACCGGGACAATAGTGGGTGGCGACGTCGGCCAGAGCGGCCGGGCGCTCGAAGACGAGTTCTTCGCTCATGTTAGGCCCCCTTCAAAGCCGAACGGATCGGCGCTTCAAATTCTTCGGGGGTCGGCAGGTTGCCGGGGAAAAAGCCGAAGAATTCCGAATCGGCGAGGCCGCGCACGGCCAACCGCACATCCTCGACCATCTGGCCAAGATTGTGCTCAATGGTAAGGAATTGCTTTCCCTCGCCGGCCAGGGCACGCAATTCCGCCTCCGGGAAGGGGAACAACGTGATGGGCCGGAACAAGCCGACCTTGAGGCCCTTGGCGCGCAGGGTCCGCACGGCGGACTTGGCGATGCGGCCGATGGAGCCGTAGGCCACGACGATCAGGGCGGCGTCGGCGGTTTCGAAGGCCTCGTAGCGGACCTCGGCCCGCATGGCCTCGTATTTGTTCTTCAGATGCTGGTTCTGCCCGGCCAGGGCGCCATCCTCCAGGAACAGGGACTTGAGCAACCGGGGGGCGCGTTCGCCACGGCCGGTCAACTTCCAGTCGCCGCCTTCGGTCGGATCGATGGGAATGGCCTCACGGGGCATGACCGGTTCCTTCATCTGACCGACAATGGCGTCGCCAAGCAGCAACACGGGGTTGCGGTACTTAAAGGCCAGGGCAAAGGCTTCAAAGGTCAGGTCGTAGCACTCCTGGCAGGTGGCCGGAGCCAGCACCATGGTGCGATAATCGCCATGGCCGCCGCCCTTGACGGACTGGAAGTAGTCGCCCTGGGAGGGACCGATATCGCCAAGACCAGGACCGCCCCGGTTCATGTTGACGATGACGCCCGGCAGCTCCGATCCGGCCATGTAGGAAATGGCTTCCTGCATAAGCGACACGCCGGGGCTCGACGAGGTGGTCATGGCCCGGATGCCGCAGGACGTCGCGCCAAGCAGCATGTTGGCGGCGGCCACTTCCGACTCGGCCTGGACAAACGCCCCACCGGCGTCCGGCATGGCCGTGGACAGCATTTCGGGAATATCGTTTTGCGGCGTGATGGGATAGCCGAAATAACAGCGACAGCCGGCGGCCAAGGCACCGTAGGCGATGGCCTCGTTGCCCTTTATGAAAATGCGCTTAGCCGACATTGGCATTCTCCTTGGCTTTGCTTTTGACCGTACGCCAGACCTTGATGGCCACGTCCGGGCACAGTTTGGCGCAGGTCGCGCAGCCTGTGCATTTTTCCATGTCGGCTTCAGGCACCTCGGCGACCTTGTAGCCCTTGGCGTTAAAGCGCGACGAGGCGACGATGATGGTCTTGGGGCAGGCCTCGACGCAAAGGAGGCATCCTTTGCAGCGCTGCTCGTCGATGACAATCCGCGACATCTGTTTCTCCTTTGGGGCAGTCGGAACCGGGGACGACGGAGGCAAAAGGCATCATCGACCGACGATCCCTGCCCGAAAGCTCATGACTATGGGGCGGCGCCGGGCGCGCAGGACGGACGGCAAAGGAAGGCATGTTCAGACAAAAGACCAACATGCCGATTTTCTTCTCAAAAAAACAGCATCCTGTTTTTTTGCGACCGCGCCGTTACAGCACCAGCATGGCGTCGCCATAGGAATAGAAGCGATAGCCGGCGTCTATCGCCTGCCCATAGGCAGCGAGCAGGCGTTGCCGTCCGACCAGGGCAGAAAGCATAATCACCAGCGAGGATCCAGGCAAATGGAAATTCGTGACCATGGCGTCGAGGACGGTGAAGCGGTGACCGGGCCGGATAAAGATGTCGGTTTCGCCGGCAAACGGCCGCACGTCCCCGGCCTCGCGCACGACGCCTTCCAGGGTCCGGGCGGCGGTGGTGCCGATGGCCACGACCGGCCGGCCTTCAGCCTTGGCCGCACGGACGGCGGCGGCCGTCGCCTCCGAGACCTCGATCCACTCCTTGTGCATGACGTGCTCGCGCAAGTCCTTGACCCGCACCGGGGAAAACGTACCCACCCCGACGTGACAGGTGACGGTGGTGAAGCCAAAGCCCCGTTCCCGCAGCGTATCGAGCAGTTCCCGGGTAAAGTGCAGACCGGCCGTCGGGGCGGCGGCGGAACCGAGCTTGTCGTCGCGGGCGTAGACGGTCTGATAGGTGGTGCGATCTGCGGCGTCGTCGGCCCGACGGATATAGGGCGGCAGCGGCACGTGGCCGATGCGCTCCATGACGGCGGCCAGCGAGCCACGCCAGGACAGGATGACGTCCGTATGGCCAAAAGCCCCCCGATGGGTGGCGGTGATAAAGAGCTCCGGGGCGAAGTCGATCCGATCGCCCGGACGCGGCGGTCGCGAAACGCGCAACAGGCCGGAAGCCGGGGCGCTCGTCCAACCGGTGTCCGGATCGGTGGCGGCGGCCAGCAAGGCAATGGGCGTCACCAACAAAAATTCCACGGCCCCGCCGGTCGGTTTCTGCCCGAGCAGGCGCACGGGGGCCACCTTGGTGTCGTTGGCCACGAGCAGGGCCCCGGGGGGCAGCAGGTCCGGCAGATCGGCAAAGATGGCATGTTGGATGGCATTGGCGGCCCGGTTGACGACCATCAGCCGGCAGGCGTCGCGCTTTGCGCACGGCCGGGCGGCGATATGGTCTTCGGGCAGATCGAAATGATACGACGCGAGCAACTCATCGTCAGACGGCAACGGCAGCTTCGACAAAACGGCTTCCTCTTGATGCGATGGGCTTCGGCGGCAAAGCGTGCAGGCCCGGCCCAGTGACATTTTGCCGCCACGCGGTCACGCAGGACCGGCATGGCGGCAAAGGGCGGACGAAAGAAGCAGTGCGCGGGCATGGTCCGGACAAAAATCCAGTCAGGACACCGGCGATCAGGCTGTCGCAGGGCTCCCGGCGTTCAGCTTGGCGATCACGGCGGCGAGCACCGCTTCGGCCTCGGCCTCGGGCACCTGACAGGTGCCGACATTGGTATGGCCGCCGCCTCCGTAGGACAGCATCAGCTTGCCGACATCCACCGGATTGGTGCGGTCAAAAATCGACTTGCCAACCGTCAGAACCACATTTTGCTTGGCCTTGCCCCAGATGACCTGCACGCTGACATTGGCCTCGGGAAACAGGGCATAGGCCGTAAAGCGGTTGCCGGTAAAGATTTCTTCCTGGTCGCGCAGATCAATGACCAACACCTTGCCCTGCACCGTGGAACGCTGGCGCAGCATGGCCGCGAACTGCGCTTCCTGCTCAAAGTAGCGATGCACCCGCTCGGCCACATCCGGATCGGCCAGAATATTGGCGACCGGCTCGTGCCGGCACAAATCAACCAGCTGCATCATGAGCTGGTAGTTGCTGATCCGGTAATCGCGATACCGGCCCAGACCGGTTCGCGGGTCCATGATAAAGCTGAGCAAGATCCAGCCTTCGGGTTTGGACACCTCGCCCGGCTGCAAGTTGCCGCTGTCACAGCGGTCGACATATTCGAGCATGGTGTCGAAGCGGTCCGGAAAACGCTTGTGCCCGCCGTAATATTCCCAGATGACCCGGGCGCAGCTCGGATACGGCTTGGACGCGCCTTCGAATTTGAAGTCTCCAAGGCGGTCCGTTTCGCTCGAATGATGGTCGAACCACAACCCGCACCCCGGCGCGTAGGGCACATTGGCCAAAATATCGTTCGGACCGCAGGCCACCTTGCCGTCCTGCACATCCTTGGGATGCACAAACACCCATTCATCCATAATGCCGGCTTCTTTCAGCAGCACCGCGCAAATCAGCCCGTCGAAATCCGAACGCGTCAACAACCGCATGTCCGCCTCCTCAAATGCGCAAATTCGTCATCGTGTCCGCAGGGCCCACGTCGCTGCCCTATGCTATCCCAAGGGCCAAAGCGAGGCAACCGGCGGTCCGCGACGCACCGGCCAGCCGCCCGCGCTCCACTGGGGGCATCGCGCATTTTTCCTTTGCCAGCGAAGGATTTTTCTTGTGAAATGCCAAAAGGAAATCTCCCATGAAGCACCACGCCCCCGCGCCCCACCCCCTGGACAGTCTCAACGATCTGACAACGCTTTTGGCCGGCACGGTCGCCCTGCGCCAACAGGCCGTTGCCGCCATTTTGGCCGGCCGTCCCGTTCCTGCCGCCGTCCCGGCCGCCATGGCCCAGGCCCTGGCCGACCTGGAAGAGGCCCTGGATCGCGAGGATCGGGCCGAACTGGACCTCGGCGACGACCAGACCCTGCTTCTTGATCTGTCCGAAGAAACCCGGCAAATGCAAAACGACGTCACCTATCTGGAACAGGGCCGGGAAGCCTTGCTCAAACAGCTCGCCAAAAAGCATCACGGATTTCGCGACGCCGTGCGCCGGGGGTTGAAGGAAGTGGCCGGGCATGGCCTCAACGTACTGCTTTACGATTATGACACCGCCCTGCGCATGCCCGGCCAGCGTTTCGCCACAGCGGTCCAGCCGGCCTGGAACGCCGTGGCCCTGACCCGCTTCGCCATGGCCCGGGCCAGACAGCCGGTGCTTTGGACCGAAGCCCCCCTGTCCGGTCCGGGCATCACCGGTCTGGCCGTCGTGCCGCCTCATACCTTCGCCTACGCCGCCTCGCTTGGACGCGAATACCGCGATGCCGAAGGCCACGAAAGCGCCGCCCCCCTGTCCCGGGAAAAGACCGAACTGCTGGCCTCCATCAACGCCCGGCTGGCCATGCTCCTGGCCGATCCGAGCTGGCGGCCTTTTGCTTTTGTCGGGTCCGGCATTCAATTTCGCCAGGGGGAAACCATCATCGCCCGCCAGGACGATCTGGCCAGCATCCACGAAGACGCCTCCCTGGCTCTGCTCGAACATGTCCACGATATCGTGGACGCCGTGGACCCCGAACGGCTGCATTTCCGCGTGGAGGACGACGGCCAGGACGTGGCCATCACCCCGACGGCCACCAGCCAGGATCTCTGGCGGGAGTTCACCCCGGTCGGGGGGCTGCGCACCGCCGATACGGCCCTGGGCCTCAACCTCGCCCAGGGGCCGCATCTGATCTGCTGCGGCGGCCCCTGGGGATTGGTCCTTTTGGAGGCCCTGACCGCCTTTACCGCCGACATCTCCTGCATTTTCATCACGGATCGCGACGATCTCGGCCGGCAGGCCATGGAGCGTTGTCCCAAAACCACCGTCGTCGCCCATCCGGATATCGCCGCCGCGATTGTCTCGGCCGCCGCGCCCTAAAAAAGCCAGGCGATCCCGGCTCCCGACACAAAAAAAGGGGCGCGGTCTGTACCGCGCCCCTTTGCATGCTCTGGAATATCTACCCTACGGCTACTGATCGGCCTGTCCGACCGCAGTGGGAACGCCGCCGGGACGGGGGCCGAGGATCGTGTCATTGACGATCTCGACTTTGCCCGACTGCTGGATGGACTGCAGATAGGCTTTGAAAAGCTCAGACTGCTTGGACTGGGCCAACGTCGCCACCCAACGGTCCTTTTCCTTGTCCCACAAGGCCATATCGGCCGGAACGCGCTTGTCCAGACCGGCCAGCACGTAGGCGCCGGAAACGGCGTAGGCCGCCTTGAACCAGCCGGGATCCTTGGCTTCAAAGGCCGTCTGCGCCAGCACCGGGGCCATACCCAGACCGGGAATAAAGCCCTGACGGGTAAACGGCTGCGACGTGGCGATCTTGTCCTTGTAGTCGGCCAACACCTTTTTGAGACCGTCCTCGGTCTCCATGGATTTGGCCAGCTCTTCCGCCTTGGTCCGAGCCAGCTTGAGCGCCTCGTCCGCGACCAGACGATCCTTGATGACGTCCTTGACCGTCTCAAGCGGGGCAAAACCGGCCGGCTTGAGGTCGGCGACCCGGGCCAGCAGGAAGCCGTCCTGGGTCGCAAGCGGCGTGTCGGCCACCTGATCCTTCTTCAATCCGAACAGCACTTCCACAGCCTGATCGGACAAGCCCAGATCGGCCGGCGGCGTCTCCTTGGCGAAGAAGTCCGTGGAACGCACTTCCATCTGCTCCGAAGCGGCGGCCTTTTTGAGGTCTTCGCCCGAATTGAGCTTTTCCTGGACGGAATCGAGCGCCTTGGCCAGCTTGTCCGTAGCGCGCTGCTCGGCCAATTCCCCGCGGATATCGTCTTTGACCTCGGCCAGGGTCCGTTCGCCGGCAGCCTGATGCTCGCCGGCCTGGATCACATGCAGGCCAAGACCGGTGCGGACGGGGTCGCTGATTTCATCTTTCTTCAGCGCAAAGGCCTTTTGCTCGAAGGCCGCAAATTCCTTGGGCAGGCTCCCCTTGGGCAGCCAGGACCAATCTTCGCCGATCAGGGCATCGGCGTTATTGGGATTTTTGGGCAACAGCGTGGCGAAATCCGCGCCCTTGCGCAGTTTGTCCGCCAGTTCCTTCAGCTTCGCCTCGGCGGCGGTCACGGCTTCCTGGGGCGCATCCGGCGGCAGCATAATCAGGAAATGCCGCACCCGGACCTGCTCAGGCCGTTCGTACTTCTTCTGATTGGCCTTATAGGCGGTCTCAACGTCGGCATCGGACACTTCCGCCGGTTTGGCCAAGGCCTTCGGCGTAAACTCGATGTAGTCCATCTTGACCTGGGCCGGCGTCGCGAACTGATCCTTGTGGGCTTCGTAGTAAGCCTTGATCTGGTCGTCGGTCGGCGTCACGCCCTTGGTGAAGTCGTCAGCCTTAAACGCAATGTAGTGGATGACGGCCTGTTCCCGCATGAAATCAAAGATGGACCGGGCCTCGGATTCATTCACCGCCGCCGGCAGGCTGACAAAGGCGGCCAGCTTTTCCAGCAACAGGTTCTGCCGGAAATCCGCCTCGAATTCGCCCGGCGTCACGTCGTTGGCTTTGAGCAGATTCTCGTAGCGCTTGGCGTCGAACTGCTTGGACTCGTTTTGAAAAGCCGGAATCTTGGCAATTTCAATACGCAGTTCTTCAGGAGTCACAGCGACGCCGAGCTTTTTGGCTTGCTCTTCCAAAAGCCGGGTGGTCACCATGTTGCTAAAGACCTGCCAACGAAACCCGCCGTCCTGGAGTTCCTTGTCCGTGATATTGGGATTTTTGTTTTTTACCAGGCGCAGGTTCTCCTGATAGGCCTTTTCATAGTCCTTGATCAGGAGCGGCTCGCCATTGAGCCGGGCCAGAACAGACGCCTTGTCGCCATTGAAATTGCCGACGCCCCAAAAGACGAAGACGATAATGATCAGACCGAAAACGATCTTGATGCCCCAGGACTGGGCATATTTCCGCATGGGATCGAGCATGTTTTCTCCTCGGCGTTCGCTGCGCCGTCGTTAGGCGCGGGACTGCCGGACGAGGTTGAGCAGTCCCCCGGCTCTGATGATTTCCAATTCCTTGGCGGTCAGATCGTTGGCGACCATGACCGTGCCGACACCGGCGACCGCCATCGGCGCGGGCGTACCCGGCGCGATGCCTCCGGTTTCCAGGGTGATGGTCGCCCCGGCCGGAATACGGTCGTAATCGGCCTTGTCCACAAGCAAGAGGGGCAGGATGCCGAAATTGATCAGATTGGCCCGATGGATGCGGGCCAGCGACTTGGCCACCACGGCCTTGACGCCGAGATAGCGCGGGCCCAGGGCGGCGTGCTCGCGGCTCGAACCCTGGCCGTAGTTTTCACCACCCAAAATGACGCCCTGGCCAAGGGCCTTGATGCGCGGCACGAAGTCCGCATCCACCCGGCTGAAGATATATTCGCTGATGGCCGGAATATTGGAGCGAAGGGCCGTAATCTGGGCCCCCGCCGGCAGGATGTGGTCGGTTGTGATGTCGTCCCCGACTTTCAGGGCCACCGCCGCGGTAATCGTGGCCGGCAGCGCCTCGAAAGGCGGCAGCGGCGCGATGTTGGGGCCGCGTTTGATCGTGACGCCCGAACCATCGGCCGGAGGATACACGAACAGGCTGCGGATGTTGGGCGCACAGGCCGGCAGCTCGGCCTTCACCGGGGCCTCGCCCCAGGTGGCCGGGTCGGAAAACTCGCCGCGAAGCGCCGCCACGGCGGCCGTCTGCGGGCTGACCAGATAGACCTTGGCGTCCTGGGTGCCGGAACGGCCTTCGAAATTGCGGTTAAACGTCCGGGCGCTCACGCCGCCGGAGACCGGCGAACCGCCCATGCCGATGCAGGGACCGCAGGCGCACTCCAAGATACGCGCGCCGGCGTCGAGCAACGGATCAATCAGGCCCTCGGCGGCCAGCATCTTGAGCACCTGCTTGGAGCCCGGGGCAATCATCAGATCCGTGGAAGGATCCACGCGCTTGCCGGCCAGGATCTGGGCCACGGCCTTGAGGTCGGCATACGACGAGTTGGTGCACGAACCGATGCAGGACTGATCCACCTTCATGCCGGCCAGATCGGCGATGCGCGTGGCCCGGTCGGGCATGTGCGGCGCGGCGGCCATGGGTTCGAGCTTGGACAGGTCGATATCAATGACTTCGTCATAGGTCGCGTCGGCATCGGCCGCCAGGGGTGTGAAATCCTCGGGCCGGCCCATGGCCGTCAAAAAGGCTTTGGTGGCGTCGTCGCTCGGGAAAATGGAGGTGGTGGCCCCAAGCTCCGCGCCCATATTGGTGATGACCGCCCGCTCGGGCACCGAAAGCGTGGCCACGCCCGGACCGGCATATTCGACGACCTTGCCGACGCCGCCCTTGACGGTCATGACGCCAAGCAGATGCAGGATCACGTCCTTGGCCGTAGCCCAACCCGTCAGTTTGCCGGTCAGGTTGATCTTGACGACCTTGGGCATGGAAATGACATAGGCTTCGCCGGCCATGGCCAAGGCCACGGACAGACCGCCCGCACCCATCGCCATGCTGCCGACGCCGCCGGCCGTGGGGGTATGGGAGTCGGAGCCAACCAGCGTCTTGCCCGGTTTGGCAAAATTTTCCAGATGCAACTGGTGGCAGATACCCGTGCCCGGAGGCGAAAAGGTCAGGCCGAACTTGGCCGCCACAGTGCGCAGATAGGCATGGTCGTCAGGATTGCGGAATCCCATCTGGAGCGTGTTATGGTCCACATAGCTCACGGAGAGTTCCGTGCGCACCCGGGGCAATCCGATGGCCTCGAACTGCAGATAGGCCATGGTGCCGGTGGCGTCCTGGGTCAAGGTCTGGTCAATACGAAGGGCAATCTCGGCACCGGGAGTCATCTCGCCGGAAACGAGGTGCGCCTTGATGATCTTCTGGGTCAGATTGAGCGCCATGCGGGAGTCCTTTTGGTATGACGAAAAAGGGGAAATGTCCGGCCTGCATGCCTCCACGCGCCGGCGAAGTCAAGTATCAGCGGCATGGACGCGGCCTGCTGCTGCCCTTGGCCGCTTGACAGGAAGCGCCCGGCAGGCGCACAGGGGTATAATAGGAAAAACAGGCAGAGAAGGAGCCAACTCATGGATTTTCAAAATGTCATGCGGTCCCGGCGGGCCGTAAATTTCTTTGATCCGGATCGGGATGTGCCCCAGGCCGACCTGGAAAAACTTCTGGAAACCGCCAGTCGTTCGCCTTCCAGCTTCAACCTGCAACCCTGGCGCGTGGCCGTGCTACGTGAACACGCCCCAAAGGCCAAATTGCGCGCCCTGGCCTGGGATCAACCCAAAATTACCGAAGCGCCGGTCGTGCTGCTTTTTTTGGCCGACACCGAAGCCTGGAAAACCTATTCGCCCTCATTTGAACGCCAATTCTCCTACCTGATGGAAATCGGCCGCTACAAACCGGAACAGCGCGAGGCCTTCGCTGCCTCGGTAAACAGCGTCTACGGCCAGACCTCGGAAAAAGCCCTGGCCTTTGCCGTCAAAAACACGGCCTTTTTCGCCATGACCTTTATGTATGCGGCCGCCGACGCTGGCTATGTCACCCATCCCATGGACGGCTTCGACCACGAGGGCGTGCGGCAGGCTTTCAACATTCCCGAGCACTTCTGGATCCCCCTGCTTATGGCCGTGGGACACCTCAAACCCGGCGTCACCGTTACCCCGCCCAAATGGCGCTTCCCCCCCGAAGACATTTTCTACAACATTACAGACTAAAAGAAGACACCTATGGTAAAAACACTTCTGTCCAGCCTTCTTGCCGCCGTCCTCCTGTGCCCGATAACCGCTATGGCCGCCGACTACGTCCCCGCCGTGGACGGAGCCACCCTCGATCCGCCCCATACCTCGACCACCTTTTGGATCCACCATATCGTGGCCCCAATCGCCGGGCGCTTTAACGAAACGGCCGGCCAAATCGTCATCCCGCCCGCTTCGCCGGAAAAAGGACATGTCACCTTCACGGTCAAAACCCAAAGCGTGGACACCGGCGTGGCCCCCCGCGACACCCACCTGCGCACCGTGGAATTCCTCGATGCGGCCGCCTTCCCGGAGATGACCTTCACCAGCGAACGCATCGCCCCGGCCGGCAAAGACGTCTATAACGTCACCGGCAAGCTGACCATCAAAGACGTGTCCAAGACCATCACCATTCCAGTCAAATACCTCGGCACCAAGGCCAATCCCATGATGCCCTGCGTGGATACCTCAGGCTATGAAGCCACACTCTCCCTCAATCGCCTCGAATACCACGTCGGCACCGGCCAATACTTCAAAATGGGCGTCGTCGGCGACACCGTCGATATCCACCTCTCCGGCGAAGTCCTCGCCCCGCGTCCCAACTGCGTGAAGCCGCAGCAGTAGGACAAAAAAAGAGAAGACAAGAAGACACGGGGCGCTGCCCCGAACCCCGCCGGGAGGGGATAATCCCCTCCCGGACCCTCCTTCTCCGGGCCCTTTCTCCGGAAGGCGTTGCCTTCCGGAGAAAGGGCCCAGGACAAGAGAGACCGGAAAAGAATTCCGCGTTTCCCCGTTGAGGGGGCTCGGGGGGCATCATGCCCCCCGACGGGGTGCAGGGGCAGCGCCCCCGCGGCATCTACGTCTCTCTCTTCCCTACAACTGGGCGCAAACGGCGGGACCGCCCCCGCCGTGCTCCGACCCGGTGGGGGTC
>Ga0183100_1001399_pt1 | contig 12270 bp, 9 predicted proteins | sample Biomet2_FD_127789 | JGI IMG/M metagenome (GOLD analysis project Ga0183100, IMG submission 127789) | Microbial communities from bioreactor (seeded with anoxic lake sediment) at LBNL, California, USA - Biofuel metagenome 2 | ecosystem: Engineered > Bioreactor > Anaerobic > Unclassified ...
GAATAAACTGCATTTTCTCGCCTTGGATTTAAAGCAGGTCGAACTGGCTTATGAGAAAATCACGATTAGCCTCTTAAAAAACGATGACATCGGCAAATTGATTTCGAATGAGTTGGAGATTTTTTTGGATAAAAACCAGTTGGATCGCAATCAGTTGCTGGGCGTTGGCATCACACTGCCGGGAGTTCTGGATGAAGAAAAAGACGAGGTCAAACTATCGCCAACCCTGCGGATGCGCCATATGAGCCTTAACACGATCCGTGAACCTATTTCGTATCCGACATACATCGAAAATGATGGAACCAGTGGCGGATTTACGGAATGGTTTGAATCACGAAATACCGTTTGCAGTGATATTGCTTATATTTCTCTTGATTATGGCGTTGGTGGAACAGTCTTTATCAATGGGGCACAGTATTTCGGGAAGAACAAGAGAAGCGGGGAATTTGGTCACATGTGTGTGGAGCCAAATGGCCTTCTCTGCAACTGCGGGAAAAAAGGGTGCATGGAAGCTTATTGTTCAACTTTGCGAATCAGCACGAATATTGGGATTACGTTGGATGAATTTTTTGAAGGCCTCCAAAAAGGAAATCAGGATTACAAGCTGCTTTGGGATGATGTCTTGGAACATATGGCTATTGGTATCAACAATGTTCATATGGGATTGGACTGCGATATTATTCTTGGAGGAATCCTTTCTCAGTATCTTGAGCCGTATATGCCAGAGCTAAAACGGAGGATCGTGGAAAAGGATACGTTTGAAGACGATTCGGACTACGTCAAGTTGTGCCATTACCCGAGCAGAGCCGATACGATGGGCGTAGCTTTGCACTTTATAAATGAGTACATAGAAAGTATCTGATTTTAAATTTTGTGTAAATGCAACAGAATATTTTTGGATAATATTGATAACTGGTAAAAATTTATAAATTCTATTGACTTAAACTGGAAAAAGACTTATAATTTTGTCAACTTAAGTAAATATCATTTATAAAAGTTTTTTACTTAACAAGGTCTAAAAATATTCTGTCAGGAGGAAGTATTTATGAAAAAGTTTTTGGCAACGGTATTGGCTTGTACTATGGTTTTGTCTTTAGCAGCCTGTAGCGGTAATGCGGCAAGTTCGGGTGGGGCACCGGCAGCCTCCACAGCCTCGGCTGCCAGTGAGGTAAAAGCTGGCGGTAAAAAGGTCGGTATATCAATGCCGACAAAGTCTTTGGAGCGCTGGAACAGAGATGGCTCTTACCTGGAGCAGCAGTTTAAGGGTAAGGGATGCGATGTGAAACTTACCTATTCTGACAACAAAATCGACCAGCAAGTGAAAGATATTGAGAATCTGATCGCCGACAAAGTTGATCTTCTTGTTGTAGCGGCTATCGATGGTGAGTCTCTTTCCAATGTTTTAGATACCGCAAAGAGCGCGAACATACCGGTTATTTCCTACGACCGTCTTATTATGAATACGGATGCAATCAGCTATTATGTATCATTCGATAACTACAAGGTTGGCCAGTTGCAAGGTCAGTACGTAATCGACAAACTGGGACTGAAGAAAGACGACAAGTCCAAGTCCTATAACATCGAATTTACTGCGGGCGACCCGGCTGATAACAACGCAACCTTCTTCTTCAACGGTGCAATGGATACTTTAAAGGACTACATAGATGCCGGAATCTTAAAGATCCCGTCCGGGCAAAAGACGTTCCAGCAGGTAGCAACCCAATCTTGGGATACCAAGAATGCAATGAATCGTATGCAGAATATCCTTGGTTCCTACTATTCAAATGGCACAAAGTTGGATGTTGCACTTTGCTCTAACGATTCCACCGCACTTGGCGTTACTCAGGCAATTGCTTCCGACTATAAGGGCACCACTCCTCCAATCATTACCGGGCAAGACGGCGATGAAGCAAACCTCGCAAATATCATTGATGGTAAACAGTCTATGACTGTTTATAAAGCAGTGGCGAACGAAGCAGTTGCAACACTCGATATTGGCATGGCCATGTTGGGCGGCAGCAAGCCGGAGGAAGCATTGATTAAGTCTGCCGGCTGGAAATTTGATTGTTTCTATGATACAAAGTCTTACGACAATAAGAAAGGTATCATTCCTTCCTATCTTCTTGTACCTACTGTAGTTACTAAGGACAACATTCAGAAGGAACTTGTTGACACTGGATATTACACCATGGACGGAAAATATCCGAAAGCAAAGAAGTAATATATAGCGGCCATACCGGGCGGGGCTGGTTTAGCTCCGCCCATTCTTTGATTATACATTTTAGGGGGGATTGACTTGCCAGACAATATATTAATGATGAAAAACATCACAAAACTTTACCCGGGTGTCAAGGCATTGGATAATGTCAATCTGGAAGTGCAACGAGGTGAGATTCATGCACTGGTCGGAGAAAACGGCGCGGGCAAATCAACCTTGATGAATGTTTTAAGCGGGACCATCCCGTATGGCCAGTACGAGGGCTCAATCCTCTATGACGGAAAAGATTGCCAGCTTAAACATATCCATGACAGTGAAAAACTGGGTATTGTTATCATCCATCAGGAGTTAGCCCTTATCCCAGAACTTTCCATTGGCGAGAATATGTTTCTCGGTAATGAACGCAAGGGTAAATTGGGTATCGACTGGGACGAGACATACAGCCAAGCAGAAAAGCACCTGAGGGAAGTTGGTCTGAAAGATAAAGCGACGACTTTGATCAAGGATATCGGAATCGGAAAGCAGCAATTGGTTGAAATCGCTAAGGCACTTTCAAAGAATGTAAAGCTGCTGATTTTGGACGAACCGACTTCCTCACTGAATGAAGAAGACTCGAAGATGCTTTTGGATATGTTACTGCAATTTAAGAAACAAGGCATGACATCTATCATTATTTCTCATAAACTTTCAGAAGTCGCTTACGTGGCAGACAAAATTACGATACTTCGTGATGGTGCGACGATTGAGACCATCGATAACGAGAGCCATAACATTGATGAGGAGCGCATTATCAAAGGAATGGTTGGCCGTGAATTGACAAATCGTTTCCCCTCCAGAGAACATAAGATCAGTTCGGAAATTGTCATGGAAGCAAAAAACTGGACGGTTTATCATCCGGTTTACACGGATAAATATGCTGTAAACAATGTCAGTTTCAATGTGAAAAAAGGCGAAATCGTTGGATTTTCCGGGTTGCAGGGCGCGGGTCGTACTGAACTCATGATGTCACTGTTCGGTAAGAGCTATGGCAGTGGTATCTCTGGCCAAGAATTTTTAAATGGAAAAGAAGTCCATTTAAAAACTGAAAGAGAAGCAATCAAACACAAACTCGCGTATGTGACCGAGGATCGTAAAACCAACGGCTTAGTTTTGATTGACACAATTGCAAAGAACACTACGATGGCGCGTCTTGAAAAGGTTTGTGACAAAAGGGGAATCATTGATATTGGCAAGGAAAATCAGGTTGCCGAGCAATACAGAAAAGCCATGAATACAAAGACTCCTTCTGTGCAGCAGCATGTTGCGAACCTGTCGGGCGGTAACCAACAAAAGGTGCTGCTTTCTAAGTGGATGTTTGCGGATCCTGATGTATTGATTTTGGATGAGCCAACCCGTGGTATCGACGTAGGGGCAAAGTACGAAATTTACTGTATCATGAATGATATGGTTGCGCAGGGAAAGTCAGTCATTATGATTTCATCTGAGTTACCAGAGCTTCTCGGAATGTGCGACAGAATATACGTCATGAACGAAGGCTCCTTGGTAGCCGAATTTGAGAGTGCAGAGGCGACACAGGAGAAGATTATGGGGTCAATTCTCCAATCCGGCAAAAAAAATAACACAGATGTACAGAAGGACGCGTAGGGGGAAGAAGAATGAATGAGTCAACAAAAGTATCTACAATAGTTAAAAAGTATACTATGACCATCGCATTGGTCGTGGTTTTTGTTTTCTTCACATTATTGACAGGTGGCAGGCTGATATACGCACAAAACATTTCAAACCTATTGTTACAGAATGCCTATGTGCTGGTTATGGCATGCGGTATGTTATTGTGCATCCTCACCGGCGGTAATGTCGATCTTTCGGTCGGCGCCACACTTGGTTTAGTCAGTGCTGTTGCGGCACAACTGATGGATCAAAGTTCAATGGGTGCATTGCCTACGATCATCATTGCAATGGCTATCGCATGCCTAATCGGTGTTTGGCAGGGCTTTTGGATTGGTTATGTTCACATTCCGCCTTTCATTGCCACTTTGGCGGGCATGTTCCTGTTTAGAGGGCTTGCACGTGTTGTCTTAGCCTCCAAGACAGTCAATATTCAGAATAGCAATTTCATAAACACCTTCATTTCTTATATCAATGTTCCCGGTATGGACAATAAATCTTACCATTTGTCGGCGTTGATCACCGGAATAGTGGTGGCCGTTCTTTTGGTCATCTTTACCTTTGTCAATCGAGCCAAAAAGGTGAAAAAGAATTACGAAGTGGGATCGATGGCATCTACCATCGCAAAAGTCTCCATTATGAGCGTTCTGATTATCCTGTACAGCTGGGAACTTGCGAATTATAAGGGTATTCCGGTCATGCTGCTTTGGATTTTGCTGGTAGTACTTATCTTCGCATTTATTACAAGCCAAACTGCTTTCGGACGTTATTTTTACTCGGTCGGCGGCAATGAGAAAGCTGCAAAGTTGTCCGGTATCGATCCGAGACGGGTTTATTTCTGGGCTTACTTCCTGATGAGCGTACTGGCGGGGTTCTCTGGGTTGGTGGTTGCGGGTCGCATCGGTTCCGTGGATGGAAATATGGGTAATACCTACGAGATGGATGCAATTGGTGCCTGCTTTATTGGCGGCGCGTCAGCGTACGGTGGTTCCGGCACTGTTCCCGGCATTATGGTGGGGGCTATCCTTCTCGGTGTCATCAATCAGGGTATGTCAATCTACGGGTTACCGGACGAGTGGCAGTACGTGATTAAGGGCGCAGTGCTCCTGATCGCTGTTATCTTTGATGTTGTATCGAACCATAAAGTAGGGAAAGCCTGATTTTACATACTTTATTTTTTGAATATGAAGCAGAGAGAACTGTCGCGTTTTCCAATATGCTTGGTTACATCCTGATAGTCTAAAATACTGTAAAATCTGTGATGGCGGCAGGATACTGACAGCAGTCACATGCGAAGGGATACACTTCTGCGTGGGGAAAGCCGTGTGACAGTGAATGAAAGTCTTGAAGCGGTTTTACAACGCTTTGAATGTGAGGCCGATACATGAAAAATCTGACTAATAAAACATTCCATTCGAAGGATAATCAAGCCAGAATCAAGCTGGGCTTGCGTCTTTTGGTTGCATTGTATCTCTTATATCTGACAAAGGGCATCATCGAAGCGGCCATGAAGGGAGCAAGTTCTATGCCGACTTGGATTATGGTACTCGTAAGTATCGTATTCATCTCATCTTCGGTCGCATTTTGCATTTATGCATGGCTGCAATACAAACATTCTCTTATCGATATGGCAAAAGAAGATGACAAAATGAGTGAAAAAAAGTCGGAGGACGATAATTCATGATGTCATCGACCTGTAGTGTGTATCGTATAGAAATATAACGACTGTTGATGATTGAAACCGCTTCTACAGTACTGAAAAAATTCTGTATTTATGCCATACGATGTTCATGAATTCAGAATTTTTTCTCTATGCCAACCATAAAAAAGCATACCTTTTTGCAATATAATGATAGCTGGTACAATCAATTTTGTACCAGCTGTTTTTTATGCCGCATTCTCCTAAAAATATTCCCCAGCGTGTCGGCTGCATCCGCACTTTCAATTACATGGCTATCAATGTTTATGGTAGTCGTTTGCGCAGAGTATAGCCGCCGCAAAATCATTAGGATATTTTTTGCCCGCGATTATTGATGAGGGGTTGGTGTGACATGGGACATGCAAATGGCAGATCGGGCAGACTCACCCTGTTTATGAAATCTTTAAATCATCTGCTTAGTGGTCGGATGAGAATTCTGCCTTGCGCTATTTAAAGCTTACTATTATAATCAAGAAGTAAGCTTGAAGGTAAAAAGAAGGGACAAAAAATGAAAAAGCATAAACTTTCCTTCCACACCAAACTATTCCTTGTCATGCTGACCGTTTCCATTGTGCCGGCAGTTTTGATTACTGCCTTTGCAACATTGAACACTTATGGCACGTTGTACCGGCAGATGGTTACTGTGAATCAGGACGGTACGTTGTGGTCGCAGGACAGGCTGCAGCAGTATTCCGATACAATAAAAAATACCTTTTACTCCATCGAGTCTGACAGCAGCTTTAAGTCCGCTGTAATGCGCTGGAGCAAAAATGACGAAACCCAGCAGGACAGCAGTATTATGCGTGGGACACTTTCGGTTCAACTAAATCAGAACAGTGAGTTTTCCTCAATCCAGCTGTTTTTAACTGCGGATAACAGCCTGATGAAGGCAGAACGTGCCGGAGTCCGCTGGGAGCAAAATGGCTGGCAGAAGGCATTTGACCGGAATACAGAGTTGCAGTCAAATTTGTACTACAAAAAAGGAAACGATGGTCTGTATGCGATCCATACGATTAATAAATTTGAGGACCGCAACACCGTTGCACGCATGGCAGTGCGTTTGCAGAATTCGGATTTGAGCACGATTTTGTCCAAGTTGCAAGGCTATGATGACAACGGGGTGTACCTGCTCAATGATGAAAATGAGATTCTTATGGCAGCTGGACCGACGCAGAATATAAAGGTGTTGGATCGGGCAATGGAACAGTTAAGTACCGGAAAAACGCAGGATGGATATTTTGCGTTGGAAGACAATATGGTTTTTTATGAAAAAATTGACAGTGACCGTCTCAGTATTATAAAAGTAGTCCCCAAAAAGGAAATTACAAAGGCTACTATGCCTACGGTTTACCTGGCTTTGCTGGTGAGTGTTTTAAGTGTGTTGGGTGCAGTGGGTCTTTCTGCACTGCTTTCATTATGGGTGAGTCGTCCCATTATCCGGCTATCGGAACGTGTGAAACATATTCCAATGGAAACGCTTGAAATGCCCGGAGGCGGGGAGGAAACCCGCGACGAAGTGAGTGTACTGGAAAACCATATCACTCGGTTTGTCGACCGGATTCGCGAACTAATTCACGAAGAATATGAAACTAAATTACAGACGAAAAATGCCCAGATCAATGCTTTGCAGGCTCAAATCAATCCGCATTTTCTTTTCAATACGCTTCAACTAATGGGGAGCATTGCCTATTCCAAAAATGTTTATGAAGTCAATCGCATAGCCGAAGCGTTGAGTGACATTATGCGGTTTTCGATGAACTATGATGGCGAATTTGTTACTCTCAATGAGGAACTGCATCATCTGGATAGCTATTTCTTCATTCAAAAGCAGCGATTTTACGATAAATTCACAGTGGAACTGGTGGTGGACGAAAAAGTCGGGCAGTGCAGAATTCCCAAACTGCTGATCCAACCGATTGTGGAAAACAGTTTTGAGCATGGATTTGAGAAATGCACAGATCCATGGCGGCTAACGCTAATGGCATTTTTGAACGATAACGGAAAAATTCATATCATTATCCGAGATAGTGGGGTAGGAATGAATTCAGAACAGCTGACCGCATTGCGTGAAAAGCTATCTCACTCACAGGTGACCGGACTTACGGCATCAGAGCATATTGGGCTGATGAATGTAAATGCCCGAATCAAGCTTAATTTTTCCGAAAATGACGGTTTGCAAATTGAAAGCGCCCCTGGAAAGGGTACAAAAGTTACTTTAATTTTTGATGCGCAGTGGAGGAATTCATGATGGAATATCGTGTGGTCATTATTGATGATGAAGCATGGACAAGGGATACTATACGCCGGATTGGGCATTGGCGTGAGTTTGGATTCCAAATTGTGGGGGAGGCGGCAGATGGCATTTCCGGTTTGGAATGTGTGCGGCAACTTCGGCCCCACTTGATTATTACAGACATGAAGATGCCGGGACTCGACGGTTCCCAGCTGCTGCGTGCGTTGGAGGAAAATGGAATCCGCGCCAAGGTGATTGTTGTAAGCGGGTATTATGATTATGATTATGCAAGGCAGGCGCTAAACAGTCACGTGGCGGATTACCTTCTCAAACCGATTAACGAGGAAGAGTTCAACAATAGGCTGCATGCCTGTGCAGAAGAACTTGCGAGGGAAGATCATGACGTGCTGCCCAGCGAGGGGATTTTAGTGGGGAGTGTGGAGCCGGGTTGGCTGAAAAATTACCTTGAATGCCGGGAAGGGCTTGGAAGAAGCTTTGAAAGCAGTTCGGAAAAAGGAGTTAATGCAACGCTCGAAAAGTTAGAAGAACTGTTTCGGTGCCTAAAAGATGGTGATACGCAGCTTAAAATGCTGATAAAGGCGAATTACGATATCCAGTCTATCTTGGAGGAAACAGTAATCGCAAAATACGAGAAGGACTGTGAGAATTTACCCCTTGCCGATATTTCATTTACCATACATAAAAACAGTACCGTCAGTGACCTTGCTGAGCATTACCGGCAGGTTACATCCAAAATCATTTTTGCAGTGACCGCACAACAGCAGAGCAAGAAAAAAATTGACATTTCGCTCATTCGTGAATTCCTGGATACGCATTACACTCAAGGCATCACATTGGAGGATATGGCCAAACGCTTTTTTGTCAGCAAAGAATATTTGAGTAGTGCGTTTAAAAAGGAAATGGGCGTTAATTTCACCGAATACCAAACCTCAGTGCGCATGGAAAAGGCAAAGGAAATGATCTTGGAATACGGTATTCCCATTCAAAAGGTTTCAGAAATGGTCGGCTACACCGACCTTGCTCACTTTTATAAAACCTTTAAACGGTACTTTGGCAGCACCCCCGCGAAGATGCGTGAAAAATCGGAGTAGCTGAAAAGAATTCACAATACAAGAAAAATATATTAAAAAGATACAATAGAAAGCTTAACACAGACAAATGCTTTTTTTGCCGATTTCAGTTATTATGAAAACATAATCACGATTCTGTCGTGGTGTAACGATTAGGAGGAGAAAGAATGAAAAGAATCGTATCGGCAATCTTATGCTTTAGTATGGTTATGGCAATGCTTTCCGGATGCAGTGGGAATCCTGCTGTTTCCACGGCGGTTTCCGGTTCCGCCAGCTCAAAAGGGGAACCAAAGAAGGTCACGTTGAATGTAATGATGAGCTTCCCGCGCTTTATGGATCAGATGCAGGCCTACATAGACCAGTTCAAGAAAAAGGAACTGGAGGAGAAAAATGTAGATGTAACGGTCAATCTGGAGATGCCAAGTTCCGACCAATTTGAAACTACCTTGAAAACAAGGCTTTCTTCCAATGATGCACCGGATTTGTTTACAATTTCCGCCAACGCAGATCTTGCAACATACCAGAAGGCAGGATACTTAATGGATCTTTCCAGCCAGCCGTTTGTATCTAAACTTTACGCCAATGTGAAAAAAACAGTTACCTATGACGGCAAAGTTTACCTCGTTCCGTTCGAGAGCACGATCTGGGGTTACCTGTACAATCAAGATATCTTTGATAAATGTGGAATTACCGTGCCGGATACACTGGATGACATGAAAAAAGTGGTTACGACCTTGAAAGCCAAGGGCTATACCCCGTTTGAACTTGCCTTTCAGGAACAGTGGGTTCCACAATTGATGACAGCCCTTACCCTTGGCGGATTAGTGAGCGGTTCCAATCCCGACTGGGTGAAGAACATGTATGCGGATAAAGCCTCCTACAAGGATGTCGCAAGCATTTTCGACCCAATTGACCTGATTATGCAAAATGGCACCGCCCGCGCGATGGAGACTGGTTCTGAACAGGGTTGCACGGACTTTGCAAACGGCAAAGCTGCCATGTTCGTAGACGGAACCTGGGCTTCAGAAGCTATCTTAAAAGCCAAACCTGATATGAAACTCGGCGTGGGAGCATTACCGGTTGACAATAATCCGAAGAACACAATGATTAACCTTGCCACCACCACTTCTCTTGCAGTGCATGCAAATACAAAAGAGAAGGAAACTGCACTTGACCTTGCAAACTACATGCTGGATGACAAGGATTCTTCCAAGCTTTATAAAGATCTAATGTTTAATCCCGTTGCAACCTGCCATAATTATGACCAATATTCCTGGGCGAAGCAAGCATCCGCCTATGTGGAAAAAGGCCGCGCATACACCGACCTGGTTCTGCCTAACGCGGTGACGGATGAGCAGGGCAAACTGCTGCAGTCCTATTACCTGAAGAAGACAACAAAAGAACAGTTCATTGAAACCATGGACAAAACTTTTAAGGAAGCCAATAAGGCTGCCGCACAGGCGAAAGGATAAACTGCAGAAAATCAATATTCCGAAAGGAGGGATGAACAGCTTCATTCCTCCTTCTTTTTCAATTAATGGAGGTGCCAAACATGAAGGGCGGCTTAAATTATGGAAGAAACCGGAAAATGTTCCTGTTTGTTCTGCCCGCGCTGATCTGTTTTCTTGCGATTAAACTGATCCCGGCTATAATGGGCATATTTTACAGTATGACCAACTGGAATGGGCTAAATCCCAGCTATAAATTTATTGGGTTTGAAAATTTCAAAACCCTCTTTACAGATGATCCGGATTTCTGGAATTCTATGGGCTTTACACTGAAATATGTGTTGTTCGCTATTGTTTTAATGAACTTTACCGCGCTGTTGCTGGCGGTTTTGATTGAAAATTTGCATCACGGTAAGGGAATATTCCGCACTATTTTTTATATGCCTAACATGATCAGCATGATTATCGGCGGATTTATGTGGCAGTTTATTTTTACGCAGGTTCTGTATCAGTTCTCTCAGAATGCGGGGTTCGGATTTCTCGACCAGCCTTGGACAAGCGATTCCAACTTTGCGTTTGCTGCCATCTTAATTGTGGCCGTATGGGGCGGAGCGGGCTATCTGATGGTGATTTATATTGCTGCGATTCAGGGCGTGCCGCAAACACTGAATGAAGCCGCGGTTATCGATGGCGCGACGCCGTTTAAGCGATTTTTGTATGTTACGCTCCCCATGATTCGGCAGGCATTTACCATCTGCTTCTTTATCACGCTGAATAATGCATTTCAGGTGTTTGATGTGGTTTACTCCCTTACAGGCGGCGGCCCGGGCAGGGAAACGCAGGTGGTTTCCATAAATATTTACGAAGAAGCATTTGCACGAAATAATCGGTTCGGTTACGCAACCGCAAAGTCCACGATTTTGTTTTTGATTATCCTGATTATTACATTTATACAGCTTCGGGTTATGAAACAAAAGGAGGAGGAAGCCTAATGGGTGCCACAAAGAAAATAAAAATAGGGCAGGGTGTTCTGCTCACGTTATTAATTGTTCTGGCAGCCTATGCACTGTTTCCTGTTTTCATGGCGTTGCTGAACTCGTTTAAAACCAAGCCGGAAATGTTTACCAACATTATGGCGCTGCCAAAAAAGTTTAATTTGGAAAATTACATTCGCTCGTTTCAGAAAATGAAGTACTTGACAAGCTTTCTGAATAATGTGATTATTGTTGGAGTGGGAATGTCGGGAATCGTAGTTTTTTCGGCAATGGGAGGCTGGGCAATGTGCCGCACCAAAACAAGGCTGAGCGGCCTGCTCTTTGGCCTGTTTGTATTTTCTATGCTGATTCCTTTCAATTCCATTATGATTCCGTTATACCGGATTGCGGGGATTCTTCACCTTACAAACTCCACGGTTGGTATGGGGATTATCTACATTGGGCTTGGTGTTGGAATGGCAATTTTTATGTACCATGGTTTTGCAAAATCCTCTATCCCGCTCGAAATAGAAGAGGCTGCTCACATTGACGGATGCAGTATGTTTTCAACCTTTTTCTTAATTGTCCTGCCGCTTTTAGGCCCGATTACCGCAACTATTTGCATTATGAATGTTTTGTGGATGTGGAACGACTTTCTGCTTCCCATCATCATGCTTCAGTCACCCAAAAATTATACTCTGCTGCTTTCCACCAACATGCTTTTCGGGCAGTATTCCAGTGACTGGCCGGCAATTTTAAGTGCATTGGTGTTGGCGGTGATTCCGGTAATTGTATTATACGCATTTTTGCAGAAAAATATTTTGCAGGGAATTGTTGACGGTGCGGTAAAGGGTTAAAAGATAAAGGGAGAAGACGATGGAGTTTTTACGAGCGGAAAATCAGCAGGTTGTTACAGAAAGCGGAAAAGCACTTTTGCTG
>Ga0183100_1001400_pt1 | contig 12269 bp, 11 predicted proteins | sample Biomet2_FD_127789 | JGI IMG/M metagenome (GOLD analysis project Ga0183100, IMG submission 127789) | Microbial communities from bioreactor (seeded with anoxic lake sediment) at LBNL, California, USA - Biofuel metagenome 2 | ecosystem: Engineered > Bioreactor > Anaerobic > Unclassified ...
ATTTATTCATAGTTACCCCCACTTCAACTAATTACAATTTATCATATTTATACGTGATTAACAATATGTATATTCTACCTTTCTCCCAGCTTTAGGTTTGGAACAGCATTTAAAGAAAGATCTGATTTTCTACCCTTTTTATACTCGAAATAAGCTGCACTTCCTATCATTGCCGCATTATCGGTACATAAAATCATGCTTGGAAATAACACTTTGATTCCCTGTCTTTTTCCTTCATTTACAAGCGTTTCTCTTAGGCATGAGTTAGCGGCTACCCCACCTGCTATGGCAATTTTATCTACACCTTTTATTCTGCAGGCCTTAAATGCATTATCAGTTAAAACTCCAACAACTGCTTTTTGGAAGGAGGCTGCGATGTCCGCCGCTGCTACTGTTTCTCCCTTCATTTTTGCAGAGTTAAGATAATTTAAAACTGCGGATTTAAGTCCTGAAAATGAAAAATCAAGAGAATCGTCATGAAAATTTGCTCTTGGGAATTTTACATAATTACTGTTTCCGTTTTTCGCTATTTTGTCTATTTTAGGTCCTCCAGGATATCCAAGACCTATTGCTCTTGCAATTTTATCATAGGCTTCGCCTGCTGCATCATCTCTTGTTCTTCCCATTACCTCAAAAGTTCCATAGTCCTTCATATAAACAATATATGTATGACCTCCGGATACTACAAGGCAGACAAAGGGAGGTTCTAAATCCTTATGTTCAATAAAATTTGCACTGATATGCCCTTCTATATGATTTACTCCAATTAAAGGGAGCTTAAGAGAATATGAAAGTCCTTTAGCATACTGAAGTCCAACTAAAAGAGCTCCTACCAGGCCCGGTCCATAGGTAACCCCTATGGCATCTATATCTTTAAATGTAAGGTCAGCCTCTGTTAACGCTTCCTGGACTACAGAGCTTATTACCTCAATATGCATACGGGAGGCTACCTCAGGAACAACTCCTCCATACTTTTTATGTACATCTATCTGGGAAGCTATTATATTTGATAAAACTTCTCTGCCATCCACAACTATTGAAGCTGAAGTTTCATCGCAGCTTGATTCTATAGCTAGTATTTTCATCATTACACCTCTAATTTATTAATCCCTTCAATTATACATAATGGAAAAGATGTTATCAAATTTTTTTACTTTATTAAATTTGATTTATATATGTTGATAAATAATGATATAATCATAGGGAGAAAGGAGGCCGCTATGGATAATTACGCAAAAGTTATTGTTTTAGGTTCCCCAATATCAAAATCAAATTTTAAACTTTTTAATTTAAATGGCCGGGCAATACTTCCAAACAAATCCGGTAAATACCATGACAGATATGCAATATATGAAGAGCAGATAGCCCTGGAGGCAAGAATCCAGAACCCAAAGCTGGTTTTCAATGAATCACTGATTGCAGTCTTAAAAGTTTATTATAAAAGCGCTAAAAGGCATCCGGATACTAATAATATAACAAAATCTATTTTCGATGGGATTGAAAAAAGCGGACTTATTATAAATGATGCACAAATAAGAAGACTTATTATAGAAGAATTTTACGACAGGGAAAACCCCAGATTTGAACTGGAGCTTTTTTGTGAAAGCAGCTACGGTATGAAATATTCTATTTGCCATAAACCCATTATGGACAAGCCTCTTTGCTATGATCTGCCCTGTAACAGAAAATCATCTTATAAAAAGCTGCCTGATAAAATTAAATCAAAAGATGGCAATTTTCTTTGTTCTGTTTGCGGAAAAAGTATAATAAAAGAAGACAGCATATCTGTCTCAGGCGGCAAAAGCTTTATATGCAGGGACTGCCTTAAAAAATCATTTTAAAAGCCTCTCTTAGAATTTATTTCTAAAAGAGGCTTTAAATTTTAAGGGTGGAATATAATAACTTATTATCTTATTTATTCATATCTTAGAGCATCAATAGGCTTTAACTTAGAGGCCTTATTTGCAGGGTACATTCCAAAAATAATTCCTACTGCCATTGCAAAGCTGAATGAAAGCAGAACCACAGTTGGTGAAATTGATACAGCTATGCTGGTGAATTTAGATACAATATTCGCCACCAGGAATCCCAGGAGTATGCCTATTATTCCTCCCAAAACTGACAGAACTACTGACTCTATAAGGAACTGAATGAGAATATTCCTTCTTTTAGCACCTATTGCCTTCCTTATTCCTATCTCTCTTGTCCTTTCAGTTACAGAAACCAGCATTATATTCATAATTCCAATTCCTCCAACAAGCAGGGAAATTGAAGCAATTCCTCCCAGCATCATTGTCAGGGTGTTTGTAGTAGTTGATACTGTAGACAAAAGGTCTGTCTGGTTAAATACATTGTAATCATCAGTACTCCCAAACTTTTGATAAAGGAAAGTATTCAGCTGATTATAAGCATTTGTCACATTATCACTTGATGCTGCTTCTATATAAAAGGTACTTATTCTGGTAGTTTTAAAAAGTCTTTCAGCAGTTGATATTGGTATAATGACTTTTTCATCATTTGAACCTGAACTGGAACTTCCTGCTGATTTTAAAAGACCTATAACTGTAAAGTTATTTCTGTTAATCTGTATTGTCTTTCCAATAACATCCCTGGTTCCAAATATGGTATCTGCTATATCTGTTCCTATAACTGCTACCTTATATCTGTTAGTAATATCATTTTCACTTATAAACCTGCCTGTATCTATGCTTACATTTCTAATCTCCTCATAAGCAGGTACTGAACCTTCTACAGAGTATGACTCTGACTTTGTTCCTGCCTTTACTGTTGAACTGCTGCTTACAATAGGAGCTATTTCTTTAATGAAGCCACCTGATTTAAGCTGGGTTATTTCATCATCTGTTATTGGTTTATTTCTATAACTTCTTATATTAACAGTTATCAGGTTAGTACCAAGACCTTCTATCTGAGACTGAATGTTTTTTGTAGTTCCCTGTCCTATTCCAACCAGTACGATTACTGACAGGATTCCTATGATAATGCCCAGCATAGTAAGTATTGACCTCATTTTGTTTGACCTGATGGAGCTTAGGGCCATCTTTATACCTTGAGTAAACTTCATTTCACTGCCCCCTCATGTTCATGGATTTTACCATCCATTATTTCTACTGTCCTGTTTGCAGATTTTGCAACATGGCTGTCATGGGTTATCAGAATTACAGTCCTGCCTTTTTTGTTAAGTTCCTGTAATATCTTCAGTACCTCTTCTCCTGTCTTACTATCTAAGTTTCCGGTAGGTTCATCTGCAAGGATAATCTGAGGATCTGTAACCAAAGCTCTTGCTATGGCGACTCTTTGCTGCTGGCCTCCGCTCATCTGAGTAGGCATATGCTTCATCCTGGATAATAACCCAACACTGTTTAATGCTTCTTCTGCCCTTCTTTTTCTTTCCTTTGCGGATACCCCAAGATAAACCAAGGGTAGTTCCACGTTTTCTAAAGCTGATAGTTTTGGAAGAAGGTTAAATTTCTGAAATACAAAACCTATTTTTTCATTTCTTATCTCTGAAAGTCTGTTATCACTTAACTTAGAAACCTCTTCTCCTGCCAGGAAATATTCACCGGAGGTTGGGGTATCAAGACAGCCTATTATATTCATAAGGGTAGATTTTCCAGATCCTGATGGTCCTACTATTGATGTGAATTCTCCCTGATGAATCACTAGTGAAAGATCATCTAAGGCATATACTTTATCTTCACCCATCTCATATATCTTGAATAGGTTCTTTATTCTAATCATATCTGCCTCCTAATTTCCTAATCTTCTGTTTGCATTACCTGTAAGGCCGCCCATGCCGCCAAATCCGCTCTGGTTAGTTTTTGTAGTTGATGTTGATGAGGAGCTGGTGGTTGCCTTTGCGTAAACTGTCTGACCTTCTGTTAAACCAGTTAATATTTCAGCCTGAGTTTCATTTTGTATTCCCAGAGTAACCTCTGTTAAGAAACTGCTGCCTCCCTGACCGTATGAGCTTGAGCTTGAACTTGAATTTCCCTGATAATTATTTTTGTTTCCTGTACTACTGCTGCTGTTTTGATTTCTAAATCCAAAACCTGCAGCTGTTGCACCTGATGGAAGTGATGTCATAACATAACTCTTTCCGTTTCTTGTTGTAACAGCATCAAGAGGAACTACTAATGCACCTGTTTTTGAATTTACTACTATAGTTACATTAGCTGTCATACCAATCTTTATGCTGTCACCATTATCAATTGTAACTGTTACATCATAAGTTGTAACATTGTTGCTGGCAGTGCCTATGTTTGCTATTTTTGTAACCTTTCCTGTAAATTTTTTACCTGAAACAGCTTCAATTTCTATATTACAGGATTGATTTAGTTTTATTTTAGAAATATCAAGTTCATCTACTGGTACAATTACCTGAAGTTTAGTTGGATCTGTGATTGTTGCTATGGCTTTACCATTTTGAACACTGTCTCCTGTTTTATAATTAAGTGCTGACACTATTCCGGATATTGGAGCTGTAACAGTACTGCTGTTATAAGCATCATTTTTTAAATCATACTGATTTTGAGCACTTTCTACAGATATCTTTTGATTTGCTATTTGCTGCTGAATTGATGAATCAGACATTTTATAAAGTTTTGTTCCTTTGCTTACATATGATCCTGTTTTTGCATAAACTGCTGTTATTGTTCCCTGGGAAGATGGGAATGTTACTTTATCTCCTGCTTTTTTACCATACTGGTCTTTGTCAAGAGTTATTTCGCCATATGCAGAACCTTGTCCTAAGGAGTTAGTATTATCACCCGCTGATATATAAACACTAGTTACAGTTCCTGAATATGGAGATTTTACATAGGTATCACTTAAAGATGATGTAAGCTGAGTAAGCTGAAGCTTTGCCTGAGTTAAATCCGCTTTTGCTTTTTCAAGATCCAGTTTAAGACTTGAAGCATCTAATGTTGCAATTGTTGCTCCCTTGGAAACTGCAGACCCCTCAGCCACTCCCAGAGATACAATAGTTGCACTGCTGGAGGATATAACATCTTCTGTATTAACTGCTGCCACAGTTCCTGCTGCTGATACGGATATGGTAATATCCTTTTTTTCTGCCTTATAGGCTAAATAGCTGGCTGATGATGTTGCAGGTTTTGCAGTTAATTTTTTATAACCATAAAACCCTCCTGCACCGACTAGTAAAACTCCTGCCAAAGATATAATAATAATTTTAATCTTTTTCTTTTTCATCTTTACCTCCTAATATTTCATATTTTTGCATTCTATAAATAAGAGCAGATCTGGTTATATTTAAAAGCTTTGCTGCTTTTGACTGGTTATAATTGGAAAGCTGCAGAGACTTAACAATAAGTGATTTCTCTACATTTTCCAAGTCAATTCCCTCGGCTGGGAAATATATTATTGAGTCTTCTTCTTTATTATCCTTATATACCTCTTTAGGAAGTGAGCTTACCTGAAGTTCATCTGTTGGAGAAAGAAGCACCATTCTTTCAATAACATTTTCCAATTCTCTTATATTTCCGGGAAAGCTGTAGTCCTTAAGCAGATTCATGGCCTCATCACTGATTACAATACTTCTTCCCTGTGAGAATTTGTTTATGAAAAACTTAACATAGCTCTCTATATCCTCTCGTCTCTCCCTTAGCGGGGGGAGCTCTATGGGTACTACATTAATCCTGTAATATAAATCTTCCCTGAAGTTTCCTTTCTTTATCTCATCCATAATGTTCTTATTGGTTGCTGAAATTATTCTTACATCAACTTTTATATTTGTTTCTCCGCCTACTCTTGTTATTTCTCTTTCCTGAAGAACCCTGAGCAGTTTAACCTGCATACTCATACTCATTTCCCCAATTTCATCCAGGAATATTGTTCCTTTGTTTGCCAGTTCAAATTTGCCCAGCTTCCTTCCTATTGCTCCTGTAAAAGCTCCTTTTTCATGCCCAAAAAGCTCACTCTCAAGGAGATTTTCGTTTATTGCGCCACAGTTTACAGCAATAAATGGGCAGTCGCCTCTTGCGCTTAACCTGTGAATCTGATTTGCAATAACCTCCTTGCCAGTTCCGCTTTCACCGGTTATAAGCACAGAAGCGGAAACTGCTGCTACCTGCTGAACTGTATTATAAACAGATTTCATCTTTGGAGAATTGTTTAAAACAAGCAGGTCCTTGTCCCTTTCCAGCCTTAAATAATCAACTTCATTTTTAAGCCTTTCTACCTCCAATGCTTTTTCAACCTGCATATTTAGTTCATCTATGTCAAAGGGCTTGGTGAGGTAAAAAAATGCTCCTAATTTCATTGCTTCTATTGCGCCCTCTATTGTCCCATGTGCCGTAATCATTATTACAGGAAGGCTTTTCTCTGTTTCCTTAATCCTTTTTAAGACATCTATTCCATCCATATCATTTAATCTGATATCCAGAAGAACAATGTCCGGCGTCTCTTTTTCTATTTGCTGTATACCATCTTTTCCTGTCAAAAATGATTTAACCTTGTATCCTTTTTTTGAAAATGCTTTTTTAATAAGCCATCCTATATATTCTTCATCATCTATTACATATATGCTATACATTTTTTTCACCTCCTTCTTCCTTAAAAGTTATGATAACCTCAGTGCCAGCGCCTTCACTGCTTAATATTTCTATGGTACCTTCCATGTTATTGATTAACTTTTGACTTATGGCCAGACCTAAGCCTGTTCCATTTTGTTTTGTGGTAAAATAAGGGTTAAAAATCTTATCCAGTTCATCTTTTTTTATTCCCTTTCCATTATCCTTAAAAGATGCTTTAACAAATCCGCTTTCATAATATGTCTTTATTAAAAGCTCCCCATCTTCCCTTGAAGCCTCACAGGAATTAATTATAATATTAATAAATACCTGTTTCAGCTTATCCGGATCAATCTTAACTTCCGGTATTGCATTAAGCTCCTGTTTAAGCAAAACCTTATTTTTTCTAATATAGGGGCTGGTCAGATTTATAACGCTTTTAACTATCTGATTTAAATTCACATTCATAAGCTGCAGTTTGCTTTCCTTTGCATAATCTAAAAGCTCACCTACCACCTTGTTTTGTCTGTCACACTGCATCAGAAGAACGTCTATGTACTCATCTATTCCGGGAACTTCTTTAAATTCATCTTTCATTACCTGAACAGTCCCCCTGATTATTCCAAGAGGATTTCTTATCTCATGGGCAATTCCGGATACCAATTGAAGAAGAGCGCTCATTTTTTCTGCATCCTGAAGTTTTTTCTCCATCTGTTCTTTATCCTTAAGCCCTTCTGCCATATTGTTTATGGAAGATGAAATCTTATTAAACTCTCCATTTAGAGCAGGAATTCTATTATCGAGATCACTTTCGATTTTGTCCAGCCCTCTTGTTACCTCATTTACATTTTCCAATATTCCCCTGATTATGAGTACTGCCAGTATAAGTATAAACATTAAGAACAGCAGCAGAGAAAATATTAGAAATGCTGAATTGAATTTTCCAAATAAAATACCGCTGGGGATCATTGCTTCCCCCTCAATTATTGCAGCTATACTGCCGTTTCTAATTACGGGGTGAAAGTATAAAATCGAACTCATTCTGGGGGAACTGCTCTCCTCTGTAACGTCCTTTTTACTTTCTATTACCTTATTTAAATAATTATTAATATTTTTAGAAATATCCTTATTTCCGCTGTCCTGCTTTTTTGTGTCCATGTTAAGTATTTTGTTATTTTCCACCACATAAATAGATATTCTATTAATAAAAGGACTGCCTTCTATAGGCATAGCCTTATCTTTTATTAAACTTTTCAGATAAGAATCATCATTTTTAATATTTTTTATATTTTTATCTGTTAAAAACCCTTCCAGATATTTTGCTGTCTGAATAAGGTTATCACGTCTTTCATTTATAATATTTTTTTCTCTTACCTTATCACCTAAATAAATCCCGCCAATTATAACAGATGGTACAAGAATACTTACTATTACCAGTGTTATAATCTGAAATTTAATACTTTTCCTTAGAAATTTCTTAATCATAGCTACCTCCAGTATTGGGGCCATCCCCTATTTTATAAAGCATATTTCATGCCAAATATAAACTGCCTGTTTTGTCTGGGTTTTACTTATTATACAACAAAAAAATGTCTGATATCAAACATCGACTGTCTAATATCAGACATATTTCTAAATCTTCTTATTATTCTTTGTGGCTATTATATTTACTCCTGTTCCTGATACATTTTCTATAACTATATCACTAATATATACCGGAGCTTTCATTTTAATCTTTTTAAGTTCTTCTATAACATCAAATATTTTCCCTTTTGGAATATCTTTTTCCGTTTTTACAGGGACTACTCTTTCTTCTCCTCCTTCTACTGCTACTGTGGAGGTGACAATTCTTTTAGGGTTTGTACACTCATTTATCCCATACTGTTCTCCTATTTTGCAGTTATTTCCATTTACCTTAAGAGCTTTTCCATCCTGAAGGGTAACTTTAAGGCTGCAGCCTACAGGACATCCAATGCAGACTAATTCCCTTATCTCCATATCTATTCCTCCTCCAGTCTGATTAGTATTTTACTTACATCCTTGTGTACTTCAAACATCGATTTTGTAAGCTTTACTGTTTCCATTTCCCCCGGAGCCATAACCCTCTTCTTTATGTGCATTACCCGCACCTGATCAAAGTATACTGATACAAATACATCTTTATAGGTAGTATCCACTCTGAATCTTACATTTACAAAATTATTTATATTATCGGGATTTACATATTTAGGTACGGAATATCTGACTCCTCCTGATACTTCTATTTCTGTTTTCTTTACTGCTTTAACTCTGCCCTTAACATACTGGGCTGCTTCTTCCCCGGCATGATAGCTTTCTTCTGTCACATAATCTACTAAATCATGCACATGAAGCACATTTCCGCAGGCAAATATTCCATCAATATTCGTCTCCAGATTATCATCAACAATAGGACCTCCTGTAATTTTAGAAAGCTCAACAGATGCCTTTCTTGAAAGCTCGTTTTCAGGAAGAAGGCCTACAGATAATAACAGTGTATCGCAGGGAATATATTCTTCCGTTCCTTTAATAACTTTTCTATTCTTATCAACCTGTGCTATGGTTACCCCTTCTACTCTTTCCTTTCCCTTTATATCAATAATCGTATGTGATAACTTAAGAGGTATATTGTAATCATCAAGACATTGGGCAATATTACGCCGCAGACCTGAGGAATAAGGCATAAGTTCAACAACTGCTTTAACTTTTGCTCCCTCTAAAGTCATCCTTCTTGCCATTATAAGGCCTATATCTCCAGAACCTAATATAACAACCTGACGGCCTGGCATGTATCCATCTATATTCACGAATTTCTGAGCAGTTCCAGCTGTATATATTCCGGCACTTCTGCTTCCAGGAATGTTTATGGCTCCTCTCGGCCTTTCTCTGCAGCCCATAGCTAAAATTATAGCTTTAGCTTTTATAATTAATATTCCATCATCACCATTTACTGCTGTAATCATCTTATCCTTTGTAATATCAAGAACCATGGTGTTTAATTTGTATTCTATATTTCTTTCGCTCACCATATCAATAAATCTTTGAGCATATTCCGGACCTGTTAGTTCTTCCTTAAAGGTATGAAGGCCAAATCCATTATGAATACACTGATTTAATATCCCGCCCAGTTTCACTTCTCTTTCAAGAACCAAAATACTATCTATTCCGTTATCCTTTGCCTTTATAGCAGCGGCAAGCCCTGCAGGACCTCCCCCTATGACAACAATATCATATTCTAACATAACAAACCTCCGCTAATCCTTATTTTTCCCTGTAAGTAAATTTGAATTCCCTCCAAATTTAGTTATTTCGGTCATTGGAACATTTAACTCTTTTGCCAGAATCTCAACTATTTTAGCTGAGCAGAAACCTGACTGGCACCTTCCCATTCCAGCTCTTGTTCTTCTTTTTACTCCGTCTAAGCTTTTTGCTCCAAGAGGTCTTCTTATAGCATTAAGAATTTCACCCTCTGTTACAGTTTCACATCTACATATTATTTTACCATAAGCTTTATCCTTTTTTATAAGTTCATTTCTTTTTTCATTGCTCATCTCTCTAAACTTTGGGATGCCCTCTCTATTAGGGTTAAATTCACTTTTTATTTCAGGTTTTAGCTTATCCTTAACAATATCGGCTACCATTTCCGCAATTGCCGGAGCAGAGGATAGTCCCGGAGATTCAATTCCTGCTGCGTTTATAAAACCTTCAGCACCGGATGCTTCTCCTATTATGAAATCATCTGATTCTGTATGAGCTCTAAGTCCTGAAAATGAGGTTATTATGAATCTGGCTGGAACCTGCTTTATAGATAATTCAGCCTTTTTTAATACTTCATTTATTCCTTCCTGAGTTGTAGTTAAATCATCTTTATCTTTTATATCCTGGGCATTTGGTCCTACTAAAAGATTACCATCTACTGTAGGAGTAACAAGTACTCCCTTTCCCATCTCTGTTGGGAGCTGAAATATTACTTTCCCTACCGTATTTCCTACCTCTCTGTCAAATAAACAATACTGTCCTTTTCTTCCTATTATATTAAACTTTTTATCGGATACCATATTATTAATCTTATCTGCGTACAAACCTGCTGCATTAATTACAATCTTTGTTTTGTAGGTTTTGTTTTTTGTAACTACGCTGTATCCATCAGTTTCTTTTATTATATTGATTACTTCCGCTTCAAATATAAACTCAGTGCCATTTAAATATGCATTTTCTGCCATTGCAACGGTCATCTCATAAGGGCAGACTATAGCTCCTGTTTTTGCATATAAAGCTGCTGTTACACTTGAATTAAGATTGGGTTCCATTTCAAGAACCTGATTTTTATTTAAAATTGAAAGACCGGGGACACCATTTTCTTCTCCCTGCTTTTTTAAAAGTTTTAACTCCTCTATTCCATCTTCAGTAAAGGAAAGAACTAAAGATCCTATCCTTTTAAGCGGGAAATCCAGCTCATCTGATAATTTATCAAACATAGCGTTTCCCCTGGCATTTAACTTTCCCTTTAAAGTGCCGGGCCTTGCATCATATCCGGCATGGACTATGGCTGAATTTGCTTTTGTTGTGCCAACTGCCACATCCTCTCCTTTTTCTAAAACAAGAGTCTTCAGTTTATATTTGGAAAGTTCCCTTGCTATGGATGCACCTATTATTCCAGAACCTATAATTATAATATCCTGCATAATTTCCTCCTTATAAAAAAATAGAGCCTAATTCGGGTATAGAAATACACGAATTAGGCTCTCTTTTTCTCTGCCTTAATATAGTCATATGTTATCATATAAATAAATAATATGCAATTATTTTGAATAAGTTATCATCCTTTGGATACAATAACATAAAATCTATCTAATTGGAGGTAATTATGACAAAAAGGCCTTTAGTTCCAGAAAAAGAAGGAGAACTTGATAAGTTTAAAATGGAAGTAGCTCACGAACTTAATCTGGCAAGAGATTTAGACAGTGACAGTATTGGAAAGAGAATAGGCACCGCCGGAAATGTAGGGGGAGAGATGGTTAGAAGAATGATAGAAAATGGTGAAAAGAAACTTATTGACAAAAAATGAATCTTTTTTCCAAGAGTAAAATTATGCTGCCCTGCCATTTACGGCTGAGCAGCATAATTTATTTGTATACTAAAATATTTTTATAAATTGATCAGATACTTTAAAATTATAAGACAAATTATTTATCTTTTTTAAAACCCTATCCTTCTCGCTTCCTTTAAGAGGAGTTGGCTGATAGTTGTTTCTCACAGATACTGAAGACAAGCTGCAGGGTATAACCTTAAAGCTGTATCCTTTTATGTCGCTTCCCTCATAGTTTAATTTTATTTGTGCTATCATTGTATCTTTATCACTGGGATTGCTGTTTCCTCCAAAGGAGAAATTACCCATACTATAGCAGATAACTCTGTTTTTATATACCTCCAAACCCTGAAGTACATGAGGGTGGTGTCCAATTATTAAGTCTGCTCCATTATCTATGGCATATTTCGCTAAGGTTTTCTGTGTCCCATTAGGATGATAATCTCTTTCTATGCCCCAATGAAATGTAACTACTACAAAACAGTCCTTATCCTTCAATGCTTTTATATCACTTTTCATTTTTGCCAGTGAACTATTATCATAATCAAAGCCTAAATACCCTAAAAATCCAAATTTAATACCATTTATTTCTTTAATATAGCTGTATCCATTGC
>Ga0183100_1001403_pt1 | contig 12248 bp, 12 predicted proteins | sample Biomet2_FD_127789 | JGI IMG/M metagenome (GOLD analysis project Ga0183100, IMG submission 127789) | Microbial communities from bioreactor (seeded with anoxic lake sediment) at LBNL, California, USA - Biofuel metagenome 2 | ecosystem: Engineered > Bioreactor > Anaerobic > Unclassified ...
CGGCTGCTACGCTAAGCTTTGGGGTTGCACATAAAACCCCGCCTAGGGTTTCACCCTTGGAACCTGACAAGGGTTTTCATCTCTTGTCTCATCTTTTTAGCAGCCTATCCTTGCACGGTGGGTGTTAAACGGCCTCGGAAAGCTGGCAGGTCGCAGTCGCCGCCCGCCGCCTAGCCCTGCGGACTTTTCGCTCGCTTGCGTGATCGGCTGCTACGCTGGGCTTTGGGGTTACACACCTTGACCCGCTTTAACAAAACACCCGCCGGGCCACGGACAACCTGTCCAAGCCCGGCGGGTGTTTTGTATACCGTACTCTGGGTAAAATTGGGTCTATAAGCGTTTGGCGGTTAGGGTTCCTGTGGCATTACAGTGGACTGCACCGTTCAGGCGGTAGTAAGCGCCTGCTCCGCCCATTCAGCGCAAGCGGCCACATAACGGGCGCAGGGCCGGTCACGGTAGTAGTCCGGGGTACGCTCCGCAGGCGCAGGGCTGGGCATAATGCCATGGGAAGCCAGCAAATCCCGGCAGATCAGCGTGCCATACGCATCGGAGAAACGCGCTCCCAGCGCCTGTATGCGCGCATAATGGTCCTTTTTGGCCTCGGGGTCATCCGGCGTATCATACCCGCGTAAAGCGCCCATCACCAGGCTCATGCCGGTAAACGCGCCGCACACTTCCCTAAGCCCGCCTACGCCGCCACCCATCGAGCTGGCAAGGCGCAGGGCTTCGGCTTCGCCAAGGCCCATTTCCTCATGGAAAGCCGCAAAGACCGATTGCGCGCAATTATATCCGCCAAAGAAGTAGTCCAACGCTTTTTGCGCTTTTTTACTTTCCATTTCTCGTACCTCTTTACGCCTGCGCCTTGGGTTTCAAATCGACAATGGCGTCGATCAGCCCATCCAGCCAGTCGCCGGTAAACAGCTCAATCATGCCGTGATCCACGCCGGAGGTGAGCTTGCTGTCAATCGGCAGGCGGGCGGTGTTCGCAATGCCATAGGCGCGGGCCAGCTCTTCCACGCGACTTTCGCCGAAAACCTCAATTTTCCGGTTGCAGTCGGGGCAGAGGGCATAGCTCATGTTTTCTACCAGGCCGATGGTTGGAATGTTCATCATCCCCGTCATTTTCAGGGCTTTTTCCACAATCATGGATACCAGCTCCTGCGGGGTGGTAACCAGCACCACCGCGTCCACGGGGATGGACTGGAACACCGTGAGCATCACATCGCCGGTTCCCGGCGGCATATCGATAAACAGTATATCTTTCTCATCCCAGATAACGTCGGTCCAGAATTGCTTGACCGCTCCGGCGATCACCGGGCCGCGCCATACCACGGGGTCCGTATCGTTTTCCAAAAGCAGGTTGAGGCTCATCACATCAATACCGGTAGTTGTGCGCACCGGAAAAATGCCGTTCTCGGAGCCGGCCGCCTTTTGGGTAAGGCCAAAAGCCTTCGGGATGGATGGGCCGGTAATATCGGCATCCAAAATCCCAACTTTCAAGCCCTGTCTGCGGGCCAGCACAGCCAGCAGCGCGGTTACCATGCTTTTGCCTACGCCGCCCTTGCCGCTGCATACGCCCACCACTTTGTGGATGTGGCTCATCTCGTGCGGTTTTTCCAGCAGGCTTTCAGGTTTGGTGCGGGAACTGCAGCTTTCGCCGCAAGTGGAACAATCGTGCGTACATTCGCTCATGTGCAGGATTCCTTTCTTGTTCGCTCGGGTTCAGGATGGGTTGTGTGCATCCGCCAGCGCAGCCACCGTGGCGACCGCTTCGGCAATCAGTTCGTCCAGCGGGCGGCGGGTAACCCCCATGATGTGGAGCCCGCAGCGATCCAGCGGGATCAGCACCTTTTGCGCTTCGCTGCCGCTGACCGCCGCCGCAATCGCGGGGGAGATTTCGCCAAGCATAGCGTTTGCGTGCAGGATACCCACCACGCCGATAATCACATCGGCGGTTTTGCACTGGTAGCAAATGGCGTTTTCGCCGGTCGCGCCCTGATCCGCGCCCGCGCGCAGCATTACGCCGGTCGCAACCGCGTTGGTGCCCAGCGCCGTAATTGGGTATGCCGGATGGCTTTGCTTGAGCGCGGCGACAATCGCCCTGCCAATACCGCCGCCCTGACCGTCAATCACCAACAGTTTCAAAACGCCGTGCCCTCCTCCGCCGGGTCGTCCTCCGCGTGATGCGCGAAAGGCAACACCCATTCGTCAACCCTCGTTTCATGATACGCCTGTAAATACCGTTTTTCAAGAGGAATCCACACATCCCGGAAACGGTCGAGCATCTTTTCGCCATTGCGCCGGGAAATACGGCGCAACTGTTCATCTCCGTCCACGGTAAGCAGCGCGCGCACCGCATGTAGTTGCGCGTACGCCGCCTCAAACGCGGGGTGGAGCGAGTAGCTTCCCTCTATGATCGTCACCGGCCGTGCGGGAACTGAAACGCGTCTGGTTTGCCCGCTGTGGCAATCAAATGCGTCATACTCCACGCTGCCCCCGCTCGCAAGCCCCGTAAGCACCTGTTGGGCAAAGCGCTCGTAATGCACATTGCCGCCGGGCTGCGCTAGCCGCTCGGGTGTGCGCATGGCAAAGGGCAGAAAAAAATCATCCATATGAAACACGTTGCAGGCGTACAGCGGCGCAAGCCTCTCCGCCAGCGTGGTTTTACCCGCGGCGCAGTCCCCGTCCAACACCAGCGTAGCGCGCCCGTACTGCCGCAGAGCCTGTTCCAGCGCCGCAAGCACCGGCATTGCCGTGCCGTAGTGCCGTAAAACCACGCGGTAGGCGGGCTGGCAGGCAGCGCGATACCCTTCGCTATGCGAGGGAATCCAGTCCGGCGCGTTTTGCGCGCGCGCAAGCAGCGGGTCCAGCGCCGCTGCCGTAAAAGCAAATACGTCGCTCCGCTCCGCTACCAACGCGCGCAAGTCCCGCAGGCCTTGCAAGTAGGCGTTCCGGCTTCCCTGAAAGCGGCGTTCGGTTTCCCGCATCATGGCCGCAATCCGTTCCGGGGGCAGCTCGCGCACCAACGGATTACGCAGGTTTAAACGGCACAAACCGTTGCCGATGGGCGTGCAGGGCGGTTCCGAATCCGACGGGGCGGTGCGCGCCAATTCCTCCCGGATCGCTTGCGCGCACGCCTGAGCGGATGGCAGCAGGTGCCCGCAGCCAAGGGTGTTTTGAAAAACCAGTTTTACCGCGTCCACCGGCTCCACCGCCGGGCGGTTGCCAAGGCATTGCATTAAAAAGGCTCTTGTCATTCGGAACTCCCAACAATCGGGGGCTTACGCCCCGCAAAGGAAGGCCGGCTCGCGTTCATCACGAACCGGCCAAAACAATCCTCGCCGCGTATCAGGTTCATCCTTCCCCACGGCGAAACATCCGTTGCTACGCGCTTTCATCCGCCCGTTGCACCGTTGGGCGGCAAACTGGCAGCGGCATCAGGTTACACGCCGGCAGTCGCAAGTCCGGGCCACTTAGCCCGGCGCAGCGCCAGCACAACCAGCGGCACAAGCACCAACTGCGCCACAATACCCGGCCATGCGTTCAGGAACGCGCCGCCCAGGAACATCGCAAACGTAAACGGCTGGTTGCCCACCAAAAGCAGCGAATACAGCACAAAACTGACCAAGCCCCATACTACGCGGCCTGCCAGCATTGCGGCAATCAGCGCCGTATACAAACCCGCGGTCGTCTGCGGCAGCCGTTTTACCAGCAGGCCCGCAACCGCGCCGTAGGCGGCCAGCTCAAACGCCATGGCAAGCGCGGTAAAAAGCGGCGGCATACCAAACAGCGCAAAGCGCAACAAGGGCGCCACAAACCCCACCGCCAGCCCCCACGGCCAACCGCACACAAACCCGCACAGCAGCACCGGCAGGTGCATGGGCAACAGCATTGACCCCAGCTGCGCCAGTTGACCGGTCAGAAAAGGGAGCACCAGCGCCAGCGCCAGGAATACCGCACTGAGCGTTAACCGAAGAACCTTGTTTCTGTACATGAAAAAACGCATCCTCTCGTATGTCCTGTTGGCCTTGACCCCCTTCATGGGGGTACGATGCCTTCATGACATCCGGGCAAAGCGCTTACGCCGTTATCATAGCATAAACAAGGTTACTTGTAAATCATTTGATTATGTACCATAAGTAGCATTCACGGACATTTCCTATTGAAACCCGAACCTGCTCATGCTATACTGGGCATACTTTCTGCAAGGGGGAGTGTGTATGCAGGAGTTACAAACCGTCATTCTGCCTGCCGATGAGGGCCTGCCGGTGCGCCGAATCGCGTTAGAGCGGCTGCACATGTCCTACGGCCAGTTTAAGCGCGCCAAGTTTGAAGGCGCGCTGCTCTTGAACGGCGAACGCGTACACGCGGACAAGCGCGTAGTGGCAGGACAGCAGCTTACCATCTGCCTGCCGCAGCGCGAAGGCGCGCCCTGCCAGCCAAGCCCAATCAAGCTACGTATCGTCTATCAGGATGACGACCTGCTTGTAGTGGATAAACCCGCGCCGTTACCGTCGGTCGCATCCACCCGCAGGGACGCGGAAACTTTGGAAAACGCTGTTTTCAGCTATCTGGGCTGCCCGGACGGGTTTTTATACCGCCCGGTAAACCGGTTGGATAAGGGCACCAGCGGGCTGATGGTGGTAGCGTTGCACAGCCATGCCCAGCAATACCTGCAAGCGCAGTTACACACCGACGCCTTTGTGCGCGAATATCTGGCTGTATGCGACGGTCTGCCCCCCGCCCGTGAAGGGGAGATTGATCTGCCCATCGCCAAAGAGGATGCCGCCACCATTCGCCGGGTCATCGACAACAACGGCAAACCGGCGCGTACCTACTATCAACTTGTGGATTCGGGCGCGGGGCGCAGTTTATTGCGCCTGCGATTGGATACAGGCCGGACGCACCAGATACGCGTGCATCTGCGCGCCATCGGCTGCCCCGTGACCGGCGATTTTCTCTACGGGCACGAGCATCTGGCGCTGCCTAACCGTTTTGCGCTGCATAGCTGTTACCTCAAACTGCGCACACTCCAGCATGGGATCATCGAAAGGGAAAGTCCTCTCCCTCCGGAGTTACAGGTGTTGCTCTGAGGTTTGCCCCCGAAGGATTTTCTATTGCCATGTCAATGCCAAAACCCGCGCCGCCAACGGTTGCCCCTGCCGCGCTGGAAGCCGTCAGGCCGGTTACATGCAAGCTGGCAATGGTGTGCCGCAAAACGCATAACCCCAAGCATGAACGCGAAGAATAGCACCAGGACCTGTAACCGCAACCCACAGCGTTTGTTTTCCAGCCTGCCGGCTGTTGTTCGGCAGGCTTTTGCTGTTGCAAAGCATGGCGTAGCCATCAACATGGCAACCGTACCCGCTGCGCCTGCCACCCAAGCGGCGTTTCCGCTTTTTGAGAAAAAGCAGCCGCCACAGCACGCCAGCATGAGCGCTACGCACAGCAAATGAAATTCTACGCGCGACTTCCGCCAACCATTTTCCAAACAAAAAGGAGCGCCGCACCGGGCAGCGCTCCGTGAGTCGAACCAACGCGATTGCGCCAGTCCGACAAGCCATCTTTTTACCGCTCCTCGCGGAAGTAGTTCATCCCGCAGCTGGCCGGCTGCGCGTGTTCTTTCACCTGACGGATGCTGGCAATCACCAGCACCAGCAGAGTGGCAATGTAGGGGAACATGGAGTAAATCTGCATGGGCAGGCCCGGGATGGGAAAGTAGTTGCGAACCACCAATAGCCCGCCGAATACCAACCCGCACAGCCACGCCCGGGTGGGGCTCCAGGTGGCGAAAATTACCAGCGCCACCGCCAGCCAGCCGTAGCCATTAACGCAGTTATGCACCCACACGCCCGCGCACGAGGTGGAGGACATGGAGATATACATACCCCCGATACCGCACAGCGCGCCGCCCACAGTAGTGGCCACATACTTATACCGGGTCACGTTTACGCCCGCAGCATCGGCTGTGGCGGGGTTTTCCCCCACCGCCCGCAGGTTCAGGCCACGGCGGCTTTTGCTCAGGAACCATGCCATGGCAAACATCACCGCCAGCCCGAAGTACACCATCCAGTTATACTCAAACAGCAGCGGCCCCAACACGGGAATGTCCGACAGGACGCCAAAGTCAATATTGCCAAACATCGCCTTGGTAGCCGGGGATACCTGCACAAATCCGCCAGCCTGTTTTCCAATCAGCTCCCCGAAAAAATTGGCAAAGCCTGTGCCGAAAATGGTAAGCGTTAAACCTGTCACATTTTGGTTTGCGCGCAGCGTAACCACCAGAAAGGCGTAAATCAACGCGCCCAGCGCTCCCGCGGCCGCCGCCGCAAGGGTCGCGATTACCGCTGCCATCAAGGGAGAAGGCACCCCGCCCGCCACCTTCACAGCCTGCTCGTAGCTATACGCCGCGCCAAGGCTGGCGATCGCGCCCATGAACATCATACCCTCGACGCCAAGGTTCAGGTTGCCCGATTTCTCTGTAAGGATTTCTCCCAAAGTTGCCAGCAAAAGCGGCGCGCTGGCCAATACCGCCATGTTGATAAAATTGAGGATGATGGTCATTTCTCCATTCATATCGCGCAGGCCTCCTCTTCCTTCCGCCGGGACCGGAACACCAGCCGGTAGTTAATGAAGAACTCCACGCCCAGCATGAAAAACAGAATAATGCCAATCAGCATATCCGCCGCCGATTTGGGAATACCCATCGTGGTCTGTATGCGGTTGGAGCCGCGCTCCAGCACCGCGATAAACGCGGAATACAAAATCATCAGCAACGGATTCATGCCCGACAGCCAAGCGACTGTAATCGCCGTGAATCCTGCGCCGCCTGCGGTATCGGTGGTCAGGGTGCCATCCGCGCCCGCCACCTGCAGGAAACCTGCAAATCCGCAAATTGCGCCGGAAATAAACATCGTGCGCAAAATGATGCGCGGCACGCGCATCCCCGCATACCGGGCCGTGTTGGTGGATTCGCCCACCACCGTTACCTCATACCCCTGTTTGGTTTTCGCAAAGTACAGGTACAAAAGCACCGCCAACACCAGCGCGATAATCCACCCCACATGCACGCCCAGCACACTGCCGATTCGCGTGCTTTCCGCAAAATCCCGGATTTTGGGGAACGTTGTGCCGGGCATTTGCCAAGCTGGCTGGTACTGTAAATACGTAATAAAGTTCAGCGCGATATAGTTGAGCATCAGCGTAAACAGCGTTTCGTTGGTGCCCCATTTGGCCTTAAAAATCGCCGGAATCAGCCCGTACAGCCCACCGCCGATGCAACCCGCCAAAAACATAACCGTAATCAGCAGCCAATGCGGCCACGTATCGCCGTAATGGATGGCAATGTAGGAGCAACTGATGGCGCCCACTAAAATCTGCCCTTCGCCGCCAATGTTCCAAAAGCGCATTTTAAACGCCATGGTCAACCCCAGCGAGGTAATCAGAAGCAGGGTCATGATCTTGAGCGTCGCCTGCGAAGAGGTGCTAAACGCCAGCACGCCCTTTTTGTTGACCGCGATAAAGGTTTTCCCAATTGCGCCGGAAACCATATCGCTATACATTTTTATCGGGTCATACCCCAGCAGAGCTACCAGCAGCGCACCCGCCAGCAAGGCCCCCAGCAGCGCCAGCACCCGGAAAAGAATTGCCTTGCGGCGTTCGATGTGCGGCCGCTTGACAACGCGGATCCACGGTTCGTGGTGGGTCATGCGGATTCACCTGCCTTTTCCTGCCCGACGTGGGTCATCATCAGGCCGATTTCTTCCTTGGTGGTATGCCTCGGGTCTACAATCCCGCTTACCTGCCCGCCGCACAGCACTAAAATCCGGTCGGACAGATCCATCAGCACATCCAAATCTTCTCCAACGAAGATCACCGCGTTCCCCTTTTTCTTTTCTTCATTCAGCAGGGCATAAATACGGTAACTGCTAACAATATCGAGCCCGCGCACGGGGTAAGCGCATATCAGCACCTGCGGCCGGGAAAGGATTTCGCGCCCCAGCAGCACCTTTTGCACGTTGCCGCCGGACAAACGCCGCACCGGGGTGTTGAGTCCAGGGGTAACAATATCCAAATCCTTAACCATGTTTTCGCAAATCGGGCGATACTTTTTCCGGTTAATAAAAATCCCGGCGTTCTCCTGATAGCTTCGCAGAATGACGTTATCCACAATGTTCATGTTCGCCACCAGCCCCATGCCGAGGCGATCCTCCGGCACAAACGCGAGCGATACGCCGCGCTGGGCAACCTTATCCGCGCTCATCCCGGCGATGTTTTCCTCAATGGTCAGTTCGCCCTTGTGGTAGCGGCAAATAATCGTGCCGCTGTGCAGCGGGCGCAGGCCGGTAATCGCTTCGCAAAGCTCTTTTTGCCCGCTGCCTGCCACGCCGGCAATGCCCAATATCTCGCCGCCGAAAGCGTCAAAATTCACCTGATGCAGTTTTGTTACGCCCTCGCGGCTAACGCAGCTCAGGTTTTGCACATGCAGCTTGCGTTCGCCCCTGGGCAGGGTCGGGCGGTCGATTTCCAGTTTCACGCGGCGGCCGACCATCATTTCGGTCAAGTCCTGCTGATTGGTTTCGGCCGTATTGACCGTAGCGATATATTCGCCCTTGCGCAGGATGGCCACACGATCGGAGATCTCCAAAACCTCGTTTAGCTTGTGGGTGATGATAATGATGCTCTTGCCGTCAGCCTTCATCATGCGCAGCACAGCAAACAGCTTGGTGGTTTCCTGCGGGGTGAGCACGGCTGTCGGCTCATCCAATATCAGGATGTCCGCGCCGCGGTACAGCGTCTTGATGATTTCCACCGTCTGCTTTTCGGAAACGGACATGTTATAGATTTTTTTAGAGGGGTCGATGTCAAAACCGTAGCGCGAAGCGATCTCGGCAACTTTGGCGTTGATGTCCTTACGGTTGACGGTATGGCTGCCCTTCAAGCCCAGCACGATGTTTTCCGCGGCGGTGAGCACATCCACCAGCTTAAAATGCTGATGAATCATCCCAATGCCCAGGGCATACGCGTCCTTGGGGCTGCGGATGGTCACCGGCCGGTTGCAGATGAGGATTTCGCCGCTATCCTGCAAATAGATGCCGGAAAGCATGTTCATCAGCGTGGTTTTTCCGCTTCCGTTTTCTCCCAGGAGCGCCAGAATTTCGCCCTTCTGCAGCGATAGGCACACCCTGTCGTTTGCGACAACCGAACCGAAGGTTTTGGTGATGTTGCGCATTTCCACAGCCATCTCCGGGGCGGCTTGCATGTTGTTGTCCAATGCTCTGTCACTCCTTTAGTCAACTGGACTGACGGCCGGGCGCTCTGCGGGCGCCCAAGCGTCGATCCGGTTGGCGCCCCGCGTTGGCGCGGCGCTTACGCAGGTCGTAAACAGCATGAAAACCAGAAGAGGGCTGCCGCCGCCACGACGGTCATCGTGACAGCGACAGCCCGTTATTCGCTTTGCGATTATTCGCCGATCACTTCGACGCCGGGGATGATGAAGTTCCACGACGGGGCCGAAACCACACCGGATTCGTCCTTGCCATCCAGATACACTTCACCGGCCTTCAGGTCGATGGACACGTCGGAACCGTCAAACGCTTTGCCGTTGCCGGTCAGGGGGCCAGCAAAGATTTTGAGCTCGCCGGACACGATCTTGGCGCGAGCCGCTTCCACAGCCGCATCGGTGCCGGGAGCCGCGATGGCTTCGTTAATCGTGCTGATGTTGCACATACCGCTGGCCAGATCGCCCGCCCAGTCGGTGGCAATGGGTTCGCCGGCCAGATAGGTGTTCACGGCGTAGATCAGGTATTTGCTCCAGTCCCAAACCGCGCTGGTGAGGGAAGCGTTGGGGGCGACGGAGGTCATATCGGAGTTGTAGCCCACATGGAAAACGCCGTTGGCTTCGCAGGTGGTGGCGGTGGCGGTGGAGTCGGCGTGCTGGCTCAGGATGCCCGCGCCGGCGTCGATCAGGGCCTTAGCAACCTGCGCTTCTTTGGTAGGATCATTCCAGGAGTTGGTGTACATCACCTTCATGGTCACATCGGGGTTGACGCTCTTGGCGCCCAGGTAGAAGCTGGTGAAGCCGCTGATGCACTCGGCAAACGGCATGGCCGTTACATAGCCCAGCACGTTGTTCTTAATTTCGAGGCTCTTCATGCCGGCGACGATACCGCTGAGGTAACGGGCCTGGAAGATCTTGCCGAAGTAGTTGTGGAAGTTGGCCAGGCCGGCGCCCGCAGCCTGATAGCCGGTCGCATGGCAGAACTGGACATCCGGGTTTTCCTTGGCGGCGGCCAGCAGATAGTTTTCAAAGCCAAAGCTGGTGCCGAAGATGATGTTGCAGCCATCGTCGATCAGTTCCTGAACGGCGTCGGCGCACTCGTCGGTTTCGGGGATGTTGTATTTGTTGACGATCTGATCGTCACGAAGGCCCAATTCCTTCTGCATCGCTTTGGTGCCAAGGTCATGGTTGTAGGTATAGCCCATATCGCTGGGGTCGGATACGTGAATGAAACCCAGCTTAATGGTGTCCAGCGTAACCGCGCTCTCGGCGGCCGCAGGCAGCACGATCAGGCTCGCGAGAAGCATCATGGAAAGGACAGCCGCAAGGATCTTTCTCATGGTAAACCCTCCATCACTCATTATGTTGTCGCTACGCCCCCAACGAGCGTAACGGATCAACCGAACCTCGTTGTTCGATAGTGTTACTTTACCATCAATTTTCGAACATTGCAACACAAAAATCGGCTCTCCGTTCATGCCCGCGCGCCGTTGCAACGCGCTTGCGCATATCTGCGCAATACCCGCAAACGCCTGCGTTTCTTCGTTATTCCCTTTCGAGTATCACGCATGTGAGAAAAGCGCGGTTCATTGTATTTTTCTTGCATTGCCCCAGTTTCACGCCGTAGAGGCGAACATTCAGCCGTGTACGCGGCGGCGCAAATCCGGTCAAATTGCACAGGAAAGGGTTGCGTGTCAAGCCCGCGCAGGGTTTGCGCGTCCCAGCCCGATGGTATGCCTTGCCGCCGTCAAAAAATAACCATCCACCGGCGAAGCCGGTGGTTTTTCATGTGCGGGCATAGCCCTAGACTGCCAGCCACGCCTCACGTGACGTTGGCACGGCCTGACATTTGCATGGGGTTTGTTACTTGCAACCCGTTAACGGGTTATCATAGTCATTTGCTCCCCTGCTTGATCCTCTTTTAACTGATTCTGTATATATGCGGCCACTTTCTTTGCATCCTTCCCCGCAGTGTCTACATAATAGCCTCGACACCAAAATTCTCGATTCCTATACTTGAATTGCAATGCCGGAAATTGCTCATACAACATCAAGCTACTTTTACCTTTTAAGTAACACATAAAACTTGATACTGCAATTTTGGGCGGTATCTCAAGCAACATGTGCACATGGTCGGGGCAGATTTCTGCTTCTATGATTTTTATCCCCTTCCATTCACACAATTGTCTGAGTATCTTTCCTATTTCCACCTTCTTCTCCCCAAAAAATACCTTTCTCCGATACTTGGGTGCAAAGACTATGTGGTATTTGCAATTCCATTTCGTATGCGCTAAACTGTTTGTGTTGTCCATCGACGGATGACCTCCTTTTGCTTTGTTGCAGTTGTCAGGCCGCAGCTTAGGTTAGCAAAAGGAGTTTTTCTGTCATCATCAACGGCAGAAGCCTTTTGGAGAACCACTGGCCTAGCCAGTGGTTTTCTGGATACAAAAACGCTGGCTTTCACTATGTTCAAGCCACCGTGGATGGATTACGCGCTACTCTTGGAGGGGACTTCATGTTCTCTTTTACATAGTCTGTCTTCTGCTTGATCTGCCTTTCCTTGTTCCCGGATCCATTTTTGCACGGTTGCGGTGTTGACCCCGACTATACTTCCATAGTAACCTGTCGCCCAGGAATTTCTGTTTCTCCGATACTTGGGTGCAAAGACTATGTGGTATTTGCAATTCCATTTCGTATGCGCTAAACTGTTTGTGTTGTCCATCGACGGATGACCTCCTTTTGCTTTGTTGCAGTTGTCAGGCCGCAGCTTAGGTTAGCAAAAGGAGTTTTTCTGTCATCATCAACGGCATAAGCCTTTTGGGGAACCACTGGCCTTGCCAGTGGTTTTCTGGATACAAAAACCCCGTATGCGAAATGCATACGGGGTAAGTTGGAATGCGGCGGCGATCTACTCTCCCGGGCCGTTACCAGCCAAGTACCATCGACGTGCTGAGGCTTAACTTCTGTG
>Ga0183100_1001404_pt1 | contig 12243 bp, 11 predicted proteins | sample Biomet2_FD_127789 | JGI IMG/M metagenome (GOLD analysis project Ga0183100, IMG submission 127789) | Microbial communities from bioreactor (seeded with anoxic lake sediment) at LBNL, California, USA - Biofuel metagenome 2 | ecosystem: Engineered > Bioreactor > Anaerobic > Unclassified ...
TATAATTTGCATATACTCGTATATTTACATTTATCATTTTCACATGAATAATGAACAAAAGGACATATCAAATTATAATCTCTTACTGTATGAACTACTTTAATATTTTTTTTATTTGCTATAGACCATATTATTGGACTTATTCCATACATATTATTTGTATGAATAACATCCGGATTAATTTCTTCTATAATTTTATAAAATTTATTATAATTAAAAATATTATATAAATCTATAACTTTATATAATCCCTTAGTTATTCCACCCTGATTTTTTACTTTTATAGTATCATATAAGTTATTTGTCTTTATTCTTATTACATTTACACCATTCAGCTTCTCTCTCTTAGCAATATTGGATGTTGCTAGTACTGTTACATCAATATAATTTTTAACCAATTCTTCAGCTAATTTTTGTATACTTATTTCAGCACCGCCATAAACATCTGGTGTGTAAAATGTATTAACTAAAAGTACTTTCATCTTTATTCTCCTAACTATATAGTATAGATAACCAAAGTAAAATTTAAATTTATCAATGTAATCTGCCAAAATAATTGATATGAATTTATTACGATTACTTGATGATTTAACTATGAATTTTTAACAGCATAAATTGCACTCATTTATAAATGCTATAAAGGTAAACTTTTGATAGAAACAACTTCTGCTGAAGAAATATCTACAGCTAACACGCCACAAAAAGCAAGCTCCTTATTCTACTTTAGATTTTGTTAAGTTAATATTGTTATACAACCGCTCCTGTTTTGAGTTATATTGTAAGTAAGAAACAAAATATACCTCCCTGAAAGGAGCGATTGTTATGAATAATTATAAATATTTTTGAAAATATTATTTGTCCTCGTTGATTTCCAAAGAATGTTTATAAATTTGGTAAGGACAAAAATGGATTTCAAAAATATCAATGTAAGCATTGTAATCGTCAATTTATCCTTTAGAAATCCTCTAAAATTTCTAAAGGATATCCTAGATGCCCTGTTTGTCATAAGCCAACCTTTGTTTGGCATCGTTATGACACATATATTCATTTCAAATGTTGTGATAAAACGTGTAACTTTTCTTTTAAGTTTCCGATTTTACCACCAGATGATCTTTTGACATCCCCTGAACTTAAAGGCAAATTTTCTTTTAAACGCTTTAGATATCCACCTAATATTATATTAATTGCTTTAACCTTATACTATGATGGCTATTCATCAACAAGAGTTATTAAAAGAATACTCAAGCATATTTATAATGTTTCTGTTTCTCATGTCACAGTTCATAACTGGACAAAAATCTTTGCCCCTTGGTTTCGTTTTATCTCTGAGAATTTTATGCCTTATCTCAATCTTTCTTCTGATGAATGGCACGCCGACGAAACGTATGTCAAAATTAAAGGTGTTGATTATTATCTTTGGCTAATACTCGATTCTGAAACTAGAGTGATTATTTCTTTTGTTCTGTCGCCTTTTAGAAATCCTAATCAAGCATATAAGTTGTTTTTTAACTTTTCAAACCTTACGAGAGCTTCTCCTAATAGGATTGTAACTGATAGATGGTATGCTTATAATGAAGCAATTAAAAATTTATACCCTCATACTATCCTTCATAAATATTCAGCCTTTTCAGATGACTTAAATAACAATTTTATTGAATCATTCAACAAGACCTTTAAAGCTTGGTATAAAACTAAAAAAGGTTTTAAAGAATTTAATTCTGCATTAGCCTTAATTACATCTTTCATTTATCACTATAATTTCTTACGTCAGCATTCATCTTTAAATAATCTTCCTCCTGCATTAGTCGCAAGGGCGGAATATTCAGCTTTGGATATTGAGCACTGGCTACTTTTTTTTAAAATCATCATATTTTTACAGGGATACTTTACGCTTTTTGTTTTATTTTTATGAATTTTTTTGCATATTTATTTTCATATTAACTTAACAGATTCCTACTTTATATATACTTTTAAGATATTAATCTAATTTAAAATTTAATTATCTATACATATAAACTATAATATCTCCGAAAACTTTGCTAATATAGCATCCCATCTATGATTTGTTTTTACGTATAATTTACCCTCATATACTAAATTCCTTTGTAACTCATAATTTTTTAGTAAATCAACTATTTTTTCAGCTAAATTATTCTCATTTTCTTCTATAATTACTTGTTTATTGTTAAGTAATCCAAGTCCTTCATTACCAATTTCATTTGTTACTATTGGTACTCCCATTGCCATAGTTTCTAATATTTTAGTTTTTATTCCAGATCCATATTTTAGTGGTGCTACTGCCACAGTACAATCTTGAACATATTTTCTAATATCATTTACTTCACCAGTAACTTCAACATTTAAATTTTTCTCCATTTCATTTTTATATTCTTGTGAACATCTACCAACTATTCTAAAAACACAATTTGGCATTTTTTTTAATACACTCGGAAAAACTTCAGTTATGAATGAATTCACCGCATCTTTATTATGAGCAACATACATATTTCCTAAAAATACTATATAATTATTTTTTTTATTCAGTGTCACTTCTTCTGAAAAATAATCATAGTCTACACCTATAGTTATATCTATACTTTTATCTTCGCCTATTTTTTCATTAAAATCTTTTGCTTCAATTGGTGAAACAAAAACTATTTTTCTATAATATTTAGAGATATTTATTTCATATTTTGATAATAAACAAGATTCTTTTTTTATAATATTCATCATTATGTTACTATTTTTAGCTATTTCTAGCATGAAACTAGGTAATTTTTTCCCATATGCACCTATGGAGTTTTCACTAATCAAACCACTTTCAACTTGTCTTCCATATCTTTTTGACAAAAGGTCATCCATATCTAAAATTTTATTATATTTAGACTCATCTAAATCTTTTAAATATTCTGCTGTTCTTGCCATATCACAAATCACTATATCAGGTTCATATTCTTCAAGTATCATATTCAGTTGTTTTTGAGCCTTAGTTGAATAATACAATGATACTTGTAATGGCCATTTATTTAGTATAATTGAATTAATAAGTAAACTTTTAATTTTTTCTAACTTATTTGGTAAACTTCCAAAATAAACTTTTGATATAAAATCTGGTTGTTTAATTTCTTTATCTTCTTCATCTATTAAAGAAAATAATCTCACCTCACAGTTATGCTGCTCAGCTAACCCCTTACAATAGTTATATAACACTACTTTTCTTCCATCATTAACTGGATATATTAATCTAGTAGTAACAAATAATACTTTTTTCAATATTTATCTCCAATCCCATGTATATTATTATTTCAGATTATATTTTTATAATCCCTCAAATTCTCCATATACCCCTTATTAACAATATAAATGCTATCCTCAGTCTCCAAAGTCATAACATCATCAACCCCTATCAAAACTACTCTTTTACAGCTATTGATAGCTATGTTGCACTTAGATTCGATTACTCTTGCATTTCCATCAAGAATATTATTATTAATATCTTTTTCCTTGTATCTCTCAACAGATTTCCAAGTTCCAATATCATCCCATCCGATTTCACTTGGAACAACATATATGTTGTTTGACTTTTCTAACACTGCATAATCTATTGATATCGATTCTGTTTCATGATATTTTTTATCTATTAAATCTTGTAAAGTTTCTTCTGCTACATATTCTATTTCATGAATAGCTTCATATGTACTTAGACAATATGTTTTAATTTCATTTATTATAGTTGAAACCTTCCACAAGAACATTCCACCATTCCAAAGATAAGATTTATCTTCTAGGTACTCCTTAGCCTTTTCTTCATTTGGTTTTTCAACAAATTTATCAACTTTAAAAATATTTGATAAAGATTTTATATCCGAATCAATATTATATTTTATATAACCGTAACCTGTTTCAGGTCTCTCTGGCTTCATTCCTATGGTTATAATTGCATCATTATTTTTTTCAATAAATTCATTTGAAGTTTTAACTATATTTCTAAACTTTTCTTCATCTTTTATTAAGTGATCTGAAGGTAAAACTATCATATTCGCATCTTTATAATATCTTTGAATTACAAGTGCTGATAATGCAATACAAGGAGCAGTATTTCTTCCTTCTGGCTCTATTATTATATTTTTTTCTGGCAGCTGCGGTAATTGTTCTTTTACTAAATTAACATACATTGCTGCTGTACAAACAAATATTCTTTCTATTGGAATAATAGGTTTTATTCTATTTACAGTCATTTGTATCATAGTATAATTACCTATTAATTTTAAAAACTGCTTGGGTTTTTCTTCTGTTGATAAAGGCCAAAACCTTGTTCCTTTACCTCCAGCCATTATTAAAGCACATAACATATGTATCACCCCTTTTTCATAATCTATATTATAGTTGATACTACTTCATTTTTAGCATTTTCTAAATTCAAAACAGCTTTTCTTCCAACAGAATAATATTCTATTTTTCTTTCTTTTACTTCATTAATATCATAGCAATTTCTCCCATCAAATATAACAGGAACCTTCATCAACTCTCCATATACACTTAAATCTAAATTTCTAATCTCATCCCACTCAGTAAATATAAAAGTCACATCCGCCCCTTTTAAAGTTTCCTCTGGAGTATTTACGTATTCTATTTCATTAGGATATATTTTCTTAAAGTTATCAATCCCAACAGGATCATAAGCAACTACTTCAGCGCCTTCATCTAACAACCTTCTTACATTAGGTATTGAAGGAGCTTCTCTTAAATCATCAGTCCCCGGTTTAAAAGTTAATCCAAGCACAGCTACTTTTAATCCTTTTAAGCTTCCAAATCTTTGTTTAGCTTGTCTGAATAATTTATATTTTTGATTTTGATTTACTTCTATAGTTGCTTTTATAGTTTTTAATTCATATCCATTATCATTTGCAAGCCAATGAAGTGCCTTAGTATCTTTAGGAAAGCATGATCCACCATATCCAATTCCTGCTTTTAAGAATTTATCTCCTATTCTCGGATCAAAACTCATTCCCTTAGCTACATCTTCTACATCTGCTCCAACCATTTCGCAAAAATTAGCTATTTCATTCATAAAGGAAATCTTAAGAGCTAGAAAGTCATTAGAAGCGTACTTAATCATTTCTGCACTTCTTCTATTTGTAACCACCATTGGTTGGTTATATCTTTCATATACTTCTCTTAAAATTTCCTCTGATCTTTTAGATTCAACTCCAATTACAATTCTTTTAGCATGTAAAGTATCAACTACGGCTGTACCTTGTGCTAAGAATTCTGGATTTGAAGCTACTTCTACATGAACATTATTTTTAACATTTTCTTGTAAGAATTCTTCTATTCTATCATTAGTACCTATTGGAACTGTTGATTTAACTACTACTAAACAGTCTTTTTCCACATTTTCTGCAATTTGTGAGCATACATTAAATACATAATCTAAATTAGCTGATCCGTCTTCTCTTTCCGGAGTACCAACTCCTACGAATACTAAATCAGCATCCTTATATGCATTAATATAATCTATTGTGAAATCTAGTCTTCCTTCATCATGATTTCTTTTTAACAATTCATCTAATCCAGGTTCGTATATAGGAGAAATCCCTTGTTTCATCTTTTCAACTTTGTTTTCATCAATATCTACACAAGTTACATTGTGTCCCATTTCTGAAAGACATGCTCCTGTAACTAATCCTACATATCCTGTTCCTGCTACTACTATTTTCATTTTACTACCCCTTCTATCTAGCATGTTCATCCCCCAAAAACACTCCAAATGTCTTAAATATTAACCCAACATCAACTAAAGTATTTCTCTCTCTAACATACTTAACATCTAATTCCATCCACTCTTCAAATCCAATATCACTTCTCCCCGAAACTTGCCAATAGCAAGTTAATCCAGGTTTAACACTTAGCCTTTTCATCATCCAATCTTCAAATTCAGCAACTTCTTTTGGAAGTGATGGTCTTGGTCCTACTAAGCTCATGTCTCCTTTTAAAACATTAAGAAGTTGAGGAATCTCATCTATGCTTGTCTTTCTTATGAACTTCCCAATTTTAGTTACCCTTGGATCTTCTTTCATTTTAAACATTGGTCCACACATTTCATTTTTATGGCATAGCTTGTCTTTTAATTCTTCTGCATTAGCTACCATAGACCTAAACTTATACATTTTAAATTTCTTTCCATCTTTCCCGACTCTTTCTTGAGAAAAAATAGAGTTTCCTTTAGATTCAAGTCTAATTAAAATAGCTACAACCAACAATATTGGGCTCAAAATTATAAGTCCAACTAATGAACAAATCAAATCAATAGTTCTCTTTAAAAAACAATATCCTATTCTGCTATCTTCTACTTGTTCTTTAAACAGAACTTCTTCCCTATTAAATCCTAATTGTTGCATTTTATCCCCCCTCATAAAAATTCCAACTTAATTTAATTGATAATGTTATAGTACAATTCATGTGAAAATAATTTATATCACTCCATATTTGGCATAATATGGAACGAAATACAATGTAAAGTCTTATCTATTACTTATAATATATTATAACATACTGTTTATATTTTGTTAATATTTAAATGTTTATATAAGCGTTACATTTGATTGAACTCAATTTTATTTTTTAAAAAATGAAGATATTGATTTTTTCTCTTTAATTTTCTCACCTAGAAATTCTATCTTTTCATTTTTTAATACTTTTTTAGAGCTATCTTCAAATATATCTATATTCATGCCTTCATTAAGCAAAGCTATAGCATCTTTAAGTCCTGTATTTCTATTTTTAACATTATGCGCATCTGAACCTATGAAATTATATATATGATTTTTTAAAAATATATCAGCCGTCTTTCTAACAGTTTCACCAAATTTCCCTACTATACTTCCTGCATTCACTTGAAATAAATACCCTTGATTAATAAACTCATTAATAAGTATAGGTTTTTCCATAAAGGGCTTGTATCTTTCTGGATGAGCTATTATGGGTACAATATCTCTAACTTGAAGTTCATAAAGAATATCGAATATATTTTCATCAAACTTATTCATTGGAAATTCAATAAGCATGTATCTTGAATCATTTATTGTTCCGATATTCCCTTCAATATAATCTTCTATTATTTTTTCAGTAAAATAAACTTCTTGTCCACTATATATTTTTACATCTATTTTTTCATTTTCTAAAATATCATTGATTTCTTTTACATGTTCCTTCACTTCTTCAATTGTAGCTTCCCCATATTCAAGTAAATAATGAGGTGTAGCTACAATTTCTTTAGTGCCTTCTTTTTCTGCATTTTTAAGCATTTCCAAAGTCATTTCCATATTTTTAGATCCATCATCAATTCCCGGTATTATATGTGAATGAATATCTAGCATAAAAAAACTCCTTTTTTTAGTTGAGAGTTGAAATTAGAAAGTGGAGAGTTGAGTTAAAATATATATTTCAAGAAATTTCTAAAGGAATTTCTTCCTTCATTTTCAACTATCAATTCTCAATTTTCAACTGTCAATTATTTTGCTTTCTTTTCATCATTACTTCCATAGTAATAATAGTATTTACCTCTAGTATTTTCAACTGCATGTAAAACAGTACCTATTATGTTAGCATCTACTTTAGTCAAAAGATTTTTAGCTTCAATAACCGCTTCTTTATTAGTTCTTTGAGCTCTTATAACAAGTATAGTTCCGTCAGCTTTTGTAGAAAGAATTTGAGCATCTGTAACTGCTTGAAGTGGAGCACTATCTAATATAACTATATCGTATTTTTCTTTTAACTTTTCTATAAGGTTAGTCATTGCACTTGATGATAACATTTCTGATGGATTTGGTGGAATTTTACCTGATGTTAATATATCAAGGTTTTCATTACGGCTTTGTATTACTTCTTCTAGCTTTTCTTTTCCTATAAGAACTTCTGAAAGACCTACTAAATTAGATAATTTAAAATTCTTATGCACTGAAGGCTTTCTTAAGTCACAATCCACTATTATAACTTTCTTTTCATTTTGAGCAAAAGATAAAGCAAGATTTCCTGATACTGTAGATTTTCCTTCTGCTGCTTCTGCACTTGTAACTACTATTGTTTTTATTTGCTTATCAAAGGATGAGTATTGTATATTTGTTCTTAAAGTTCTATATGCTTCTGATACTATTGATTTTGGTTTTTGTTCAACTATAAAACCTTTATATTGTTGTGTTTCTACCGCTTTATGTAATTTTTTTGATGTGAACATTTCTCATGCCCTCCTTTAATCCAAATCATCAGGAATTGCACCAATAACAGGTACTCCTAATGTTTGTTCTAATTGTTCTTTTGTTTTAAATGTATTATCCATAAACTCTAATAAAAATGCAAAACCAACACTAATCATAATTCCAAGTAAAAATGCAATAGCTATATTCATCTTTTTATTAGGACTAACTGGACTTTCTGGCATCTTTACACTTTCTATTATTTTAACATTTCCATTTTGTATAAGTTCTGTAGATGATTTTATAAATTCATTTGTAACTGAATTTACTACATCTCTAGCTAATACTTTATCTGTATTTGTATATTGAATTTCTAAAATTTGAGTATCAGCTCTTGGCGTAACTGTTAAACTTTTAAGTACTTCTTCTGAAGTTGTATTCAAATTATCATTATTAATTGCTTTTTCAATTAAATCATTAGTCGCTATTACTTCTGCATATGTTTTTAATAATTTTTGATACATTTGAACATCATTACTATTGTAATTTTGATCTTGAGTATTTTCTTTTCCTATAAACACTTTTGTACTTGCTTCATACTTAGGTGCAATAACAAAAAAGCTAATAATCGCTGCTGTTATAGTTGCAAGCAATGTTATTGAAAGTATCATTTTCCATCTTTTCATTAATATGTCCAAGATATCTTCAATTCTTATAATTTCTTCATTTCTTATAATTTCTTCATTCATCTGTTAAACTCTCCATAATCAATATTTTTTTGCTTTTAAATTTGTCCCCAGTTTACATCTAATGTAAAATCTCTTTTTGATACAAAAGTAACAATTTGAGGATTTGTGATCAGCTGTGATGTTAATCTGTTAATTCCTTTTAACATAATCTTCCCCCTAAATAATTAATTCCAGTTAAAATTATTCAATAATTAACATTATAACACAAAACCTTCTTGCGAGGTACCTAAAATTTAATATGCCTAAGAGCCAAATAATATTCCAGCAGATATAATAAAATAAAAAAGTAGCAAGAATGTAAAATATTCTTACTACTTTGCTTAAATCATTTAATAAAATATACTACTATTTTTAAAATATTTAAATGCTATATTTAATACTTATTTATTTTTTCTAGTTTGCTTAGCAGGAATTTCAACTGTTTCTGGCGTTGCGGCAACATAGCATAACTTACCAGTAGCGCTATCAAATATAGAAATACTTGTAACTATTTTTACTTCTCCTGTAACACCTGCATCAATTGTATATCCATCTGTAGAATTCCCTGAAATATATGCATCCTTTCCATTAAACGTAACATATATATCTTTTGTAACTGAATATGTTTTTTTAACTGTAGTTATTGATTCAGTATAAGTTCCTGGTGTAAATCTAACTTTGGGTTTTATAGTTGTTGTCCCATCAGCATTTTGTACTACAGACTGAGTAATTTTTGTATCTGACTTATATCTAGCATTTATAACTGCTTGAGAAGGTTGTACATATTTTTCTTTTGGTTTACTTTGTATTATTGAAGTTGGAGTTGGTATTTTATCTCCTATAGCCTCTCCATTTGCTGCAAGATAATCTGTCCAAGTTAAATTTTCAACTCTATTAATGATTGTTTGAAGATTATCAGAGTTAAGTTGAACTAGAACATCTCCATTTTTTTCAATAGAAGCAGTTGTCTTTCCTTCACTATTTTTACCAAAAGTAACATCTAAAGTATCATCAAACGCTGTAACAATATCAATAACTTTTTGTTCTGCTAATATTCTTTCTATTCCCACCTTTGTATCCATTGCTTTTACTTTTTCTGCAATTTCTATAAATTTAGCTTGAAATTCAGAAAAAGTTGCTTCATCTACAGTAACTTTTCCTAAAACAGTTGCTATACTATTGTCTTGATTACTCTCAACTTTTGTTAAAAGTGTGTCTACTGATGGATGACTAGAAAGCTGTGAATCAATTTCTCCAGTAACAATTGAAGTTAAAATAGTACCAATTTTAGTATCTTTGTCAACTCCTGATAATAAACCTACTGGATTTGTACCATTTTTATATTGATTTACAATTATTTTTATTATATCAGCATTAGTAGGTATAGTGACGGCTGATGCTCCAATAGATGTAGAACAAGCTAATACTAATCCAAGTACTCCGATTGATAATAGTTTTTTCATTTTCATTTTTATTCCATCCCTTCCGATTTATAATTAGTATAAAATACAATATGTTCTAAATCAGTATAGGATATACTAGTTTCTCTGTAACCTACCTATATCGGGTAATTTTTACTTATTCCCTTCTTAATGACTCTACTGGATCTAATTTAGCAGCTTTATTTGCTGGTAATAATCCAGATAACGTACTTATAACAATGCTTACTGCAACTCCAAATATTCCATAAGAATTCTTTATTAAAAGCTAAATTAACATTATCTAGTACATGAAATTTTTCACTACCTTTTAATTTATAGTACTTACTGATATTTTTTAATTCTAATAAACACATATAACATTCTCCTTCTATGCATCTTTCTTAATTAGTACCAATTACCAGTACTCTAAATATTCAATATATTAATGTTATATCGTATAATAATTTATATTAAACATAACTACAATCATCTTCTATAATAAAAAAGCAGATAAATTTTCATCTGCTTTCTTACTTGTTTTTATTAATTTAGGGTTTACTTACTAATGACATTTTTCAATACTCTACTGACTATATTAGTCTAAAATAGGTTTTTGGTTTTGTAACCTACCCATTTAAGGTAGTTTTTGTATTTTAAAATTTTCTCTTTTTTAACGCTCTACAAATTACTTCCATAGAAATATGTTAGAAAGTAAGAAACTCAAAATATCCTATCTAAAATATTATATCAAGCCTCCTTTTAAATAATCATGCATAGTTTGTTCAGCACTTGTTACTTCAGTATCGTTAAAATAATCAAATGGGCGACTTGCATGCCACCATGAAAATCCTAATACATTATCATTTTGGCATAGACCATCACATACTGCTTTAATTGCTAAGGCAGTACCATCATAAGTTGTAGTATCATTTGCATTTGCAGGATCATACGCCCTAGCTAACCCCATATCCTTGGGCATTAATCCTGTTTCTGTTATAAAAATTTTCTTATTAAAAGCATTTGCATGCATATTTATTAAATCCATTGTAGACTTTCCTTTAAAAATAGGAGCATAATAAGCTTTTATTATTTCATCTAAAGTTGGATTTTGACTAACTAGTTTATTAGTATAATGAAAATACATATTAAACCCTAGAAAATCAAATAACTCCCAAAATTTCAAAGGAGTATCTACTTGATATTCTTTACCATGTGCTGCATAAGTCAATAAAAGATTGGGATATTGACTTCGTATTGCTGAAACAATATCTGCCCAGTAACTATAATTTGCATCAACTGTTTGTTGAACCTGTTCACAGCCAATACATAGTATGGGAATATTATTATCAGTACACATTTCAGCATAATGTAAACATATAGTTTTCCAATTTCGAAAGAATGTGGCTACATCAGGATGATAGGCACCTCTACCATAACTATCTGAATAATTAGTCCCTAAATGAAGTTTTATCATTGTCGTTTTTACATTTGCAGTAGTCGCATTTGCAAGAGCTTGATTAACTATGTTATCTGAAAGCATAACAGGATTAGCATCTGTATCTCCTTTAATATTTATCATTACTACAAGAGTATTATCTGCTCCTTGAAAAGCTAGGTGCTTGTACACATCAACAATTGGCATACGTGTTCCTTCATTCCCCCAAACTGTTGTTGACACAGTTTTATACTTTAGATAGTTTCTAGCTTTACTTAATCTAGTATCTGAAATATCTGACATCTGTGAATCTAATTTTTTCTCATAAGCCATTTTAACACTTCCTGTTTGAATAAATCCTATTAAAATTATTAGTATAACTAGAATATTCCTTTTAAATATATTCATATCTATCATTCCTTTACTTAAGCTTATTGATATATTTATCAACTTATATATAATAA
>Ga0183100_1001405_pt1 | contig 12241 bp, 14 predicted proteins | sample Biomet2_FD_127789 | JGI IMG/M metagenome (GOLD analysis project Ga0183100, IMG submission 127789) | Microbial communities from bioreactor (seeded with anoxic lake sediment) at LBNL, California, USA - Biofuel metagenome 2 | ecosystem: Engineered > Bioreactor > Anaerobic > Unclassified ...
ATTTGATAAAAACAGAAAAATCGCTACCCCTACGCTATGTTTGATCTATTCCTACTCCTCCAAACATTCTTCGATTTCAGATAATCTAGAGTTGTTCGAGGCGATAGCGGATTGCTTCAAGCTGAAAGCGTCTCTATGCGCTGGAATGGAGGGCCAAGCCATGATCAAATAACTCGTCATACGAGAGTTTGTCCATCGAATTAATCCTCCCAATGCAATTTCCATGCAGAACATTCGCTCAAATAGGAAACGAACCTTCCTATTTGCCACGTAACATGAACTCGATGATAGATTTGGAGGTGAAGTCATGGAAGAGGTTAGAAATCTGGACCAAAAGAGGGTTTGTGACATCAGTCCCGATCGTAAAACCATCTTGATTCATAAGAAAGGATGCACGACCAAGATCTTTGTGAACGCCAATGGCACGCTTTCTGTTGAACAGGATCGTGATGAAGCAGCTGTATGAGCTAGATATCTCTAAAAATACGAATAAATGAAATCCGCGAGAGCGCTAGACGACAGTGCGGATACCCGATTAAGGGTATCGCCTGCCGTCTTTCTTTGTCTTGCGGATTGAGAGCGGCCTCCTGCGGATTTCAAACCCATTTTTGAAATTCACAGGAGGCAAATCATGATAATTGAGTACAAATCCGTCACGGGCACCGTCGGAATCGAGGTTGATGATGACTGGGGCAATCGGGTTCTGGAGTTCGATCGGGTGGATTACAACACCGAGCGGAAAGATCACCGTTCGGATCACAAGTACCATGTTGGGTTGCCAGTATCGCTGGAGGATGCCGAATCTTCCGAATACGCCCAAATCAAACGCAAGCACGGCCTTGTCGAAACAGACGCGATGCTGATGGGAATTCTTGTAAGGGATGATCATGCCCGCCTGCGTGACGCGGTGGACAAGCTCCCACCCGATCAGCGCGAATTAGTGCAGGCGCTTTTCTTTGGCGGTTGTAAGGCTGTCGATTACGCATGCTCCCACGAAATCAGCAAAGCCGCTGTTTCGCAGCGTCTGAAGCGCGCGCTGGCTAACCTGAAAATGGAATTAACCTGACCCGTTAACTTTCGCTCCTTTCCCGGCTAAAGAGTGTACGGCAGACAACAGCCGTCGGAAAGATGAGGTGAAACGGTTGAAACACAATCTGAAAATCAGCATCCGTAAGGAGCCATCCGGCAATGGAATCGCCTATTGTCGAAAGGTAACCCTGCGGGAACGGGTGCTGCGCTACCTGCTCGGCGAGAAAAGACGGGTGACGGTGATCGTGCCCGGCGATTCCATCGAGTGCGTATCCATTCAGGAACTGCCCGAAGGAGGCGAAAGCGATGCATAAAACAAGCGAACTTGCCCATATCATCGAGGAACTGCGGAACGCGGCCACAGCGCTGTGCTCGGTTGCGGAAAATCTGTCGACTCTGTTTGCGGATCAGGTGGGGCAAAGCACCACGCCCGCGTCAACGATTCTGAAAGTAGAAAAGCCGCTTACGTTGGAGGCGGTCAGAGCGGTTCTGGCGGAAAAGTCTAGGGATGGGCATACCGACGATGTCCGCGCACTGCTTGAAAAGTGCGGAGCGGCAAAGCTCTCCGAAATCGACCCCACAAAGTATACTGCCCTGCTAGCGGACGCGGAGGCGCTGGGCAATGGGTAAACACGCGCTGCTATCAGCATCCTCTAGCCATCGTTGGCTAAACTGCCCGCCTTCCGGGCGACTCAGCGAGCACTACGCCGATCAGGGGAGCGAGTACGCCGCCGAGGGAACGGAGGCTCATGCGCTGTGCGAGTACAAGCTGAAAATTGCTCTCGGCATGAAGGCGAGTAATCCAACCGTCAATCTCCGCTTTTACAACGATGAGATGGAGGACTGCGCAAACGGCTACGCTGCCTTCATTCCGGAACTAGTGGCAGCCGCCAAGCAAACATGCCGTGATCCCATCGTCCTGATCGAACAGCGTCTGGATTTTTCCCGGTATGTGCGGGATGGGTTCGGCACAGGTGACTGTGTGCTCATCGCGGACGGAACGCTTCATGTCGTGGATTACAAACACGGTCAGGGCGTGCTGGTTGAGGCGGAGGGCAACCCGCAAATGATGCTGTACGCGCTTGGGGCGCTGGAGATCTTCGACGGCATCTATGACATCTCCACGGTCAGCATGACCATTTACCAGCCCCGACGGGAAAACGTATCCACCCATACAGTGTTCAAGGAATCTCTGTACCAATGGGCGGAGGACGTTCTCCGTCCCGCAGCCGAACAGGCTTATGCAGGTGAAGGGACGTTTCATTGCGGCGATTGGTGCCGCTTCTGCAAGGCTAAAAGCGAGTGTCGCGCCAGGGCGGAAGAAAACATGGCGCTTGCCCGGTACGATTTCCGAAAACCGCCGCTACTGGAGGATGACGAGGTCGAGTCCATCCTAGCTCACGTCGACGAGCTGATCGCCTGGGCATCGGATATCAAGGAATATGCGTTGCAGGCAGCGTTGCGCGGGAAACGCTGGGACGGTTGGAAACTGGTGGAGGGTCGAGCAAACCGTCGGTACATAGACGAACAGGCGGTCGTGCAGGCCGTGATTGAAGCCGGATACGACCCCTACGAGTGCACCCTGCGAGGTATCACCGCGATGGAAAAGGCGCTCGGCAGAGTCGCTTTTCACGAATTGCTGGCTCCTCTGGTAGAGAAACCCCAAGGCAAACCCACTCTAGTGCCGCTAAGCGATAAACGCCCGGCCATCGCCACGGCTCAAAATGATTTTATGGAGGTAGAACATCATGGCTAATCAGGCAAACAAAGGCAATTATATCAATTCCACCAAAGTGGTCACTGGCGAGACGCGCCTTTCGTACGCAAATTTGTGGGAGCCGAAGTCTATTAACGGCGGCGCGCCCAAGTACAGCGTTTCCATCATCATCCCGAAATCCGATACCGGCACCGTCGCCAAGATCAAGGCAGCGATCGAAGCAGCCTACCGCGAAGGCGAGGCCAAGCTCAAAGGCAGCGGCAAGACCGTCCCCGCGCTCTCCTCGCTCAAGACTCCGCTTCGTGATGGTGATCTGGAGCGCCCGGATGATGACGCTTACGCGGACAGCTACTTCATCAACGCCAACAGTGCCACGGCGCCGGGCATTGTGGATAAGACCTGCGAACCGATTCTGGATCGCTCGGAAGTTTACAGCGGGGTCTATGCCCGCGCCAGCATCAACTTCTACAGCTTCAACAGCAACGGCAACCGGGGTATCGCCTGCGGCCTGAACAACATCCAGAAGCTGCGTGACGGTCAGCCGCTCGGTGGCAAGTCCCGCGCGGAGGATGATTTCACCGACGACAACGACGCGGATGACGGGTTCCTCCAGTAACACTTCGAGGGGCGGTGCGCACGCATCGCCCCTCAGACCTTTTGGCGGTAGGTACTGTGGATAATATGTGGAAAAGCGAGGGTACCCGACATGACTACCATCAGGCAACTGGAAATCGACATTGAGTGCTACAGCAGCACCGACATTACCAAGTGCGGCTCTTATCGGTACGTCGAGGCTCCGGATTTTGAAATCCTGATCTTCGGCTATTCGACGGACGGCGGTGAGGTACACATTATTGATCTGGCACAGGGCGAACGGATCCCTGCGGACATTCTCTCCGCGCTGACGGACGAGACTGTCACCAAATGGGCGTTCAACGCGAACTTTGAGCGCGTATGCCTGTCCAGATATCTTGGTATGCCCACCGGTGAGTACCTTGATCCTTCTCAATGGCGATGCACCATGATCTGGTCGGCCTATCTTGGCCTGCCGCTCTCCCTCAAGGGTGTTGGTAACGCTCTGGGGCTTGACAAGCAGAAACTCGCCGAGGGCAAGGAACTGATCCGGTACTTTTGCATGCCTTGTGCAGCCACCAAGGGCAATGGCGGCCGCACACGTAATTTACCGACTGATGCTCCACAGCAATGGGCGCTGTTCATCCGCTATAACCTGCGCGATGTGGAAACCGAAATGGAGATTCAGGAGAAGTTGCGGCACTTTCCCGTTCCGGAGGATGTATGGGATCAATACCATCTGGATCAGGGAATCAACGATCGTGGCATTCGCGTGGACGGCCAGTTGGTCAGCAACGCCATCTCAATGGACACGCGATCTCGCGAAGAACTGGTTCAGCAGATGCAGGATTTGACAGCGCTGAATAATCCCAACTCTGTAGCGCAAATGAAGCAATGGCTGGCAGACAACGGGCTGGAAACGGATACACTCGGTAAAAAGCAGGTGGTATCGCTGCTCAAGGACGCCCCCAAACCGCTAGGCGACGTGCTCACCCTTCAGCAGCAGTTGGCGAAGTCCTCCGTCAAGAAGTATCAGGCGATGTCCAATGCCATGTGCGCAGATGGACGTGTGCGCGGGATGTTCCAGTTTTACGGCGCCAATCGCTCAGGCCGTTGGGCAGGGCGGGGCGTGCAGTTGCAAAATCTCCCTCAGAATCATATGCCAGACTTGGCGCAGGCGAGAGAGCTCGTTCGGTCAGGCGATTATGAAATCGTAAACGCGCTCTATGATTCGGTGCCAACCGTGCTCTCCGAGTTGATTCGCACCGCCTTCATCCCCAGAGATGGCGCGAAATTCATCGTCTCCGACTTCAGCGCGATCGAAGCGCGCGTCATCGCGTGGCTCGCGGGCGAGCATTGGCGGCTTGATGTGTTTGAGAAGGGCGACGATATCTACTGCGCATCAGCCAGCCAGATGTTCCATGTGCCGGTTGAAAAGCACGGTGTCAACGCCCACCTACGGCAAAAAGGGAAGATCTCGGAATTAGCGCTCGGTTACGGCGGCTCGGTAGGGGCGCTGAAAGCCATGGGCGCGCTTGAAATGGGCTTGCAGGAGGAAGAACTGAAACCGCTGGTGGACGCGTGGCGCAAAGCCAACCCACGGATTGTGATGTTATGGTGGAACGTCGACAAAGCGGTCATGACAGCGGTTCGGGACAGAACGACTACCAAGTCGCACGGCATCACTTTCACCAACCAATCCGCCATGCTGTTCATCACGCTGCCTTCCGGCAGACAGCTTGCTTATGTGCGCCCACGCATTAGTTTGAACCGGTTCGGTTCGGATTGCGTGACCTACATGGGTATTGGCACCATGAAGAAGTGGGAACGCTTGGAATCTTATGGTCCAAAGTTTGTGGAGAATATTGTTCAAGCTATCAGCCGAGATATCCTATGCTACGCCCTGCAAACGCTTCACTGTTGCTCCATTGTGGCGCATGTCCACGACGAAGTGATCATCGAAGCGGACCCAAGCATGTCACTTAAGGCGGTTTGCGAGCAGATGGGTAGAACACCGCGCTGGGCAAAGGGACTGGTGCTCCGGGCCGATGGCTTCGAGTGCAATTTTTATCAGAAAGATTGACAAAAGGGTGTCCTGAAAAGGGACACCCTATTACGGCGTTATCGGTTTATCGTGATCCGCGATATACCTCAAACGCAGAATGTTAACGAGCATATGGCTTTGTCGAGGTAATAGGCTTTTACTCATTTTTGAGTAAAAGTGGTGGGAGGCGCGCTGCAGTCAAACACAAACTGTCTACTACAATTTATTGATGTTGCATCCAGCCATATGCGTTGACGGTTTAAAGCAACTTTCTACCAAAAGAAAATCCACCCGTTAACTTCTGACGTTTTCACGGCTTTTCATTGAGAAGCAATTCTCTAATAAAAGCATGGAGGTCAGGTATGAACGGTCTACAAGTTTTCTTCTATGGAGAAAGGGAAGTCAGGACCATCCAGAGGGATAGTGAGCCCTGGTTTGCCGGAAAAGATGTGTGCGCGGTGTTTGGCGATACCAACCACAACCGAAGTCTGTCTCGTGTTGCCGATGAAGATAAAACGGTCGTCACGGTCAGCACACCTGCCGGTGTTCGCAATGTCATCTTCGTCAGCGAGTCCGGCCTTTACGATCTGTTGTTCTCGATGCAGCCCCAGAAGGCCAATATCGGTGGGGTACAGGATGCGTACCCCACCGATATCAATGAGAGAATCAGGCAACTACATAGCTTTCGGTGCTGGGTCACCCATGAGGTTCTTCCTTCCATTCGTAAGCACGGCGCTTATCTCACCCACGATAAGCTGGAGGAAGTTCTTAGCGATCCCGATGCTTGGATCAGGGTGCTGACCGCCTTGAAGGATGAACGCGCGGCAAAGGAAGCGCTAAGGCAGCAAGCAGCCGTGGATAAGCCCAAGGTCGTTTTTGCGGATGCCGTAGCTGTTTCAGACGGTACCATCCTGATTGGCGAACTGGCCAAGATTCTCAAAGGGAACGGCATCGAAATCGGCCAGAACCGGCTGTTTGAGCAGTTGCGGCAGGACGGTTTCCTCATCAGGCGTCGGGGCACCGATTACAATGCGCCTACCCAAAAGGCGATGGAACTCGGTCTGTTCAAGGTTAAGGAAACGGCCATTACCCATTCGGACGGCCATGTCACGATCTCCAAGACCACCAAAGTCACCGGCAAAGGCCAGCAATACTTCGTCAACTACTTCCTTGGGGGTGATGGCGGTGTGGCGTAATCATGAGGGCTACCCGGATCCCACGGCCGGGGAAGCGCTGGACAACATCGCACGTGAAACCTGTGAGCATACATGGCGCCCACGCGTGTTCATCTGCTCCCCCTATGCCGGGGATGTGCGCGCCAACACCGAAAAAGCCAGGCACTACCTGCGGTTTGCCGTGGACAAGGGCATGATCCCGTTCGCGCCCCACCTGCTGTATCCGCAGGTGCTGGACGATGGCGACCCGGATGAGCGGGCACTGGGCTTGTTCTTCGGTTTGGTGTGGCTTGGCAGGTGCCATGAACTCTGGGTGTTTGGCAGCGTTTGTTCGCCGGGCATGGCTGAGGAAATCAGCTGCGCATCGCGTCGTGGTCTACCCATTCGCTACTTTACAGAAGATTTATCGGAGGTGACCGCATGAAAATCGCCTACGGCAATAGCCGGATGGACAAGCGTTGGAAAAACAAAGATATCCCCTGGGATGCGCTCAAGGATAACGTGCGCACGACCAGGCGCACTACGGAAACGGTCGTTGAATTCCGCAAAATGAGCAAAGCGCAGCAGGACGCCATCAAGGATATCGGTGGGTTTGTGGGCGGAGAACTGCGGGAAGGCAAACGCCGGAACGGGTATGTGGTCTGCCGCTCCCTGCTTACACTGGACATGGACTATGCGCTGCCGGGGATTTGGGATCAGATCGAAGCCCTCCATGACTGGGCGTGCTGCCTGTATTCCACCCATAAGCACACGCCGGAAGCGCCACGTTTGCGGCTGCTCCTCCCGCTCAAACGCGAGGTCGCGGAGGACGAATACCCGGCCTTGGGACGCATGGTGGCCAAGGAGATCGGCATCGATCTGTTTGACGATACCACTTACGAACCATCTCGGCTCATGTACTGGCCATCCACCCCCGCCGACGGAGAGTTCGTGTATCGGGAGAAAGCTGGTGATTGGCTCGACCCCGACGCCTACCTGGCCAGGTATGCAGACTGGCGGGACGTGACGCTGTGGCCAACATCCAAGCGCCAGTCGGAAGTGATCCGGCACAGTTTGAAGCAGCAAAAAGACCCGCTGGCTAAGGACGGTGTGGTTGGCGCCTTCTGTCGCGCGTATCCGATCGAGGACGCGATCGCTGCTTTCCTTCCCGATGTTTACGAGCCATCGGAGATAGAGGGACGGTATGACTACATCCCTGCTCAGTCCAGCGCGGGCGTTGTGGTGTACGACGGCAAGTTCGCCTACTCCCACCATGCAAGCGACCCCGCCTGTGGCAAACTGCTTAACGCATTTGATCTCGTAAGGGCGCATAAATTCGGTGATTCCGACGATAAGGCTTCGTTCAAGGCGATGTGCGAGCTTGCAGTATCTCTGGACAAGGTAAAAATCCAGATCGATGAAGAGCGAAAGAGTGAAGTGGCTGCTGATTTCGCCACCGAGGGAAAAGACTGGCGAACGCTGCTCAAGTACCAGCCAAAGAGTCGTGTGCTGGAAAACAGCGTCTGGAATGAAATGCTGATCCTAAGCAACGATCCGGATTTCGCAGGTTTTGCCTATAACGAGCTTGCAAGCCGCGTTCAGGTTATTGGCGCCACGCCTTGGGAACGCCCGGTGGATAACCGGTTCTGGCGCGATGCCGATACTGCACAGATGAAAGCGCTTCTGGATGTACGCTATGTCAGCTTCAGCAGCCGAAACCACGATGTGTGCTTTACCAAGGCTGCGGATGACCGGCGCTTCCACCCAATTCGTGATTACCTTGGATCACTGCCGCTCTGGGACGGGCAACCGCGCTTAGAAACGCTGTTCAGCCGCTGTTTGCAAGCAGACGATACTCCTTATGTCCGCGCGGTCAGCAGAAAGACTTTCGCGGCTGCGGTCGCCCGGATTTACCATCCCGGCATCAAGTTCGACTGCGTGCCCGTGTTCGATGGCGCGCAGGGCATTGGGAAAAGCACACTGTTCAAAGATCTCGTCGGTGACGAGTTCTACTCGGAAACGTTATCGCTGACCGATATGGACGACAAGTCCGGCGCTGAAAAGCTGCAGGGCTTCTGGGTTGTGGAGATCGGCGAGTTAGCTGGGATGAAAAAGGCCGACATTGAAAAGGTTAAAGCGTTCCTGTCCACGTCGGATGACAAGTATCGGCCCAGCTACGGCAAGGTGGTGGAAAGCCACCCACGACAGTGTATCATCATCGCCACCGTCAACGGCGAGCGCGGATATCTTCGCGACATCACCGGCAATCGGCGCTTCTGGGTTGTCAAATGCCATCAGGCGGAGCAGGTGAAGCGGTGGCAGTTTACCCCGGAGGAGCGCGATCAGATCTGGGCGGAAGCCAAAACGATCTGGGAAAGCGGCGAAAAACTGTACCTTGAGGGCGATATGATCCCCGCCGCCGAGGTTGCCCAACGCGAAGCCATGGAAATGGATGAACGTCAGGGTATGGTTGAGGATTTCCTTGAAATGCCGCTACCTGACAGTTGGGAAGCCATGGGTACCTATGAGCGCCGGAATTACTTCACAGATCGCAACCAAGACACAACGCTGCCCAAAGGCATAACACGCCGCCTGACCGTCAGTAACGCTGAAATCTGGTGCGAGTGTTTCGGTCACAGCTTCTCCGAGCTCAAAATCTCCGATTCTTATTCATTAGCCGCCCTGATGACAAGCGTTAGCGGGTGGGAAAGGACCAAGATGAAAAAGCGGATCCCCATCTATGGCGAGCAGCGGTTGTATGCAAGAGTTGTCGCGGAGGATGCAGCCCAATGAATCAAGGGTTTGTGAGCCTTTTACGACAGCTGGTACAACGATTTCCCTTATATTCAAAAAGCATTCTGCAAGTAAGGAATAGACAGTTGTGCACGCAACACACGCGCGAAAGCAATATATAGGGAAAATCATTGGGGGTTGTCGTAGCGGGAAGCTAAAAGTCTTGTGGAATAAGGGTTTCCAGCTACGACACCCTCACGCGACAACTTGTCGCAGAGGAGCAACGATGAGAGAAAAGGATCTGGAATGCAAACTGGTTCGGGCTGTAAAGGCGATGGGCGGCTTCTCCCCCAAACTGGTCAGTCCCGGTATGGATGGAATGCCTGACCGCCTTGTCCTGTTTCCCGGCGGCAAACTGGCCTTTGTTGAAACGAAAGCACCGGGTAGGCAAATGCGCCCGCTACAGGTACGGCGGAAAAGACAGCTGGAAGCGCTTGGTTTTTGGGTGTACTGCGTTGACAGACCAGAACAGATCGGAGGCGTGCTGGATGAAATTCGTTCCTCATGAGTATCAGACCTACGCAACTGATTTCATTCTGACACACCCGACATCGGCCATTCTCCTTGATATGGGTCTGGGGAAAAGTATCATCACGCTGATCGCGCTGTATGACCTGTGTCTGGATAGCTTTGAAATCGGAAAAGTGCTGATTGTAGCGCCATTGCGGGTAGCAAGGGACACATGGCCGGCGGAGATCATGAAATGGGATCACCTGCATGGACTGACCTACTCCGTGGCGGTGGGTACGGAAGCCGAACGCAAGGCGGCACTGCGGCAGAGAGTCAGCTTGCATATCATCAACCGGGAAAACGTGCAGTGGCTGGTTGAGGAGAGCGGGCTGCCCTTTGACTACGACATGGTTGTGATCGACGAGCTTTCTTCCTTCAAGTCCCATCAGGCAAAGCGATTCCGGAGCCTGATGCGGGTACGTCCAAGTGTAAAGCGCATCGTCGGGTTGACAGGCACACCGTCCAGCAACGGCCTGATGGATCTCTGGGCAGAGTTCCGGCTGCTCGATATGGGCAAACGGCTGGGGCGGTTCATCACCCACTACCGGGATGAGTTCTTCATCCCGGATAAACGCAGCCAGCAGCAGGTGTTCTCCTACAAACCCAAGCCTGGCGCTGAGGAGGAAATCTACCGGCGCATCAGTGATATCACGATCTCGATGCGAAGCACCGATTATCTGGATATGCCGGAATGCGTCATGAACGAGGTGACGGTTACGCTTTCACCCGCCGAGAACAAGGTATACGAGCAGTTTAAACGCGATCTCGTGATTGCGCTGAAGGGTGATGAAATTGACGCTGTGAACGCCGCCGTCCTCTCGGGCAAGCTCTGCCAGATGGCCAACGGTGCCGTATATGGCGATAGCAAAGAAACGATCGGTTTCCACGATCGCAAGCTGGATGCTTTGGAGGATCTGATCGAAGCCGCCAATGGCAAACCCCTGCTGGTCGCCTACTGGTACAAGCATGATCTGGAACGGATCCGAAAGCGGTTCTCCGTTCGAGAGATCAAAACGTCCAAAGATATCACTGACTGGAACACCGGGGAAATTGCGGTTGCGGCTATTCACCCAGCCTCCGCCGGGCATGGGCTGAACCTTCAGACCGGCGGGTCCACCCTCGTATGGTTTGGGCTGACATGGAGCTTGGAGCTATACCAGCAAACCAACGCACGCCTCTGGCGGCAAGGCCAGACAGCGGATACGGTGGTGATCCACCACATTATTACCAAGGGCACCATCGACGAACAGATCATGGCTGCCCTAAGCAGGAAGGATAAAACACAATCCGCGCTGATCGACGCTGTCAGAGCGAATTTGGAGGTGTACAAATGACACAGACATTGAGAAAACGTTTCGGCATATCCAGTAGCGGCTGGCGAGCTTTGGCGGACAGTATCATCATGCAAGCGGTTGAAGATTATCGCCGTCTATCATGGCGGCGAGTGAAGCGCCCCTATGACCTCGAACTCCGACGTGAGATAACTCGAATCGAACGGTTTTTCCGTTCCGACTGGTTTAGCGCGCTCTGTGATCTGGATGGAGACAAGCTACTAAGGGACTTACGCGCAGACATGGGAATTGCGGAGGTATCATGATGACTGCAAAAGAGTACCTGAGCCAGGCGTTTAATCTGGATCATCGCATCAATGGTAAGCTAGAACAGGTGGCCGCTTTGCGTGCGTTGGCAACAAAAGCGACATCCACCTTGAGCGACGTACCCCCCAGCGGCAGTCGGAATGTGCAACGCATCGAGGACATCATCTGTAAAATCGTTGATCTCGAAAATGGCGTCAATGAGGATATCGACAATTTGGTGGACTTGAAGGCCGATATCATTGCGATCATTAAGGCTGTCGATCATCCCGCGTACCAGATGCTTCTGGAACTGCGGTACCTGTGTTTCAAGACATGGGAGCAAATTGCCGCCGAAATGGGTTATGAGTTACGCTGGCTCCACCGTCTACACGGTAAGGCTCTCGGAGAAGCGGAAAAGCTGCTTCATCAGAAACAAGCCACTAAAAGCCACTATAAAACACCCCCTTTGGCGTGATAGAGTACAATCAGCAAAAGTGGAGCGGGAGAAATCCTACTCCACTTTTCCGTGCCAATCTGGAGGTGACCCCCAGTGCCCAACAGACCCAAGCGTCCCTGCTCCCACCCCGGCTGCCCCCGGCTGACCAACGGTCGATTCTGTGAGGAGCACGCCAAGCGGGAAGCCCAGCGGTACGAACGCTTCCAGCGTGACCCAACTGTGAAGAAACGGTACGGTCGGGTGTGGCAGCGTGTGCGCGACCGCTTCATCGCTGCCCACCCACTGTGCCAGCGGTGCAAGGAGCACGGCGCGGTCACGCCAGCGCAGGAGGTTCACCACATCGTCCCGTTGTCCCAGGGCGGCACGCACGACGAAACGAACCTCATG
>Ga0183100_1001407_pt1 | contig 12214 bp, 10 predicted proteins | sample Biomet2_FD_127789 | JGI IMG/M metagenome (GOLD analysis project Ga0183100, IMG submission 127789) | Microbial communities from bioreactor (seeded with anoxic lake sediment) at LBNL, California, USA - Biofuel metagenome 2 | ecosystem: Engineered > Bioreactor > Anaerobic > Unclassified ...
ACAACTGATGACATAATGCATCTCCTTATAGGCCAAAACGCGCCATAATTAAATCAACATTCTTCAGCATGGGCTTCGGATCAAAGCAATGCTCAATTTCTTCGTCAGTAAGATATTTTTTAATATCAGCATCCAACTCCACATTTGTCTTGAAGTCTGCTCCCTCTAACCAACGAGCCATAGCATTTCTTTGCACCCATTTATAAGCATCCTCACGCAAGACTCCTTTAGTAATCAACGCAATTAACAAATTCTGACTGAAAATCAATCCACCTGTTTTGTTAAGATTAGCCAACATAGCATCAGGATAAACTAACAATTTATCCACTATGGATGTAAACTTACGGAGCATATGGTCAAGGGCAATAGTGCTATCCGGCAAAATAATTCTTTCTACCGAAGAATGGGAAATATCCCGTTCATGCCACAAGGCAACATCTTCCATGGCAGCTACCGCGTTTCCACGCAATAACCTAGCCATACCGGAAATTTTCTCACAAGTTATAGGATTACGTTTATGCGGCATAGCCGAGGAACCTTTTTGTCCCGGAGCAAAATATTCTTCTGCTTCGCGAATATCAGTCCTTTGCAAATTACGAATTTCCGTGGCCATCTTTTCTAGAGATGCTCCACAAACAGCGATTGTAGTCAAATAAAAAGCATGGCGGTCGCGTTGGATAACTTGAGTTGCTATACGGGCTGCCTCGATACCCAGCTTCTCACACACATATTTTTCCACAAAAGGATCAATATTAGAATAAGTACCAACGGCACCAGACAGTTTACCAATAGAAATATACTTTTTAGCTAATTTTAGCCTTTCAATATTTCTTTCTGTCTCATCCATCCACAGAGCAAACTTCATGCCAAAAGTCATTGGTTCAGCATGTATACCATGGGTCCTGCCAATACAAACCGTGTTCTTATATTTTGCAGCTTGGCGTTTTAAGACCTCGTGTAGTTTTTCTTCCAAATCAATTAGAATTTCTGCAGACTGCTTCATCATGACGCCCAGAGCAGTATCTTTAACATCACTAGAAGTCAATCCTTTGTGAATATATTTGGAAGCATCCCCCACATATTCGGCCACATTAGTTAAGAAAGAAATAATGTCATGATTAGTTACTTTTTCTATTTCATGCATTCTATCCAAACGAAAATCAGACTTTGTTTGAATATCTTTTAAAGCATCATCGGGCACTATGCCTAATTGGTTCATAGCTTCGCAAGCTAATATTTCTACTTTAAGCATTGTTCGGAATTCATTTTCTTCCGTCCAAATAGCACCCATTTCCTTGCTTGTATAGCGTTCTATCACGGTACTTCCTCCTGTCAAAATCCAAATATTACATAAATAAACCAAATAGACAAATAAAAAAGAGGTTATAACCCTCTGTTCATCTTATTGACACACATTCATTTTATCATTTTCCCCTATGGTGTGCAATAGTTTCGAATGCTTTTCACTATGTTTTTTATAATGTTCGGATTTTTATTCAAACTATTTCAAAGCCATATTTTCTACCTGGAGTGATAAAAGCTAGTAAAAATTCTTCGCTAGGCAAAATTTGTCCTATTACATTAGTGCGAAAATCCGCTATTTGTGCCCTTTTAATAAGCTGCAATTCGCCCATATAACGACCATAGTCTTTATTGTCTAAGGTTATACTGCCTAAACCTCTTTCTTTGGTATTTTCAGGTTCAATAACTACTCCAACTAGCAACTCTCTGCTCTCTTGCGCTCGTATAGCATCCCTGGCTTCATCTCTTCTAGCTGTAAAGGTTTGTTGTAAAAGTTGTCGCACATAGGAATCTTTTGTTAAAACTTGTATTCTTATAGTAACTTGCCCCGCTTTTAAAACAGACAATTCTTTCAGCTCTTTTACCGTCGGTAGTGAATCCCCCATAAACACAGAATCAACTCCCAAAGCTACAAGCTTTCTTGCTCCTAAGCTAACACCTAAATAGCGGTCGCTTTCTAAGGTTGGCAAACCAGCTTTTAAAGGCCCCCGTTTTCTGTTTTGGCTGGGAACAAAAGCTCCAACATTGATGCCGTAGCTATGCAAAAGTTTATTTTGCTTTAGAAGGGTTTTACCGCTTAACCCGGTACCTTCTCTAGGATAAAAGTTATGTAGAGCGTCTAGTTTAGTAAAATTCACACCTAAATTTCTGAGAGTATCCAATATATCAGCTGTTAAAACAGAAGCGTTAAGTTGTATTTTTAGTTTTTGAGGATTTTTAGTGAGTTCAACAATTTCCTGAAGGCTATAGCCATCGTCTAATCTTATAGTCGTAATACCAATTTGGTCAAAAGCCTGCAGAGAAAACTTATCAATCTCCAATAATCTCAGTGTAAATGGAGCAACGTCAGAAATAACTTCCATATCATAACTTCGTGCTATATGAATCAGTTTCCTAAATTCTTTTCTCAGTTTAACAACATCTGTTTCAGGAATATGTAGGGAAGTGAAAACTCTTTTTATACCTAGTTCTGCTGCTTTCGTTAAAAGCTGTAAATTTTCTTCCGCACTATTATCCAGTCCCGGATATAATGATATGCCATTTATCATAATGCCCTATTCCTCCTTTGGATCATCAAATCCAATTAACCATGTAGCAATAAACCCACTTATATACGCCGTCACTAGGCCAAAAAGATAACTGGGAATATTATCGGCTGTTGCTGCCAAAGGTAAGCCGGAAATTCCTAATGCCGATACCCCCACTATATATGCTGCCTGTACAGCTCCACCACAAGCTCCGCCTATAGCAGCCCCCACAAAAGGCTTTCCCAAAGGAAGGGTTACTCCATAAATCAAAGGTTCTCCTACTCCCATAATACCAACCGGTAAAGCAGATACAATAGTTTTTTTCAACCTTGCATTTTTAGTTTTGCAATAAACCGCAGCAGCAGCTCCTACTTGTCCTGCCCCAGCCATAGCCAAAATAGGCAATAAAATGGTTACACCTGTACGCGAAATAAGCTCTGCATGAATAGGCGTCAGCCCCTGGTGAAGCCCCATTATAACTATTGGCAAATACAATCCTCCTAATATAGCACCTGTAATTGCCCCCCCTTGACCAATGGCCGTAATGGCTATGGCACCAATAGCCTCTGAGAGCAGCCCACCAATCGGCTGTAAAACCACAATAGCGCATAAAGAAGAAATCAAAACCACTACCATTGGTGTCATAAATAAGTCCAAAATTTCCGGCACAATTTTATGCAATTTCTTTTCTAGCCAAGAGGAAAACGCAACTACTAAAACAACAGCTATAACGCCACCACGCCCTGGCACTAACTGCTCTCCGAAAAGGGTAACTGAAGCCAAAAGAGGATGACTAATTACCACACCCAAAACTCCGCCTAAAACAGGTGATCCCCCAAATTCCCTTGCAGCATTTACACCAACAAAAATATTCATTCCCCAAAAAACCGAATTACCCGCAATGGCCAAAATTTTGATGAAAGCAAAATTTGCCAAAGAAGGATTTAATTTTAAAGCAATATTGAGTAAACCAACAATAAGTCCGCAGCCAATAAATGCAGGTATTAACGGCATAAAAATATTAGCGATTTTTTTTAAAAACAATTTAAATGGGGTTTTATTTTTTTCCTTTATCTCTGCATGAAGAGCTTTTCCATCGCCTATGCTAAATTCATTTATTTTTGATCCCCAAGTAGCTTTATCATCGGCTCTTTCTGTCAATAAAGCTTTAAATTCCTTGCAAACCTGGGCCGCTTTTCCAGGGCCTAAAATTATTTGGAGTTCCGGGCCTGCTTCGTTTACTCCCATAACCCCTACAAGCTTTTTCAGGTCATTATTGTCAAAATTTTTATTTTGTAGTTGTACCCTTAAACGAGTCATACAGTTTTCCGCGTGTAAAACATTTTCAGCAGGTCCAATTATTTTATAAATTTCTACCGCAAGTTCTTTATTGGTCACAAAATTCTCCTTTTTTCACTTTTTTTTAGGTGTTCGCTCTGTTAAATATACCCGTGCTCTATGGCCTCTTGCTCTGACAAAAGCAAAAAAACAGCTGTTCTAGCGCTTCCTTTCGCTTTTTTTAAGGCTTTTTCAGCAATAGTCCTGTTACAATTTGTCGCGGTCATAACTATACTTAGTGCTCTTTCTTTTAACTTTTTATTGGAAGCCTTTACATCTATCATAAGATTACCATAAACTTTACCTAATTTAATCATAGCTCCCGTAGATAACATATTTAAAATCAATTTTTGGGCCGTCCCCGCTTTCATTCTAGTCGATCCTGTAACAACCTCCGGTCCAACCAAAGCAGTCAAAGACATTTGAGCCAAAGCTGCTGTTTCCGCATTGTCAGTACAAGTGACTGCAATAGTAGCCGCGCCGCATTCTAAAGCGTATTTTAAGCCACCTAAGACGTATGGCGTTCTTCCTGAGGCAGTCAAGCCCACTAGTACATCTGTATTTTTAAGTTTTTTTCCTTTTAAGTCAATTCTCGCCATTTCCTCCGAATCTTCTGCTCCTTCTAGTGCTTTGAAAATTGCCTTATATCCCCCGGCCATAATTCCCTGAACCATTTCCGGTTCCGTGCTGTAAGTTGGCGGGCATTCCACTGCGTCTAAGATGCCCAAACGGCCAGACGTGCCCGCACCAATATAAAAAAGTCTTCCCCCTTGTATTAAATGTTGCGCAATACAATCCACCGCCAGGGCAATTTCAGGTAGAATCTTAGCTATTGCGACAGTAACTTTTTTATCCTCTTCATTTATGATTTTAAGCATTTCCAATGTTGAAACTTTATCTATATTTTTACTACGTTCATTGCGTTGCTCCGTAGCAATTTTATTCAACTCTATCACCGCTCTACCTCTTTCTCTTATTAATGTCATTACCATAAATCATTCCACGTAAACTTTTGAAATCCTGCTTTTACTGCTTTCTACCCTCATTTATATGATATAATTTATATACTAAAAAGATTCTACACTGCGAGGTATTATCATGCAGGCAATTATTAACGGTAAGATAATTTTACCCCAAAAAATATTAGAAAACCATGTTATTCTCTTTGACGCTACAATTAAACATGTTATCCCACGCAAAGAGTTCAAACCAAAGAGCTGCTGTAGAATCTTTGACGCCCATGATGACTATATTGCTCCTGGCTTCATCAACATGCATATTCATGGCTGTTCTGGGTTCGATGTTATGGATGCACAACCGGCTGCTTTGGAAATCATGGCCCAAAGTCTTACAAGTACTGGCGTAACAGCCTTTTTACCTACTACTATGACTTATGATTTCCCTAAAATTTATAAAGCCTTAGAAAACATTCGTACTTTTATGCCTGGGAAATGGGGAGCACGCGTGCTTGGGTGCAATTTAGAAGGACCATTTATTAGTCAGGAATTTAAGGGCGCACAAGCTGCCAAAAATATAATCCCGGCAAATTTTGATAAAATCGAGCAATATGCTGACGTAATTAAAATAATAACAATAGCGCCGGAAAAATTTGTTAATGATGATTTTTTCCAACTTTGTAAAAAAAATGGAATAGTTATTTCCCTAGGACATAGTGGTGCTAGCTACGAAGAAGCCATGACAGCCATAGATAAAGGGGCCACACATATTACACATCTATTCAACGCTATGACGCCTTTTCACCACCGCTACCCTGGGCTTATAGGTGCCGCTTTTGATTCCAATGTGAATTGTGAACTTATTGCCGACAATATACATGTACACCCAGCAGTACAGCGTTTAGTGTACAAGACAAAAAATTCCTCAAATATAGTACTTGTTACCGACTCAATGCGAGCTTGCTTGCAAAAAGAAGGAGTTTCAGAATTAGGCGGGCAGAAGGTTTTTGTGCGAAATAAAATTGCTACGCTAAAAGACGGTACCATCGCCGGCAGCATTCTAACCATGGATAGGGCTGTAATGAATTTCATTACCAATACCGGTGCTCCTCTTACCGAGGTTGTATCTATGGTCACGGTAAATCCTGCCAAAGAATTAGGCCTATATGATCAAATTGGCTCTATCAGCCAAGATAAACAAGCTGATATGGTAATTTTTGACAACAACATTAATATTAAAACTACCTTTGTTAAAGGAGTTCAAACCTTTCAGAAATGAGGTTAAAACATATGCAAAATTATATGGGAATAGATATTGGTGGTACTAATATAAAGGGTATTATTATGACAGCTGATCATAAAGTGCTCTCACGAGCCTGCGTACCTTCTTGCAGTACTGCCGGAAGTAAAAAGGTTTGTGAGCAAATATTTTTGCTAATAGATGACTTATTGCTGCACGCAAAGCTTTCCACACAAGCAATAAACCAAATAGGAATTGGTATACCCGGACATTGGAATAAAGAAAAAAGAGTGCTTTCTCATTGTGCCAATTTGCCTTTAGAAAATATCCCCTTTATAGAAAAAATTGAACAAAAATATGGTATAACTGTCATAACTACCAATGATGCCAATGCCGCAACACTTGGCGAATATATTTTGGGTGCCGGGCAAGGCACTGCAAACATGCTATTTGTAACGATTTCTACCGGCATCGGAGCCGGTGCCATAATTAATGGCAGGCTGTTTGCCGGAAGCTCCGGCAATGCCTTGGAACTTGGTCATATTACTATAGAACAAGATGGTTTACCCTGTTCTTGCGGTAACCACGGCTGTGCTGAACTCTATGCCTCCGGTTCCGCCATAGCTAAGGCTGCAGAATATATGTTTTTTGCCTTAGGTCATGACATAACGGCAGAAAAGGTTTTCCAAGCGGCAGCTGCCGGCAATAGTAAAGCTTATTTTATCATACGCGATGCCATGAATTCCCTAGGTGCATGTTTATCTGTCGCCGCGGAACTTTTTGATCCCGAACTTATAGTAGTCGGTGGCGGCCTTACAAAAGCCGGTCCTCAAGTAATTGACGCTATAAAAACCGGCATTCAAACAAGATGCGCTAAACCTATAGCTGAACACTTACAAATTAAACCTGCTCAATTGGGCGACGATGCCGGTGTCTATGGTGCTGCTCTTTTAGCACAAAATGAATATTCTAATTCATCTTTTTAGACCCAAGGAGAGCTTTCGTATTATGTATGAAATTTTTATAACATGATAAAAATACGCCACTAATGTTATTTAGCTTAACATTAGTGGCGTATTTTTCAGTTTTATTCTTCCTGGTGTTTGCTTAAGTTTAAGAAACAAGTAATATCTTTTTGGAAGAAAAGTTCTACCGTCCCTACCGGACCATTACGATGCTTAGCAATAATAAATTCTGTAATATTTTTCTTTTCTGTTTCCGGATTATAATAATCTTCACGGTAAATAAAAGCTACTATATCTGCATCCTGTTCCAAGGCACCGGATTCACGCAAATCACTTAGCATTGGGCGCTTAATAGTTCTGCTTTCAACGCTGCGGCTAAGTTGTGATAAGGCAATAACCGGAACATTTAGCTCTCTGGCTAAACTTTTTAGTGAACGAGAAATATCGGACATTTCCTGCTGCCTATTATCGCTGCTGCGCTTTCCGCTGCCTTGCATCAACTGCAGATAATCGACGATAATTAAATCCAACCCATGCTCATGTTGCAAGCGTCTAGCTTTCGTGCGCATTTCCATAGCCGTAATTCCCGGAGTATCATCCATAAATATTTTTGCCTGACTAAGCCGATCTGCCGCCTTCATAAGTTCAGGCCAATCTTTATCACTTAATTGTCCAACACGCAACCTAGAAGAATCGATATGTGCCTCAGCGCAAAGCATTCTCTGTGTTAACTGCTCCTGGCTCATTTCCAAGGAAAAAAAAGCTACAGACCCCTTACCCCTAATAGCAATGTTCTGCATCATATTCAATACTAAAGTAGACTTACCCATACTAGGACGAGCAGCTATAATAATTAAATCAGAATCTTGCAAACCGGAAGTAAGATTATCGAAATCCGTAAATCCTGTAGGTAAACCGGTAAAAGCTTCTTTGGAATCATACAGCATTTCAATACGCCCTACAGCAGAAGTAACGGCGTCTTTAATAGGAACAAAGGCTGCTGTACTTTTACGATTGGCCACTGCTAATATTTTTTGTTCAGCCACATCAATAGTGTTGGAAATTTCTTCCTCATCTTCATAACCTGTAGAAGCAATTTCCGTAGCAGCACTAATAAGCTGGCGACGCAAAGCCTTTTCCTCAACTATTTTAGCGTGATAAACTACATTGGCTGCCGTGGGCACCGCATTACTAAGAGCTGTAATGGTAGCAGTTCCCCCGATTTCATCAAGCTTTCCGTTGCTTTTAAGCTGCTCTGTAACGGTAACCAAATCTACAGCTTCATTTTTATTATATAATGCTAAAATAGCTTCATAAATAACCCGGTTATCTTGACGATAAAAATCTTCCGGGCGCAAAATCTCGCTAGTTTTGGCAATAGCTTCTTTGTCAATGAGCATAGCCCCTATAACACTTTGTTCGGCCTCAATGTTTTGAGGCGGTATGCGGTCAATCATGTTATACTTCCTCTACTTCTACCACAAACTTTGCAGAAATCTCAGGGTGTAATTTAGCAATAGCCGTATAATGTCCAGCACTTTTAATGGGTGCGGTAAGTTCTATTTTTCTTCTGTCTACACCTTCCAATTGAGTTTGGGCAATCAAAGCTTCTGCTACATCTTTAGAAGCTATAGATCCAAACATCTTACCCTTGGCGCCAACTTTAACACTCATCTTTACTACTACTTTTTCTAACTGCGCAGCCAAAACTATTGCTTCATCTCTTTTTTGCGCAGCCCTATGTGCGGCAACTTCCAGACTTTGTTTAGCCAAGTTCAAATTAGCGGCGTTTGCTTCCTTTGCTAAGCCTTTCGGCATCAGATAATTACGGCCATAACCTTCAGCCGTTTCTACAATATCGCCCTTTTTACCCAACTTTTTAACGTCCTGTAGTAATATTATTTTCATCTGTCTCTCGCTCCTCTAATTGTTTCTTAGCCATAGCTATTATTTTTACTTCCATTTCATCTGCAGTTATGCCTTGGACTTTAACTCCGGCCACTGTTTGATGTCCTCCACCACCTAACTCTTCCATCATGATCTGTACATTAATGTTGCCATTACTGCGAGCACTAATACCCAAACCATCAGGTGCTTCACTCATAACTACACTAACATTAATGTCTTCCATGGTCAATAGTTCATCGGCTGTCTGAGCAATAATAACAGAAGTATTTTGTCCCTCCGGTGCCTCTCTATAAATAGAAATAGCTAATCCGGGATAAGGAATCCGAGCTTGGGAAATTAACCTTGCCCTTTCCATAACAGTAGCTTGATCATCCTTAAATAATTGTGATACGACTCCGGGGTCTGCTCCGCTACGTCTTAAGAATGCGGCTGCCTCAAAGGTACGTTCTCCTGTTTGGACAGCGAAGTTTTTGGTATCTACCAAAATTCCTGCATATAATGCGGATGCTTCCAAAGTCGTAAATTCCATTGTATCATCAAAATAGTGCAACATTTCTGTTACCAACTCACTGGTAGAAGAAGATGCCGGCTCCATATAAAACAAAATAGCATTCTTTATAGCATCTTCGCTACGACGATGGTGATCAATAATTACTCTTCGCTCAATTGCCTTTAAGACTCTTTGCGATGCAGAAAGCATTGCCCGGTGGTGATCTACCAAGATTAAAAGGCTATTGGGTGTAATATGTTCCATCGCTTGATCTTCGGTAACCAAGACCTCTGTATAAGCTTGATCCGTCTCGGTTGCAATATCCTCCATCCGGCCTAGCGATGTACCTTGACCACTTGTAACAATATAGGTTTCTTTATGAAAAGACATAGCCATTTTAGCCACACCCAAGGCTGCTCCAATAGCATCATAATCCTCGTTAACATGCCCCATAACAAAAACCTTGTCGGCGTTCACCATCAATTCATGGATAGCTTGTGATACAACTCTGGCTCTAACTCTAGTGCTTTTAGCCTGCACAGAACTTTTGGCACCAAAAAAGAGCATTTCGCCTCCAATAGAAACTACAGCCTGATCGCCGCCGCGGCCCAAAGCCAAATCTAAACCTGATTGAGCTTTTTGGCTAAGCTCTAATAAGCCTCTTTCATCGCTAGCAACGCCAATACTAATAGTAGGAGGAATTTTATTTCCTACTTTAATTTCACGAACTCGGTCCAAAACATCAAACTTACGAGTTATGGTTTCTTCCAAAGCTTTTCTGCAAATACTAACCATATATAAATCATCAGCATAGCGTAAAAAAACACCTTGCATTTCTTCTGCCCACTGCCCGATAGCTTTTGTAACTTCCACTGCTAAATTAGCTCTAATACTTTCATTGAGCCCTTTCATCACATCATTGAAATTGTCAAATTGCAAATAAGCAAAACAAACCTTTTCTGCTTCATATCTTTTTCTTTGCCGTTCACGGTCGGTAATATCTATCAAGTAAACCACTATACCGGTATCTTGTTCCCCGTCCGAAGAGGTTTGAATACGACGCACTAACATATTAAAAGAACGATCAGCAATTTTAATTTGCTTCTCTGAATCCTTCAAAGAAATAGTGGCAAAATTGTTCTCTGGTGGAGGCAAAACCTTACTCATGGCATCGCCTTCATCAGCTTTTCCGCCAACCCACGTAGCAAACAGCTCATTTTTCCATTGCAAATGACCTTCCTTGTCAAAAACAGCAATACCTACAGGTATCCGCTGTACAGCATAGTTATTAGCCCGCTCAATATTACGGACTACTGTATCTAAATAGTGATTTAGCCAAGCCTCTTTAATACGAGAATTCCTTTGACTAAAATAATACACTATCAGCAGCACAATAAATCCTACAAAAGCAAAAACCAAATCGCCCTTAAATACCCCAAAAAGCACAGCAATAGCGCCTAAAACGCCAATTACCATACGAAGATTATCCCAAAATTTCTTACTTACCCTCTCCATAAATGCTCCTCATTTCACTGTGTTCCATTCTTGGTCTTAGGCTTACGATGACGAAAATCAAATAATAAATCGTAAGCGCCCAATAATACTGCTATTTGAGAAATAAATTGGCTAATAAAGATAATAACAAAACATACGGAGAACCACCAACGAGGTTTTCCCTTGGTCTCAATATACCAATAAATTAGTGCTAAAGCCTGAATAATAAGCAGTACGTTGCTAAAAACAAAAAGATTAAAAGCGAACTGATACATGGGATGCTCTTGCCTGCTATTAAACTGCATTAACAAAATAAGCGATACCCCGTAAGGAAGCAAAGTGTAACGAGGCATACTCCACTGGGAAAAAGCAGGAAACCATGGGTAATAATCCCCTAACTTACTTAAAATCTTACGAGCAGCCCAATAGTTTACAAATACGGTAACGGGAGCCACCATAATAAAAGCTATGGGCATAATCATTTGCACCATTTTTTTCATTGTATCCATTTCAGTGGTAATTTGTGCAAGTTGATCAGCACCATAACCCATTTGCCGATAAAAATCTATAGACATGTCAAACCCTTGACTCATGCTATCAAGAAAAACTTCCAATATATTAATATGCATAAGCAAGTACCCAATAAGCATGCTAATTATAAAGGAAAAAAAAGCTCCAACGGAACTGACGAGCATTAATTTAATAGGTGACATTTGCCGACGCATACACTCACCCATAGTAAGGCCAATAATACCAAATACAGCTACCACGGATAACGCATGAATAGGGCTAATTAAAATTGAGGCAATAATGCCTGCTACCATAAGACACAAAAAACTCCACTTTAAACCGTGCCTCCGTCCGCATAATATTATAGGCAACGGCCAAACAAAGTTAGCTATAAGGCTTAGTATAGGAACGTAAGCCCCAATAATGGTAAATACTGTAGCAATGGCGGCCAAAATACCCGACTCTACTAGAGCAGATGTTTTACGAATAACCAAAAATGAACCTCCTCAGCAACATAGATAATCAAACTTTCTTCAATATATGCAATTTAAATGCGTACCATTATTCTACTCTTTATTAGGAAAAAATGGAAGTCCTTGCCTTGTAAAAGGCCTGTCGTAAAAATATTCACTGCCCATGAAAAATCGCTTCCACCCGTGAAACGGGTGGTTCGCACCAGCCCTATAAGGGCTTATTATTGCCAGCGCCTTAATGACGCTGGCTTTCACTTTGTTCAAGCCACTGTGGATTGATTACTTGGCTAA
>Ga0183100_1001410_pt1 | contig 12199 bp, 11 predicted proteins | sample Biomet2_FD_127789 | JGI IMG/M metagenome (GOLD analysis project Ga0183100, IMG submission 127789) | Microbial communities from bioreactor (seeded with anoxic lake sediment) at LBNL, California, USA - Biofuel metagenome 2 | ecosystem: Engineered > Bioreactor > Anaerobic > Unclassified ...
TATTTTTAGCATCAAAAAAAACAATCCTGACAGTTTATTTATCTGACAGGATTGCTTTTTTTAAGAGACCGATCGTTTTGCTTTTCGTATTTTTTAGTTTCCTAATTCAGAAAGGAATCGAATTCGCATTAATCGGATGTCATTTTCGGTATATTCATCTTCTCCCAGTTCTTTGAGTGCAGCCTCAATGCTGTCGTCTTCAGCTTCTCTAAAATATTCAAAGATTTCATCCTGATGGTCTTCATCGAGTATTTCGTCGAGGTAGTAGTCGATATTTATTTTTGTTCCTGAGTTGACAATGGTTTCAATCTCTGAAACTAATTCACTCATTTCGATGCCTATAGAGGCGGCAATGTCGTCAAGCGAAAGTTTGCGGTCAATACTTTGAATGATACTTACTTTTGTTTTCGATTTGTTGGCCACACTCTTTACAATCATGTCCTGCGGTCGATCTATTTCGTTTTCATCGACGTACGATTTGATTAGTTCAACGAATTCCTTTCCGTATCGTTTGGCTTTTCCCTCTCCAACACCCTGAATATATTTAAGTTCTTCCAGCGTAATAGGGTATTGTAAAGCCATATCAGCCAGCGATGGATCTTGAAAAATTACAAATGGAGGCAGGTTCAGTTTTTTCGAGATCTTTTTCCTCAAATCTTTCAGCATGGAAAACAATTCCGGGTCGCCGGCGCCACTGGCCTGAGCTGCTGCTGCATTGGCTTCTTCTTCAATCGCGTCGTAGTCGTGGTTGCGAACGAGCATGAAGTCAGTTGGGTTTTCGAGAAAATCGTAACCTTTCTTTGTCATCTTAAGCAGTCCGTAGTTCTCGATGTCTTTTGAAATGAACCCGGCAATCATACTTTGCCGGAATACGGCATTCCAGAATTTTTCACCATGATCGTTTCCTGAGCCAAATGCTTCGAGTTCGTAATGGCGGAATGATTTAACTGCGGCGGTCTTCTTCCCGGTGAGGATATCCGATAAATGCTCTGCTTTATATTTTTCCTTGACTTCGATAATGGCCTGAAGAGCACGGCAAATCTCATCTTTGGCTTCAATCTGTTCTTTCGGATTGATACAATTGTCGCAATTTCCACAAGGTTCTTCCAGCTTTTCGCCAAAATAATTCAGGAGCATAATCCGGCGGCAAATAGCGGTTTCGGCATACGAGGCTGTGTCGAGTAACAGTTGTCGCCCGATTTCCTGCTCGGCAACTGGTTTACCTTGCATGAATTTCTCCAATTTCTGTATGTCTTTGGCCGAATAGAGCGTAATACATTTTCCTTCGCCACCATCTCGTCCGGCACGTCCGGTTTCCTGGTAATAGCCTTCCAGACTTTTAGGGATATCGTAATGGATTACGAAGCGGACATCGGGTTTGTCGATTCCCATGCCGAAGGCTATGGTTGCCACAATTACGTCAACTTCTTCCATCAAAAATTTATCCTGATTGCCTGATCGGGTTGCCGAGTCCATGCCGGCGTGGTAGGGAAGTGCTTTTATGTTGTTTACAATCAATGTTTCGGTAAGTTCTTCAACTTTTTTACGGCTTAAACAGTAAATGATACCCGATTTTCCCTCATTTTCTTTGATGAATTTGATAATCTGGGATTCAGGTTTCGATTTGGGCTTTACTTCGTAATATAAATTTGGACGGTTGAATGATGCTTTAAAAACATTAGCATCCAGCATTCCCAGCGTTTTCTGAATATCGTGTTGAACTTTGGCTGTTGCAGTTGCTGTTAGGGCAATTAACGGAGCTGGCCCGATTTCGGAAACGATAGGTTTAATACGCCTGTATTCCGGTCTGAAGTCATGACCCCATTCTGAAATACAATGAGCTTCATCAATGGCATAAAATGATATCTTGACATTTTTTAGAAAGTCAATATTGTCTTCTTTTGTCAAACTTTCAGGAGCAACGTAAAGTAATTTGGTTTTTCCACTTGTCACATCATCGCGTACTTTTTGGGCTGCAGCCTTTGTCAACGATGAATTTAAAAAGTGAGCAATGCCATCTTCGGCGCCAAAACTGCGGATAGAATCAACCTGATTCTTCATTAAAGCAATTAATGGAGAAATAACAATGGCAGTACCCTCCATAATCAGTGCTGGTAATTGATAACACAATGATTTTCCTCCCCCTGTAGGCATTAATACAAAAGTATCATTGCCATCCAACACACTTTTAATAACTTCTTCCTGTTGGCCTTTGAAACGATCAAATCCGAAATATTTCTGGAGATGTTCGGTTAACTTGTAATCTATTCCCATAAAAAAAGACCGATTTACAAATCAAAAAATTAATTGCATTTTGTATAACTATCCCGAAGGTATATAAAATATCAATTAAAATGCAATGGCAATGTTCGAATTTGAATACTTTTAGTGCTCCTTTAAATAAAATTAAGATATGGCCATCGGAATGAGTTAGGAATATAAACTATATTTGTGCGAATTTTTTTAAACCAATCAGATCATTTATTTCCTGAATTATGGCTGAAGAAAACAACACTGAAGAACAAACAAAGAAGAAGAAAGACCCGAAGGCAGAAATGTCTTTTCTGGATCATCTTGAAGCACTTAGGTGGCACATCATCAAATCGATTTCAGCAATTATTATTGGGGGTACTGTTGCCTACATTTACAGCGATTTTGTTTGGAATTCTATTCTTTTGGCACCTAAAAGCCCTGATTTTTGGACCAGCCGGATGATTATACAAGTTGGCGATTTTTTTGGAATTAAGTCTGCTGGGCTAAACCAACATCCGCTTCAGTTAATTAATTTCGATTTGTCTGGCCAATTTATGGTTGATGTTTGGACGGCTATTATTGCCGGCTTTATTATTGCTTTTCCTTATGTCGTATATCAATTCTGGAGTTTTATTAAACCTGCCCTTTACGAAAATGAACGAAAGTATGCTTCAGGAGCAGTTGCCATCATGTCGGGATTATTCCTGATTGGCGTTTTATTTGGCTATTATTTGATCGTCCCATTTTCTCTGGATTGGCTTGGAGGGTATAGTATTAGTAAAGAAGTGGTTAATCAGATAAACATACTGTCGTACATTAGTTCTGTTACCTCAATTGTGATTGCTGGTGGAGTAGCATTCGAACTCCCAGTTGTTGTTTACTTTTTGAGTAAAGTAGGGTTGCTGTCTCCTAAGTTTCTGCGGAAATACAGAAGGCATTCGTATGTGATTTTATTAATTATTGCCGCAATTATTACCCCTCCGGATGTGCTTTCTCAAATGATCGTAAGTATTCCGCTTATTCTTCTCTTTGAGATAAGTATTTTTATTTCAGCATGGGTAGAGAAAGCGCGCCAGCGTAAAATGGATGAAAATTAATAATCCGGAAATAATACTTTCAAAATGAAGTTGAGGGCAGAAAATATTGTCAAAAAGTATAAAAAGCGGACAGTAGTTAAAGGTGTTTCGTTTGAAGTGAATCAAGGTGAAATTGTTGGCTTGCTTGGTCCAAACGGAGCCGGCAAAACTACTTCGTTTTATATGATCGTTGGTTTGATAAAACCCTTTTCAGGCCGAATCTATATTGATGACGAAGAAATCACCATGATCCCAGTTTACAAAAGAGCTCAAAAAGGGATTGGCTATCTGGCCCAGGAAGCTTCTGTTTTCAGGCAAATGAGCGTTGAAGACAATATCCTTTCGGTGCTTGAAATGACCAAAAAACCAAAAGCAGAACAATTGCAAAAGGTTGAAACCCTTTTAAATGAATTTGGACTTCAGCATATACGGAAAAGTAACGGATACCAGTTGTCGGGGGGAGAGAGAAGACGTACGGAAATTGCCCGTGCTTTGGCCATCGATCCAAAATTTATCCTTCTTGACGAGCCATTTGCCGGAGTCGACCCGATTGCCGTGGAAGATATTCAGTCGATTATCAAAAAACTCAGGGATAAAAATATTGGGGTTTTGATTACCGACCACAATGTACATGAAACCCTTACAATTACTGACCGGTCATATCTTTTGTATGAAGGCTCTATCATGAAGGCCGGTTCTGCAGAAGAACTGGCTTCGGACGAGGAGGTCCGCCGGGTTTATCTGGGGCAGAATTTCGAGCTTCGTTAATTTTTATTTTTACTGAGAAACTATTATAAAAGATTTTACGGTGCTGTTGTAGGTATAAAAAAAATGACATACATTTGCACCGCATTTAGCGGGCGTGGCGAAATTGGTAGACGTGCCAGACTTAGGATCTGGTGCCTTGCGGCATGGGGGTTCGAGTCCCTTCGCCGTCACAACAGAAAAATAACCGCCTTGCTTTACCTTGAGAAAGGAAAAGCAAGCGGTTTTTATTAATTTAAAGCAATAGGTTTTGGATTCGGAGCTTTTGAAAAGTTCTTCTTCCTTCCTCATTCTCAATAACTTTAAGCGAATAATATGAATATTACCAGAGAAAACATCGACGAATTGAATGCAATTCTTACCGTTTCGATTGAGAAGAATGATTACGAAGCCACTGTAAACGATGTTCTGAAGAACTATCGTAAAAAAGCGAATATGCCTGGATTCCGGCCGGGAATGGTTCCTGCTGGATTGATTAAAAAAATGTATGGAAAAGCTGCTCTTGCCGAAGAAGTGAATAAAATTATCTCCAAAGGCCTGACTGATTACATCCATGCTGAGAATTTAAATGTATTGGGTGAACCACTTCCGAACGAGGAAAAACAATTGCCAATTGACTGGGATGCACAAGCCGATTTTAGCTTTGTATTTGATATTGGAATGGCTTCTGCAATCGAAGTGAAACTTGACGAGATGGCTGCTTTGCCATTTTATAACATCATTGCCGATGACGAGATGGTTAACAAGCAGGTGGAAGCCTATGCCGGTCGTCTGGGTGAAAACAAAGTGGTTGAAACTGCTGGAGAAAAAGATACTGTTCGCGGAAATTTCGTTCAGTTGAATGAAGACGGAACAGAACTTGAAGGCGGAATAGTTGCTGAAAAAGTGGTTATTGCCATCGACGTGATGAAAGATGAAGAAGTGAAAGCTTCATTCTTAGGTAAAAAAGCCGGAGATGTACTGGTTTTCGATCCGGTTAAAGCTTACGACAACAAACACGAAGTTGGCCACATGCTGAATATTTCGCATGAAGCTGCAGAAACGCTGTCAGGAAATTTCAGCTTTACCATTGTCGAAGTTCTTCATTTCGAAAAAGCAGAACTGAATGAAGATTCATTCAGAAAAATTTACGGCGAAGATTGTGGAATTTCAACTGAAGAAGAATTCAAAGCCAGAGTAAAAGCCGAAATTGAAGAAAACTTTGTTTATTCAAGCAATTACAAATTTGCACTTGATAGTCGCGATGCGCTGCTCAAAGCCATTCCTTTCAACTTACCTGAAGCCTTCCTGAAACGTTGGATTAAAACAACTAACGAAAAGATGACTGACGAGCAAATTGACGGCGATTTTGATAATTTCATGGTCGACCTGAGATGGCAGTTGATCAAAGATAAAATTGTAAGAGACAACGAATTGAAAATCACAGAAGAGGATGTTCGTGGTCTGGCAAAAGAGATGGCAGCCATGCAGTTCCGTCAATACGGATTAAATAACGTTGGCGACGAGCATCTGGAAAATTACGCTGACCACATGCTGAAAAATGAAGAAGAACGTCGCAAACTGGTCTCGCGTAAGCAGGAAGACGTGATTGTTGCAACAATAAAAGATAAAGTTACACTCGATGTAAAAGAAATTAGTTATGACGAGTTTAATAAGATGCTGGAAAATTAATAAGTTAGCTATTTAGTCAATAAGCTTATTTTTTTAACTTTGTGAAAATCTGATTTTACTCATTCAAGGGTGAAAATGATTTTCACAAAGTTTTTTTTTACAGGAGACCAATATTATGAGCAACGGAAACGAATTTAATAAATATGCCACGAAGCATTTGGGTATCAGTAGCCTGACCATGCATCGTTTTGATTCCATCTTTAAAAACAGCCTAACTCCTTACATCATTGAAGAGCGCCAGTTAAACGTGGCTTCAATGGACGTGTTTTCGAGGTTGATGATGGATCGGATCATCTTTCTGGGCACTCCGATCGATGATTATATTGCTAACATTGTTCAGGCACAGTTGTTATTTTTGGAATCTGCCGATCCAAGTAAAGACATTCAGATTTACTTCAACACTCCGGGAGGTTCGGTTCATGCCGGTTTGGGAATTTATGATACCATGCAGATTATTTCCCCGGATATTGCAACCATTTGCACAGGTATGGCTGCCTCAATGGGTGCAGTTCTGTTAACTTCGGGTACTAAAGGAAAACGTTCGGCGCTGAAACATTCACGGGTAATGATTCATCAACCGATGGGAGGTGCATCCGGACAGGCTTCAGACATCGAAATTACAGCTCGTGAAATTGTAAAGCTGAAGAAAGAATTATACGATATCATCGCCATTCACAGCGGTAAATCGTATAAACAGGTTGAAAAGGATGCTGACCGCGATTACTGGATGACCTCGACAGAAGCCAAGGAATATGGAATGATTGACGAAGTGCTGATCAGACATAAATAAAATAAAGTAGGAACTAGCTGCGGTACACTCAGGCGAGTTTCTTGTGTCATTAAAAGACAAATTACAGGTATATGAAAATCGATAAATGTTCGTTTTGCGGGCGGGAAAAGAAGGAAGTTAACTTGCTGATTGCCGGCATGGAAGGACATATTTGTGATAGTTGTGTTGAGCAAGCTTATGCCATTGTTGAGGAAGAACTCAAAAAGGATGAAAGTTTTGTCAACAAGGACTTCAAGATCATGAAGCCGAAGGAAATCAAGGACTTTCTTGATCAGTACGTGATTGGACAGGATCATGCGAAAAAAATCCTGTCGGTGGCCGTGTATAATCACTATAAACGGTTAAATCAACCAATCTCGGCTGATGAAACTGAGATTGAGAAATCAAATATCATCATGGTTGGTGAAACCGGAACCGGTAAAACCCTTCTGGCGAGGACAATTGCCAAGATGTTACATGTTCCGTTTACCATTGTTGATGCCACCGTACTAACCGAGGCTGGTTATGTTGGTGAAGATATTGAAAGTTTACTTACCCGTTTGCTTCAGGTGGCCGATTACAACGTGGAGGCAGCCGAACGCGGCATCGTTTTTATTGACGAATTGGATAAAATTGCCCGGAAAGGTGATAATCCGTCCATTACCCGCGATGTTTCCGGTGAAGGAGTGCAGCAGGGTTTGCTTAAATTGCTCGAAGGAGCTATTGTAAATGTACCGCCACAAGGTGGACGGAAACATCCGGAGCAAAAAATGATTGCTGTTAATACGAAAAATATTCTTTTTATTTGCGGGGGCGCGTTTGATGGTATTGAGAAAAAAATAGCCAATCGGTTGAATACAAAGGTTGTCGGTTATGGTGCTCAAAAGAAAGCTGATCATCTCGACCGGAATAATATGTTGCAATATGTTTCGCCACAGGATTTAAAATCTTTCGGATTAATTCCTGAAATCATTGGCCGAATCCCGGTTTTAACTTATCTGGAACCACTCGACCGGAAAGCACTACGGAATATTCTGACAGAACCGCGTAACTCGTTGATTAAACAATACATCAAACTGTTTGAACTCGATCATATTGAGTTGACTTTCGATGAAGAAGCCCTGGAGTTTATTGTTGATAAAGCCATTGAGTTCAAGCTTGGAGCCCGTGGCCTTCGTGCTATTTGCGAGAATATCATGAACGATGCCATGTTCGATACTCCATCGGCCAATGTTACCAAGATGAAAATTACTCTTGAGTATGCACAGGAAAAAATTGACGGAACCAGTGCAGTTCGGCTAAAAGCCAGCTAGTTGAGATTCTTGAAAAATAGGTAAGGATGCAATCAGTTTTGGTTGCATTTTTTATTTCAGTTGAATATAAAAACTTGTTGTTATGGAAGATGAATTACCATTTGCGAAAGGTGATTTTGTGCGCATCGACGGAATAAACGCCGTAGTTGTTGGAAATGAAGATGACGAGAACGTGCCGCACGATCATATTGCTGTGTTCTTCGGGTCAGAAATCGTCAAACGCGAATCGGAAGGCGGAGAGGGGAACGGAAATCCGGTGGTTTGGATTGTCCCCATCGACATCTGTGAAGATGGTTTGGAGCCAATTTATCAGGAGGAATAGTTATTTACGAGATGTTACTGCGGTTTTAGAAACAGAGTTTTTTTATAAAGTCATTCGTAGTCATTTATTGTCATTTATTGTAAAAATCGCTCTTAACAACAAATGACAATTAATGACTTAATGACAATCAATGACCAAATCATCCCCCAATCATTTCTGCCGGCAATTCTTTGGTGGTTTTTGCTCCAAGTTTCCGGATGGTTTCAGCTCGTTTAACCAGGTTTCCACTTCCGGAGTACAATTTGTTAACTGCCTGATCGTAGGTTTTTCGGGTACTTTCCATGCTTTTCCCAATGGCTTCCATGTCGGAGATAAACGAGACAAACTTATCGTATAAAGCGCCACTTTGACGGGCAATTTCGAGCGCATTCCTGGTCTGGTTTTCCTGTTGCCAGATGGAGGCAATGGTTCGCAGCGTTGCCAGCAGTGTGGATGGACTTACAATAACCACTTTATTATCCCAGGCATACGAAAATAAATCCTGATCTTCCTGAACTGCGACACTGAACGACGATTCGATTGGAACAAACAACAGCACAAAGTCCGGACTGTTAAAGTCAGGGGAGTGCTGATAGTGTTTTTCACTCAGGATTTTAATGTGGTTCCGTACGCTCAGCAAATGTTCCTTCACAAAAGTCGATCGGTTCTTTTCGTCGGTCGCATTTACCAATCGTTCGTAAGCCACCAGCGACACTTTCGAATCGACCACAATGTGCTTTTGATCAGGCAAATGAATGACCACATCGGGCTGAAAACGTTGCCCATTCTCCGAAAGAACACTTTCCTGCTTCTGGTATTCGCGGCCTTCAGTTAGCCCCGAACGTTCCAGAATCCGTTCCAGAATAACCTCGCCCCAGTTGCCTTGTTTCTTGACGTCGCCTTTCAACGCTTTGGTCAGGTTGTTGGCCTCGTCGCTTATCTTCAGGTTCAAATCGTGCAGCTTTTTAAGCTCCGCTTTCAGGTCGGTTTGATCTTTCAATCCTTTTTCGTAAGTGTCTTCTACCTTCTTTTCAAAGACCTGAATTTTCTCTTTTAACGGTGAAAGCAAGTCGGTGATGTGCTTCTGATTAGCTATCGAAAAATCTTCCGTATTTTGTTTCAGTATTTTGGTGGCAATGTTTTCAAATTCAGTTGTGAATTTTTGCTGAAGGTTTTCCATTTCCTTTTTTTGCGATTCCAGTTTCTCCTGAAGGTTTCCGAAGTCGGCCTCGTCACGTGCCAGTTGCTGACTTTGGATCGAATTTTCAGACCGAAGTTGCTGGAGCTGCAGAATCAATTCTTCCTTTTCTTTTAGGAGAGATTGGTTCCGGTCTTCGAAAAGCGATTTCTCTTTTTCCAGTTCAAATTTTTGCTGAAGATAAACTTGTTCTGTAGCTTGCTTTTCCTGCTCAAAATCAGATTGCTGCTTTTGTTTTCCCGATTTCAGGATAAGGTATGAAACAACGAATCCAAGACAAAGTCCTGCCAAAAGAAATAGGATTTCCATGATTATAATTTTGACTAAAAATACCAAATTAATTCACCACAGATTACTCAGATAAACACAGATTTATAATCTTTGTGCCTTCGTGCCTTTGTGGCAAGAAGAATTAGAAGAATGGCTATTTTGCCCTAACAAAATGTTCAATCCAATGGATGTAAAAATAGAAGAAAGCTGGAAACAACAGCTTCAGGATGAATTTGATAAGCCGTATTTTAAACAGTTGACAGATTTCGTAAGGTCGGAATATGCCAGCCAAACGGTTTATCCGCCGGCAAAGCTCATTTTTAATGCTTTCAACCAGTGTCCGTTCGATCGGGTAAAGGTCGTTATATTGGGACAAGACCCCTACCACGGGCCGGGGCAGGCTCATGGACTTTGTTTCTCGGTGAACAATGGTGTTGAATTTCCTCCTAGTTTACGGAATATTTTCAAAGAAATTCATGACGATACCGGTGCACCGGTTCCTGCAAGTGGAAACCTCGAACGATGGGCGAAGCAGGGGGTTCTGTTGCTGAATGCAACTCTGACGGTACGGGCGCATATTGCCGGATCGCATCAGAAAAAAGGATGGGAACAGTTTACCGATTCTGTTATTCATCTGGTGGCCGACCGGTTGGAAAATGTAGTTTTTATCCTTTGGGGAAATTATGCCATCAGCAAAGGCGAATTTATTGATCCAGGCAAACATTTAATCCTGAAATCGGTTCATCCGTCGCCGCTTTCGGCCAGCCGTGGTTTTTTTGGGAACAAGCAATTCTCTACAACAAACAAATACCTGATAGAAAAAGGAAAAGAACCAATAATCTGGTAAGCAGGAAAGGAGTAACGAAATTCACGCTACTCCTTTCCTGTTTTTATAACGAGGTTTTTTATGCTTTGTAAACAATCGAATTGATGTTCATACCGGCTCCAACCGAGCACAGAATAATGTAATCGCCGGGATTAATGGCTTGTCCTTCCATTTTTCCCTTTACGATCAGGTCGAGCAATGTAGGCACAGTTGCGGTTGATGAATTCCCCAGTTTTTCGATGCTCATGGGCATAATTCCTTCCGGAATTTGTTTCTCGTGATACAATTTGAAAACGTTCTTCAAAATAGCTTCATCCATTTTTTCGTTCGCCTGATGGATGAGGACCTTTTTTATGTCGCTAAGCTGTAATCCGGCTTTATCGAGACTATCTTTTACAACTCCGGGAACATAGGTCAGTGCGTACACATAAAGCCGGTGTCCTGACATTTTTATGAATTGGTCGTTTCCTTCAAATTCAGGATTAAAAGAGCTTCCGTTGGTCAATAAATTCCAGAAATTCACTGAATCAGCCCTACTTGAATGAGATAAGATTCCGGTAGGTTCTTCGCTTTCAACCGCTTCAACAATCGTAGCCCCGGCGCCATCGGCATAAATCATGGTATCGCGGTCGTGCGGGTCCGAAATTCGAGACAAAACATCTGATCCGACAACAACACCTCTTTTGGCAAATCCGCTTTTGATGTAGGCATCGGCGGTAATCATGCCCTGAGTCCAACCCGGACATCCTGAAATGATATCGTGGCAAAAACAGGATGGATTCGATACACCCAATTTCGCTTTTACTTTGTTCGCAAGACTTGGAAGGATATCAACCCGGGTTGTTTCCAAATTTACATCTCCAAAATTGTGTGCAACAATGATGAAATCGAGTGTTTCGGGGTCGATTTTTGCGGCTTCGCAAGCATCTTTAACAGCCATGCAGGCCATATCCGAATTTTCCAAATCGTTACTGATCCATCGGCGTTCGCTAATGTTGGTTATTTCCTTAAATTTTTGAATAATTTCGTCATTATCCTTGTCAAATGGCGCTTTTGTAGAAGGGTCAAAAAAAGTATAATTACTGAAATAATCATTTACAATCGTGCGCGTTGGAAGATAACTACCTGTTCCAACAATTTTAGTATATACCTGTTTTGTCATAACTCTTTATTCAGTGGTCTTTTGGACCTTGATAATTATATTGTTTTAATTCAAACTCGTTACCATCGAAAACTCCGTATGAAAAATAATTAATCCAGTCGCCCAGATTAATATACCTGCTATTTTCTCCAATCGGGTGGTCAACCATTATATGCCTGTGCCCGAAAATAAAATAATCGAATTTTTCATTTCGGAGAATCGACTCTGCAAAAATAAACATTCCTTCATTAGTTGTTCCTTTAAATCCTTCACCAGTTATTCCTTTTGATATTCTGGAGCGCTTTGACCAGTTATGCCCAAACGAAAGCGAAAAATTGGGATGAATGCGGGCGAACATCCATTGAAGAACCCTACTGGTAAATAATCTCTTCAAGAGCAGATAACCTTTGTCGGTGTGATCAAGGCCATCACCGTGAGCTAAAAAGAATTTTTTACCATAAAGTTCGGTCCTGAATTCATTTCGGTGTAAAGTCATTCCCAATTCTTTGGGTAGGTAATCGAATACCCACACATCGTGATTGCCAGTAAAAAAATGAACATCGACCCCAGAGTCAGCGATCTCTGCTATTTTCCCCAACGTACGGGTAAATCCGCG
>Ga0183100_1001411_pt1 | contig 12197 bp, 9 predicted proteins | sample Biomet2_FD_127789 | JGI IMG/M metagenome (GOLD analysis project Ga0183100, IMG submission 127789) | Microbial communities from bioreactor (seeded with anoxic lake sediment) at LBNL, California, USA - Biofuel metagenome 2 | ecosystem: Engineered > Bioreactor > Anaerobic > Unclassified ...
CCGCGCGGGGCTTTCTGTTATCCAAATGCCTTCGCCTGCTGCGATATGCGCTTTTCAGTAACCATCGACAGCGCGTCGGCAGTACCAATGATGCAAACTTCCGCCACGAAGGCCCGCATGGTACGCCCTTCGCAAACGGCACAGCCAAAGCTGGCGCGGCAATCTGTTTTCGCTTTTCAAAACGCGTTCATTGTGCTATGCTTGGCAACATCAGCAAAGGAGGTTTTTTCCATGATTTGGCTATCTCGAGTGTATCAGGCGGCTGTTCGTCTGTTGATGCGATTTATTCACTGGCCCGCGCCGATGGTGCTGGAAGGGGAAGGGAGCGTTCTTCGTCTGCCGGAACGGCTCATCGCCGATGGCGTTCACAAGCCGCTGGTAATTACCGGGCCAACCTTGCATCGGCTGGGAACCGTAAACGGCCTGCTTCAGGCATTGGAAGCCGCCGGCATACCCGCCACGGTGTTTGACCGCGTTGCCAACGACCCGACCATTGCCAATGTTGAGGATGCCCTGGCAACTTATCAAACCGGTTCATGCGACGCCATCATCGCCTTTGGCGGGGGCTCCCCTATGGACTGTGCCAAGCTGTGCGCCGCGCGCGTTGCCCGCCCGCAAACCCCGGTACGGGCCATGCGGGGCATGTTACGGGTGCGCCGGGCTTTGCCGCCGCTTTACGCCGTGCCCACGACCTCTGGCACCGGCAGCGAAGTGACCGTCGCCGCTGTGGTAACCGATGAGCAGTACCGGAAATACGCGGTCACCGATTTTGTGTTGGTACCGCGCGTTGCCGTACTTGACCCTACCCTGACCTACGGTATGCCGACCGGGGTTACCGCCGCCTCGGGCATGGACGCGCTGTGCCACGCGGTGGAAGCCTACATTGGCCAGAGCAATACCAAGCAAACCCGCGCGGACGCGCTTCTCGCGGTGCAACAGGTATACCGGTATCTGCCCACGGCATACCGCGACGGGCAAAACGCTGCCGCGCGCGCCGGTATGCAGCAGGCCGCTTATTACGCCGGGCTGGCTTTCACGCGCGCGTATGTTGGGTATGTACACGCCTTGGCACATGCCGTAGGCGGCCGCTATGGCATGGCGCACGGAGTCGCCTGCGCCATCCTGATGCCCGCCACGCTGCGCGCTTACGGGCCTGCAGCGTTGCCCCAACTGGCGGCGCTGGCCATTGCCGCCAAGGTTGCCCAGCCAACGGACGCTGTTCCCGTTCAAGCGGAAGCCTTCCTGCAATCGCTGGAAGCGCTCAACCGCGAGCTGGGCCTCCCCGCCGCGCTGGAGCCGCTTCAAAAAGCGGATATACCGCTGCTTGCCGCGCAAGCTGCAAAAGAAGGCAACCTAACCTATCCAGCGCCCAAAGTTTTGCAAGCGCGCGAACTGGCGTCCATTTTGCAAAGCCTGCTGCCCGCAAACAGCGAAACGGCGCGCAGCAACGCCGTTTTCCCCATCCGGCGATAGGCAAAACCGGCGAAGCGCCGCCCTGAAGGCGCGTTCCGCCGGTTTTAATCTGATCTAAAAAAGAAAAAACATAGCTTTGTTGCGCCACAAGGGCAGAACCCGGCGTTCGGTGCTTGGGGGCCGGGTTTCCTCCTCATCATGGGTTTTGTGTTCCTCAAGCTGCGCCGGGGGCGGCACCGCTGTTGGTTCCGGATTGTCTACCGGTTGGGGGCTTTCCCTTCAACCTGCGCGCCGTTCTCGCCTTCCGGCGTTCCAGCGGCTGCCGGTTGCGTTTCCCCGCTTCGGCGGTTTGCGCGGCGTATGCGCCAGAGGGCGCCCAGTTCGTCCTTCACGGATAAGGTGCCGCCTGCCAGCAACCCAAAATAGTAGGTTACCAGCCGCCACAACAACATTGCGCTATACAGCAGGCTTTGGGGAAACACCATCGCGAAAAACAGATAAAAACCGCCTTCCGATGCGCCGGTCGCACCCGGCGTTGGCGCAAAGGAAACCGCGAGATACAGAAAAACCTGCATCGCAAAAAGCGCAAAGTAGCTTGCCTCGGCAAGCCCTAATGCGCGGTAAATGAAATATGCCACGGAAAACTGGCAAACCACGCCGGCCATGAGCGAGAGAAACACCAGCAGGCATTGCCACGGATGGTTTCGGATGCACTCCGCCGCGATATTAAATTCCGCTACGCCTTTATGAAAACTCTTGATCCAGCGCTCCTGCTTCGCGCGCAGGAACGGGAGCTTGGTAAGCAGGCGAATGGCCCAAAGCCCCACCCTTCGCACCAGATTTGCGCGCAACAATAGCAGCGCAACCGCCGCGATGGAAAGAAAGTTGATCAGAAATCCCAGCGCGGTAAGCCAAAACACAAGCGGGTAACGCTCCAGAATCACCGATCCGTTCATAGCCATGGCGCACAGGTAACACGTGCAAATCGCGCTGATGTAGCCAATGTAGCGCACAGCGATAATCGAACTGGCCTTTGCTCCACTAACCCCGTAACGCATGTAATAACCAATTTGCATCGGCTGCCCGCCGGATGCAAACGGTGTGATGGCGCTGTAATACTCTCCGTATACCGCGATTCGCAGGTGGTTGGCAAATGTGGTTCTGGCGTCCACAACCCGGGCGGCGGTAGCATAGGCCACCGCCTGAAACACCCAAAAGGCGACCATCGCCAGGATTCCCAGCATAAGCCAACCCCAATCCACCGCCAGCGTACCGGAAAATAACGTCGTCAGCTGCGGATCCGCTACTCCAAGGCCAATCAGCAGCGCAAGCGTTCCAAAAACAAACACCAACTGCCATATCAGCCTTCGGCGGGACATGGGTTTGCGGGCAGGTTCTTCCGTCATCATGTGTTTTTCATTACCACGTTTTCAATAACGTCGGCAGCACGTTCGCACAGATCGCAGCAGCTCTCCAGCGCATCATAGATCGCCTTGACCCCATACATCCGCATGGAAGGCTGTTCCATGATAAACAGGCTCCGCATCGCCCGTAAGTATACCTCATCCGCTTCGCTTTCCACGTCATTCACTTCCACCAACAGGGGGCGTAGCGTGCTGGAATGTTTAAAGTTATGCAGCTCCTTGAGGGATTTTTCAAGCGCGGTTACGCAGCGCTTCACCAGCGCGCTCATGGTCAGCGCGTCAGGCGGAAGGGTTTGCACATTGTACATGTACAGGTCGATCGCCACATCTTCCACGGCGTCGGTTACGTCGTCGATAATCTGCACCAGCTGCAAAATATCGTCGCGTTCGATGGGGGTAATAAACTCGCGGCTCAGGCGGTTGAGCGCTTCATGACGCACTTCATCGGCGTCATGCTCAATACGGTGCATCTGCACGCGGTTCTTGTCCGCGTCTTCCGGTTTGTAGTCCTCCAGCAGCTTGTGCAGGAGCTCGGCCGCTTTCAGGCTGAAGGATACCTGGGTTTCCATCATCTTAAAATAATCGTTCTTCTGTTTCATTTTCTTTCACTCCTACATAAAGATATAGAGGAAAATCTTTGCAATCACGTACCCAATGAGCCCGCAACCCGGGAAAGTAAGCACCCATGTGAGTACCAAATCCTTCACGGTGGCCCAGTTTACGCTGCGCAAACGTCGGGAAGCGCCCACGCCCATAATGGCGGTTGTTTTCGTGTGCGTTGTGCTAACCGGTATACCCGTCAGGGAAGAGAAGAGCAGGCAGAGCGCCGCCGCCGTATCCGCCGCAAAACCCTGATACGGGGTAAGCTTTACCATATCCATACCCACGGACTTAATAATGCGATAACCGCCAATGGAGGTGCCAAGGCCCATCACCAGCGAGCAGACCACCATCAGCCACAGCGGAACGGCGGATGCGGCTCCCTCGCCCCGGCCGGAAGCTAGCGCGACGCCCAGCAAGAAGACCGCGATAAACTTCTGCCCATCCTGCGCGCCGTGCATAAACGCCATCGCCGCACCGCCGCCAATCTGCGCGCCCCGAAAAAAGCGGTTTGTGCTGCAGCGGTTCATGCGCCGACAAATGAACTCCGTAATTCGGGAGGTAAAAAAGCCCATCCCGAAGCCCAGCAGGGTGGATAGCACAAGGCCCCACAGCACCTTGACCCATTCCGCGCCGTTAATACCGCCAAACCCGTTTTGAATGGCAATCGCGGCGCCGGATAGCCCGGCAATCAGGGCATGGCTTTCGCTGGTGGGAATCCCGAAATACCACGCGACCGTCGCCCAAATCACGATGGCCGTCATGGCCGCGCACAGCGCAAGCAGCGCGCTTTTACTATCCCCGCCAAAGTTGACCATGTTGTAAATCGTCATCGCAACGGAGCGATTGAAGGTGGTCATCACCAGCACGCCCAAAAAGTTGAACACTGCCGCCATCAGGATCGCGGGGCGCACCTTGATTGCCCGCGTGGATACGCAGGTGGCAATCGCGTTGGGCGCATCGGTCCATCCGTTGACGAGAATCACGGCCAGCGTCAGCACCGCCGCGATTAACAGCGAGGGGTTCGCTAACGATTGCTGAATAAAATCTCCCATACTCATGTCTGCTACCATTCTCCTTCGCACACTGGTCCGGGTTTCCCGGCAAACCCGCGTATAGCTCGCAGATTACTGGCCGCAAGCGGCCCTAACCTTTAGCGCAGCACGCAAACATCGGTTTGCCCACCGGACGTTCTATCCGTGTTTATTCATACTGCCGTATTGTAATACAGATGATTGCCGTTTGCCAAGTGTTTTTATCTGGCGCACAGCATCCAAAGACTCCCCGCAAATGAAAATCACATCTCTTTACGCGGCGCGCAGCAAACTTTTTTTCGCATAAATCCCGCAAGCATTGCGTTAAAACGCTTTCGCGGGTTTTTGCCCGCCTCGTAAGAAAGCGGAAAGCCGCGTCGCCAAACGGATATGACCATTGCGGATATTGACCTTTCCTCCCGTATTCGTTATACTTACTACGATTATATCCGTGTAAGGATTACGGGAGGTTACACCGGAATGATTGTTGAAATCGTCGCGGTTTTCCTTCTGGCAAAAATCCGCAGGTATCGGCTGTCTCCCCTGTTTCGCGCCTGGGCGTTCTATCCGGTTCTTGCGGTTCAGCTCGTCGGTATCCTGTGTCAGGCCAGTCTCTTTTTTCATTCCACCCTCTTTGTGAAGTGGATGCCTTACATGGAACCGGCCGCCATCCTTTCCTTTCTACCCGCGCTGTTTGTATACCAGCTGTATAAACCCGCCATCCTCGGCGCTGCTGGAATCGCGGCGGGCACGGCGCTCAATCGGCTGGTAATTGCGCAAAACGCAGGGCATATGCCGGTTTACCCAAGCCTGTCCTACCTGACCGGGTATGTTACCCCAGCGCAGTTCGGCTCTCTGGATACCCTGCACATTTTGGGCGGTGATGGCGTAAAACTGGCTTTCCTCGCGGATTATATTGATTTTGGTTACTGCATTTTAAGCCCCGGCGACGTGCTTTTACACCTGTACACCTGTATCATGCTTTATGTGCTGATCAAGGCCGTCAACCGCCAAACTGGGCAACAACCCAATGTTGCCACGGAAAGGAGCATCCTTTCATGAACGGAATTGCCGTAAGCCCAGCTATGCTTATTCTCAAGGGAATCCCCGAAGGTTTTATTATCGCCTGGGGTATTCACATCCTCACCGATACCAAGCCGGACTGGAAACGCTATTTACTGCTGAGCGCCATGTACATCCTGATTACCTACCTGGTTCGCTTTCTGCCTATCACGCTTGGTATCAACACGGTGCTGTCGCCCTTTGTGCTCATTTTCAGCTATCAGTTGGTTTATCGCGCCGATTTAAACAAAATGATCCGCGCGATGATCGCCAGCATCATCATTTTGGTGTGCAACGCCCTTTCGGAAGTGTTTAACATGGCGCTGCTCAGTGTGATTTTCGGCTCCGAAAAAGCCGATGTGCTTGCCTGGAATACCGAAAAGTTCTCCGATGCGATTTACAGCCTGCCCTCCACCATCCTTATGGCGCTGATCACATTGAGCGGTTATTTTATCCTAAAAAAAGTACGGCAGAATGACAACGCCCGAAAGAGGGTGAACGAAGATGGAAAAACTGGCCAGGAGACTCGCAGGTAACATTGCGACCTCGCTGGGGTACGATTCTGAAAGGGAATCCGTAATTACCTACGGGCTGATTGCCATCATCCAGATAACCGTTACGGTATTGCTGGTGTTTGCGTTCGGCCTGCTTGTCCATGCGCCTGTGGAGGCTTTGATTGTTTGTTTCTCCGTGAGCATTTTACGTAAATACAGCGGCGGCGCTCATGCGCATGACGCCGATTTTTGCACCGTCGTTAGCGTGGTTTACTGCACGCTAGCGGCGGTTGCGTCGCGTATATTGGCAAATGTCTATCACCCCATCGCCATGGCGGTTGCGATCGTAGGGGTATACGGAATATCGCTTTGGATGATCCGCCGTTATGCGCCGGTCGACTCCCCCAATAAACCCATCACGTCCGAAAAGAAAATCCGTCGTATGCGCCGGGGCAGTTTTGCAACCACGTTTGTGTACCTGGCCTTGCAGCTGATTTTCTACTTTGCCGCCGGCAGCAACCGTAGCTTTCTCTCCTACGGTATCAGTCTGCTACTAGGCCTGTCCTGGCAGGTGCTAACACTTACTCCCGTAGGTGCCATTCTGCTCAATAAGCTGAATGATCTGCCTAAGTACTTGCGAAAGGAGGTTTCCAAATGAAGAAGTTTTACGCACTGCTTGCTGCCGCCAGCACCCTCGTCGCGGCAATGGTCGCTACCTCTGCTTGCTTCTGGTTCTTCTATCAACCCGAGGAGCCCGCGTCCCTCCGGAACGAGTAAGGTCCCTCACAGGAGTTGGGAGGCGTTCAACCGCCTCCCCTCTCCCGTGAACCTGCCCGGATCGCATGAATGGAAAGCGTTGTGATTGGTTTGGATAGAGATAACAAAATCCAGATTCAGCTCATCCTCAACATCATTAAAATTTCATCGCTCGCTTTCCCCGCGATCGCATTTTTGCAGTACTACTCCAAACTGCCTGACTTTCGCTTATCCATTCAGCACAGCCTGTTGATTATCGTCATTATGGCGGTAATTCTGTTGGTGTACCTGCTATGGATTTTTTTGCAGAACAAAATTGTCAACAAATCGGTCACCCGCCGCCTGATTGATCCGGTGATCTCCATGTCGATCTCGCTGGCGTCGGTCATGCTGACCGGTGCCTACCAAAGCAATTACAAGTTCCTATTCATCTTTGTGATTCTGTTTACCAGCATTGAGTGTGGGCAGCGTACCAGCCTGCGCGTCGCAGCTATTTCCGCGGCAATTATTTTGGGCGTCGACTTGATCTATGCCCCTAAAACCGCCATCAACCCCTATTTTGAAGGCGATATTGTGTTGGCCTGCGTATTCATGATTATTTCATGGACCGTCGGCTATTATGACGATATTCGGAAAAAGCACATTGATTACCTCAAAGACCTTGCCAACATCGACGGTCTTACAGAGCTATACAATCACCGGTATTTTTACGACTACCTGTCTGGGAAGATTCATGAGAGCGAAGCGCAGAACAAGCCGCTCTCCCTGTTGTTTATCGATATTGACAACTTCAAGTATTACAACGACATATACGGCCACCAGAAAGGCGACGAAGTGTTGCGCACCATCGCGCTGTTAATGAAAGCCGTATTCCCCAAAGGTTCTTTCGTCGCCCGTTACGGCGGCGAGGAGTTTGCCGCCATCCTCGACGGCTTCACCGAGGAGGCCGCCATTTTGGAGGCGGAACGCCTGCGCCGCACCGTGCAGGAGCATCCCTTCGATGGGCAGGAAAGCCTGCCCGGGGGCAACTTGACCATATCGGTCGGGGTTTCCACCTATCCCACCAAAGCCAAGACCGACGCCGAGTTGATTAAAGGGGCGGACGACGCCTGCTACCGCGCCAAGTTCCTGTGTAAAAATCGGGTGGAATCCTATTTCTCCATTCTGGATGAGTTTGAGTTCAGCCCCGATGTGATTACCCAAATTAAAACCCTGATTGCGGTTATTAACGCGAAGGATAAATATACGTACCGCCATGTGGAACGGGTTGTGTTTTACTGCAACCTGCTTGCCGATCAAATAGGCCTCAACGAAGTGGATAAGCGAAACCTGATTTACTCAGCCTACCTGCATGATATTGGCAAAATCAATATTCCTGAGGATATTCTGATTAAAACCGACCCGCTAACCCCCGAAGAGTGGGCGACGCTGAAAAACCATCCGCAGCAAGCCGTTGACATTATCAAGAACAACGCCGCGCTGGACGCGGTGAAACCGATTATCCTGGAGCACCATGAGCGTTTTGATGGGCGCGGTTACCCCAACAACCTCAAAGGCGAGCAAATCCATTACCTTGCGCGCTTGTTGACGGTGGTGGATGCGTTTGACGCCATGACTTCGCTTCGCCCTTACCAGAAAACCCGCACCTACCCACAAGCCATGGAGGAGCTTCGCCGCTGCAGCGGAAGTCAGTTTGATCCATCGGCCGTTAACGCCTTCATCCTCTGTATGGAAAACACCAATCGTCTGCCGCATGAGCCGGTAGATCCACTGATTTCCGAGCTCACACCCAACCCTTCCCACCCGAATTAACGGTTGCCCCACTGCCTGCCAAAACCGTGGGTAGCCCTCCGGCGCAGGGGAACCCATAGCGCTACCGCTGCCCGTAGGTTCCACCCACAGGTCAACCATCTCTTTTGCGATACAGCAGCCCCCGATCGCCCGGGATTCGAAGAACCGGCGTAATCGGGGGCTGTTTTTGTTGTTTTCATCGCGCGCCGCGGGTGCTTTCCCGCAGGTTCACCCTTGCGCGGCCATGCTTAGAAGTCCTTATCCCTTAGCGTGGGGCTAAGGGTTTCCAAGGGACTAAAGTCCTTTACAGGATTCCCGCCCAGTTGCAGGCTTTCGAGGTTTGCGAGGGCGGCAAGCGGGCTTACATCCTTCACTTTGTTGCCGTTCAGGTTCAGGGTTCGCAACTGTGCCAACCCGCCCAATGCCGTGACATCCGCAACGCTGTTCTGGGTCAGGTACAGCTGTTCCAGCGTTTTGAGGCCGCCGAGCGGGGTCAGGTCCTTAACTTTGTTATTGCTCAAATCCAGCACTACAAGCGACGTTGCATTTGCCAGCGCGCTAATGTCCTTAACGGCGTTGCCTTTGAGCGACAGGAACGTGAGCCTGCTCAGGGTACTGAGCGGTGCAATATCCTGAATCTTTTGCTGATCCAGTTGCAAGCTCGTGAGCTGTACCAACCCCGCCAACGGCTTCAAGTCCCGTATCGCGTTGCCCACCAACCGCAGCTCCGTAAGCTCGGTAAAGTATTGCAAGGCGCTTATATCCTTGATTTTGCCCTTGCCGGCGTCAATTTTGGTAAAGTCCAGCATGGTTACGCCGGCGGCATCCGCCATAGTAATATCCCGATCCGCAATGCCCATAAGCTCCTGTAAGGCTTTCTTAAGCAGCTTATCCTTGATGACGATAGGCTCGGAATTTGCGGCGGAAGATTTCGCCGGATCAAAATCTTTCTGATCCAGCTGCGTGGCCAGTGAAGCCAGCTTATTCCAGTCCGTAATAGGGTTCCCGGCCAGAAAGAGCTGCTTGAGCTTAGCCTTGTCCAGCAGCGGGCTTACATCAGCAATCAGGTTATTGGCTACCGACAGAAAATCCAGCGAGCTCATGCCGCGTAAGGGTTCCAGGCTGGTTACGCGGTTGTTGGGCATGAAGATGGCGGCAAGCCGCGTCAAGCCCTTGATGGGTTCCAGATCTGTGATCTCGTTATCGGCCATTTCCAGCCAGGTAAGGTTCACAAAGTACTGCAGCGCCGTAATATCGGTAATGCCTCTGCCGTTCAGGTGCAGCTCGGTCAGGTAGTACGCGTCCAGTTGGCTGATCGGCCCATCCCCTGCGCCCATCGATTCGCGCACCGCCGCTTCCAGCTTAGGATCGGTAAAGGCGATCGGCTCGTCGGGCACTTGATCCGGCGTGGCAATGGGCGTAAAATCCATGTCCCGCAGGTTGGGAATCAATTTCTCAAGCACGCTGGTATTCTTGCCCGGGTTACCGCCAATGTGCAGGTTTTGCAGATTTTGCAGGTTTGCCAGCGGGGCATAGTCCTCCACCTTGTTGCCGCTGACATCAAGGTAGTTCAACTCCGTCAGGCTGGCAATCGGCGCAAGGTCCACAATCTGGTTTCCCGGTATATCCAGACATCTGATACAGGTCATGCCCGTGAGCGGGGCAAGATTACTAAGCGGCGTTCCCTTGATTGCCAGCCGGCTCAAGCGCTGCAGTGTACCTATCGGCGCAAGGTCGGTTACCGCCTGATTGCGGATTTCCAAATCCTGAAGGTTGGCAAAAGCCGCCAGCGGCGTAATATCCGTAAACGGCTGCGACGCATCTTCCGTTTCGCGGGATAAATCCAGCTTGGTAATCAGCAGCGCGTACAGACCGGTTATCGGCTCCTTGGGCACGCCAAGCGCGCTGCGCAGCGCGGCTTCAAAGTTTGCGTCCTTCATGCTGAGCGGTTGCAGCAGTTCCGCGTCGCCAAGCTCCATATCGTTAAGCGTACGCAAACGGGGCAAAATGGGAGCGATCGACGCGTAGTCAAGCCCCTGCGCCGCATCCAAATACAAAGCCTGAAGTTTGCTCATGTTTTGCACGGCGGAAAAATCCGTAATGGCATTATTGGCTACATCCAAAAACGTCAGCTTGGTAAGCCCCGCCAGAGCGGAAATGTCGGTGATCTGGTTTCCGCGAAGTTGCAGGGAATACAGTTCCGTAAGGTTTGCCAACGGCGATAGATCGCTGATTTCCTGAAAGCACAGGTTGAGCCTTTGGAGCTTGGTCAGTTTCGCAAGCGGGGACAAATCCCGTATCGTATTGGGGGCGAATTCCAGCTCCTCCAGATTGACAAAACACGAGAGCGCCGATATGTCCGCAAACGATATTCCGTCGTTTTTCCGATCCGTTTTGATGTTCAAAGATTTCACAAGATACGCATCCCGCGTGGTAAGAGGTCGATCCTCAATCCCCAGAGCGACGCGCAGCGCCTTCTCAAACCCCTTGTCGGTAATCGTCAAGGGTTCCTCCGCGATGTCGTCCGCAAACACCGCTTCAAAATCCTTTTCCTGCAAATTGGCGTACAGCGCCTTAATGGGCGTGTAATCCGCAATAGGATTGCCTTGCAGGTAGAGCGCGATCAGCGGCAAATTACGCAGCGGCGTCAGGTCGGTAATCAGGTTCCAGCTCAAGCGCAGCCGTTGCAGCGTAGGGATTTGCGCAAGCAGACTGATGTCCGTCAGCGACCCGCCCCCCGCATCCAGCTCTTGCAGTTTCGGCAGAGAGAGCAAAACCGCTGGCAGTTTCGCATATCCCCCGCCGATGCTCAGGCTTTCCAGCTCCGGCATGTCCGTGAGAAACTCCACATTGCGGCCTTCGCCGTTAAAGTACAGGTTTTTCAACTGGGCCATCCCGGCCAGCGGGCTCAGGTCGCCCACCGGGTTATCCGACAGGTTTAAGGCTTGCAGCGAGCGAAGCTCCGTGAGCGGTTGAATGTCCGCGACCGCGTTGCGGGTAAGATAGAGCTCCGTTAGATTGACAAAATAACGCAGCGCGCTGACGCTGTGAATGCGCTGCCCATCCGGCACATCCTCGCTCCAGGAGTTGGACAGGTCCAGCGCGCGCACATATTTTACCGCGCCGGCGGTCAAATCGCCCTCTGGAATGCTTAGCTGCTCGCGCACACGCCGCTCCAGCAGCGCATCGTCAAAAGGAATCACCTCCGCGGGGTCAAAGGGCGTATTCAGAATTTCGAAATCCTTCTCCTCCAACTGCCCTGCGATGGGTTGCAGCACATCCAAATTCTCAATCGGGCAGCCGAATACGCGAAGAAACTTCAGCGATTTCAATCCCGCCAACGGGCTCACATCCCGAATGCGATTGTTTTGAAGATCCAGCCGTTCCAAGTGCGTCATGGTGGCGATGATGGATATATCCTCCACCTGATTATCCCAAAGCGCGAACTCCCGCAAGTTGGCGCAACCGATGCCGCTGATGTCCGTTACCTGATTGCCGCCCAAATCCAGATATTCCAGCTTGGGCAGCGTACCCAACACGCTTACATCCGTGATTCGGTTGTTGATGGCGGAAAGCGAAAACAGGTTGGGAAAGTCCGCAAGGTTGCTTATATCCCGCACAAT
>Ga0183100_1001412_pt1 | contig 12196 bp, 10 predicted proteins | sample Biomet2_FD_127789 | JGI IMG/M metagenome (GOLD analysis project Ga0183100, IMG submission 127789) | Microbial communities from bioreactor (seeded with anoxic lake sediment) at LBNL, California, USA - Biofuel metagenome 2 | ecosystem: Engineered > Bioreactor > Anaerobic > Unclassified ...
AGCCGGTTTCTTTACATATATTGCCCATTTCAATGATGATAAAAGGCGCATACTCATCGGTTTCATATCGGCGCAGGGCCTGACGAAAGGCAAAAAGCGCATTGGAATAATTATGTCGGCTTTTTTGCTCGTAGGCGTAATCGAGAATAGCATCAAGTGAATTGAGCTTGGCAAGTGCGGCCGTGAGTTTAAGCAGGTGGTCATTTTCCATATCATTTTTGACCTTGGCTGCAACCGTATCGGTAAGCACTGCCGGTGGTAAAGACTTCCTGACAACAGGGACGGGTTCTTCCCCTGTGGCAAGTGTTGCTGCTTTTGCCGGTAAAGATTTTTTCGCGACGGGGACAGGTACAGACACAGGGCCCTTAACTACCGGAGCGGTGCTTTCTTGTCTGATAAGGTTTTCCTCAACCTTGCCAGGCACGGTAACGGCAGCGTCTTTTCCCGAATCCGCTGGCAAGGTTTTCTGGCTGCTCGTGGTTGGCAGCTCAGCGGCCATTGCCGCTGCCGGATTGTCCGTCGGTACGGCTGGACAGGCTGCTGTCGATTGTGTTTCAAGCGTCAAGCGTTCATTATAATATGTAACGAGGCAAGCCGACAAAAGAACCGTGAAAAAAATCAGCAGCAAATGGGATAAGGTAAGATACGCTGAAATGGAAAGCGTAATAAAATTTACCCCGAAAGCACAGATCGCACAGAGCAGCAGGGACTGGAATTTCAGCTGAAACCCGAAAAAATTTGTGATTTTATAAATTATGGAAACACTGACCAGCATGATAACAAAGGTTATCATCATAAAGTTCATACAGATCACCACAATTCCCAAATATATTTTAACGAGAAATGCCTGTCTGATTTAGAGAGGTGATGCATAAATTCTATAAAAAATCCAATGAAATCCATACATCTACCCAAATTCGACATGATAAAAAAAAATCCTGCCCGGAATTACCGGGAATAAAGCATAATTCGCGCGGGCTTTCTACATTATACACTACTATTAGATATTTTGTCCTGCTTTTTAGGATAAAATAATCAATAATTTGACAATTTTGTTAAATTGGCAACCGGGAGCAGAAAAGCCTGGCGAGCATATTTTATATACAGTATAATAACAGTAGATTTGAGAAAAAGGAAGAATAGATATGCTGTTTGAAAAAGAAGCGGTGATTCATAACGAAAGCGGTATCCATGTAAGGGTGGCGGCAATGCTCGTGCAAAAGAGCAAAGATCTTTCATTAAAATATAATTGCAAATTTTATTTGCGCAGCCTGCACAGTCAGCGGGTTGAGATGACAAATGTGATGCAGCTGATTGCCCTGAAGATTGCCTGCGGCAATTCGGTTTTTGTTGCGGCTGAGGGCGAGCGGCGCCTGGAAGCTGTCAGCGAAATGGTAGACTTTCTCGAAGGGGATTTCCAGCTGCAGAGTAAAGTCGAAATGCATGAAGTTGACCGGCTCTTGCATGAAAATGCCCTGATGCAGGAACGGCTGCAGTTGATTTTGGAAGCGGTGCAGGATGGGATCTGTGTGGTGGACAAAAATGGCGAGGTCACCTATGTAAATCCGTCCTATTTGCGAATCCTCAATAAGACGGAAGCTATGGTGATTGGTGAAAATGTCTATGAAACAGCGCCAAAGGGAAATCGCTGCAGTGTTTTAAAATCAGGAGTTGCAAGGATTGGCAGCATCAGCCATAAAAAGGATGGAACCACAATTGTGGCCAATGTCAATCCGATCTTTGTTGACGGTGAAATTGCTGGCGTTGTATCCGTCGTTAAAAATATTACGGAAATTCAGACGTTGATGGAAAAGTTGCATCAGATATCGGCCAAGGCCGAATATCTGGAACAGGAATTGCTGCGGACAAAAAAAACCAATAAGTCTTTTGCCAACTACATTGGTCGCAGTGGCCGCGTTGTCGATGTCCTCGCGATGGCGGCCAAGGCGGCAGAAAGCGGTGCTACCGTGCTCATTCGCGGCGAGAGCGGAACGGGTAAGGAACTGGTAGCCGAAGGCATTCATTATGCGAGTGCCCGTAGTACGGGGCCATTTATCAGGGTCAACTGCGGGGCGATTCCGTCAACCTTGCTCGAGTCGGAACTGTTCGGTCATGAAAAAGGGGCTTTCACTGGAGCTGTAAAACGAAAGCTTGGTAAGTTTGAACTGGCTGACAAGGGAACAATTTTTCTCGATGAGATCGGTGAGATGGACAAGCACATGCAGGTGAAGCTGCTGCGCGTGCTGCAACAGCGTGAATTTGACCGGGTGGGCGGGGAAACTACCGTTCATGTCGATGTGAGAATTATTGCCGCCACCAACCGCAATCTGGAAGAAATGGTTCGGCAAGGCGAGTTTCGTGATGATTTGTATTATCGGTTGAACGTCATTCCGCTTTTTTTGCCGCCATTGCGGGAAAGGGTGGAGGATATTCCCCTGCTTACGGAAAGCTTTATTGACCGGATCGCCCAGCAGGTGCAAAAGCCGGTTCGCGGCATAACGCCGGAAGCGCTCGAGATCTTAATGGCCTACAAATGGCCGGGCAATGTCCGGGAACTGGAAAACATTATTGAACGGGTGATAACCTTAATGGACAGTGACTTTATTTCCCGCGACAATCTGCCGACCTATCTGGCCGGGGAAACGGCAGCCCGGGAGGTTAAGGATCTTGACTCCAATGTCGTCTTGCCTTGGGAGGAGTATGAAAAGCAGATCATTGCCAATGCCCTGAAAAAATGTGGCAGCTTTAATGCTGCCGGAAAAATGTTGAAACTTACGCATAAAACGGTGGCGACAAAGGCAAAGAAGTATGGACTGGTCTAAAAGTACCTGGTAAAAAATATCAACGCATAGTAAAAAGTATCAACAAAAAACGATGAATTGATACTTTTTACTATGCGAAAGGCAAAACAAGAGACAGTTTTTTCGAAATAATCTAAAAATAATGGACAAAAACGCTGGTAAAATGCGAAAAATCGGGTTAAAATATAAAGAAACAAGCCAAAACAAGCATTGTTTGATTATTGGCACGCTACTTGCAATATATAAAAGCAGCTTGTAGTTTTCTAGCCAATTGCTGCCTGTGCCTGGCAAAGGCAGGCGATTGCTTGTAAATACAGGAAGACTCCGCAGATGATACCGGAGTAAAATTTTATAAATTGAATGGGAGTTGTTTATATTATGGAACAGACAGTAAAAGTAACAAATAAATCAGGGATTCATGCTCGCCCAGCCTCCGTTTTTGTGCAGACGGCAGCAAAATTCAAATCGAAGGTAACGGTTACAGCTAAGGGTAAAACTGTTGATGCGAAAAGCATTTTGATGATTATGAGCATGGGTCTGGTAAAGGATACAGAAATCGTGATCAAGGCAGAAGGCGAAGATGCTTCGGCAGCAGTAAAAGCCCTTGTTGACTTAGTACAAGCAAAATTCGGGGAAGAATAAGCAAGGGGAGGTACCACGAGATGACGGAATCTTTACGGGGCAAAGGCGTTATCGCGGGAATCGCAATTGGCAAAGTGCTGCTTGTCGGGCAAAGTCTTGACGGCTATTTGGCTGATTACAAGGTGGAAAGTGAAGCCAGTGAGCTTGCCAAAGTCGAAGCAGCACTTAAGGCGGTTGCGGAAATTCTCCAGGATAATGTAAAAAAATTGCAGGAACGCAATATGCCAGAGCAGTCGGCGATCATGGAAGCGCATCGTATGATGGCACAGGATCCGATGATGGCGCAGTCCATGCATGATAAAGTCAAGGAACTTGGCTCGGCACCGCGAGCGGTATTGGCAGCAGCCGATGAATCGGCCGCGATGTTCGAATCGATGGATGATGCGTATTTCCGGGAACGGGCCGTTGATATCCGCGATGTCGGCAAGCGCATTGCCAAATATATTCTTGGCGTAAAAGAACCGGCATTGGGTGATGCAGCGGTTGTGCTCTGCGGCCACGAAATTGAACCTTCCGTGATAGCCAATATTCCGACGGATAAAATTGCCGGAGTCCTTCTTGGCCAGGGCAGTACGACCTGCCATGCGGTAATTATTGCCAAGGCAAGGGCCATTCCGACGGTAGCCGGACTCGGTGATAAATTGGCGAGCATTCAAGACGGTGATCTCGTGATTCTCGATGGCGAAACCGGGGAAATCTTTATTGATCCGACGGAGGATATCTTATCGACGTATCGGATTAAAATTCAGAAACAGCTGGAACGCAAAGCGTATTATGCACAGCTGGCACCGTTGCCGGCAGAAACGACCGACGGTGTCCGCGTGGAGCTTATGGCTAACATTGGGACGCATCTTGATGTCGATGCAGCTATGACCTATGGCTGTGAAGGCGTGGGGTTATTCCGGTCGGAGTTTGTGTTTATGGGACGAGAAGAAATCCCGACGGAAGAAGATCAGTTCAAGGCCTATAAGGAAGCTGTTGAAAAATGCAAGGGCAAGCTTTGCGTAATTCGCACCATGGATATCGGCGGCGATAAACCGCTGGCTTATCTGAATATACCGAAAGAGGATAATCCTTTTCTCGGCTGGCGGGCAATTCGCATCAGCTTGATGCGCCAGGATTTATTCGTGCCGCAGATCAAAGCGATTTTGCGGGCGGGCGTTTATGGCAAGGCGGCGATTATGCTGCCAATGGTCATCAATGTGGCTGAAATTAAACAGGTAAAAGAGATCATCGAGCAGGCCAAGGTTCAGCTGGCCCATGAAGAAAAGCCGTATTCTGATAATGTGCAGGTGGGCATCATGGTGGAAACCCCTGCGGCAGCAATTATGACGCCGGTACTGGCTAAACATGTTGATTTCTTCAGCATCGGTACGAACGATCTCGTGCAGTATACCCTGGCGGTTGATCGCGTCAACCACAATGTAAGCTATCTGTATGATCATTTCAACCCGGCGGTTCTGTCTTTGGTACAGCGCACGATTCAGGCAGCCCGCGACAATGGTATTTGGGCCGGTATGTGCGGGGAAATGGCCAGCGATCCCTATGCAGCTGTACTCTTGATGGCGATGGGCATTCATGAGCTCAGTATGAGCGCACCATCCATTCCGCGTGTCAAAGAAAAAATCCGCTCGATCAGCTCAACCAAGGCCAAGGAAATTTTGGAGACGGTCCTGCAGCTCGAAGACGGCGGCGAGATTAAAGAATATTTATACAACCACTTATAAGATAGTTTATCACTCGCAGAGCGTCATGTGTTTAACACATGACGCTTTTTATTTAACAAGGGCCTGGTTTTATTGAGGTTTCTACAGTTTTCAGAAAACAAATAAATATACAAAGATTGCATGACTGTTTTGTATACAGAGATACATTGTAAATAAATTTACAAAACAATAGATTTTTTTATGCATATTTGCTATTATTGTAATAATGATAGTAAGTACTGTATTTTATTGAACTATACGAGCAGTATAAAAATGAGCATTATGAAAAAGATGCCGCAAATCAGGGCCGGCATTGCGGCTGTATAAAAGTACGCATTACGGGGGCGCTGGTGAATTTTGGAGGGGTATGCTATGAAAGCTGAAATTATCATCAAGGTGGAACGGTGTAAGGGCTGTGGGATTTGTGTGGAGTTTTGTCCGAAAAAAGTCTTGGCACTCGACACATTGGGACGCGTGCAGGTTGTAAACGGAGAGGCCTGTATTGCCTGCGGGCAGTGTGAACTTCGCTGTCCTGACTATGCAATATTTGTAGATAAGAAGGTGGAAAAATGAGTGAAGCAAGATTGATGCAGGGCAATGAAGCCTGTGCGGAAGGTGCGCTGGCTGCCGGGGTCCGTTTTTTTGGCGGATATCCAATAACCCCTTCGACCGAAATTGCCGAGGTTATGGCAAAGCTTCTGCCGACGCTGGGTGGAAAATTTATTCAGATGGAAGATGAAATTGCCAGTATGGGAGCAATTCTCGGGGCTTCACTGGCGGGTAAAAAGGTTTTAACCGCGACCTCCGGTCCGGGATTTTCACTGAAACAAGAATTGATCGGCTATGCCGCTTGTGCAGAAATTCCATCGGTTATCGTCAATGTGCAACGCGTTGGTCCGTCTACCGGGCAGCCGACATCGCCCTCACAGGGAGACGTTATGCAGGCTCGCTGGGGAACCCATGGCGATCATCCGATGATTGCCCTGTCCCCCTGGACAGTACGCGAATGTTTTGATGTTGCCGTGATGGCCGTCAATTATGCCGAACGCTTCCGCACGCCGGTTATCGTGCTGATGGATGAAATTGTCGGTCACCTGCGGGAAAAGGTTGAACTGCCAGATATGGATCAAATCGACTGTTATCCGCGCCGTCAGCCGACGGCCACACGGGCCGAAGGCTATCAGCCATACCGTCCGGAAAAAGACCTTGTGCCAAATGTTGCTGACTTTGGTACGGGCTATCATATCCATGTGACAGGACTTATTCACGATGAGACGGGATTTCCGTCAGGCAGTCCGCAGGTTACACAGGAGGCGATCCGTCGTCTGCATAAAAAAATTGAAATTGCGCAAGATGAAATCACGCATTATGAAGAGTTCTTTATGGAGGATGCTGAATATGCCGTGGTGGCTTATGGCGGGACGGCCCGCACGGCTTATGAAGCTGTGCGCATCGCCCGTCAACAAGGAATTAGGGTCGGCCTTGTTCGCCTGATGACGATCTGGCCCTTCGCCGATAAAATCATCAGCCAGACGGCGGCCAAAGTCAAGGGGATTTTGGTGCCGGAACTCAACTATGGCCAGCTGGTCGGTGAAGTTGAACGCGTTGTGCGTGGAGCTTGTCCGGTGGAATTGCTGGCAAAATACAATACAGAAATTTTTGTACCGCAGGAAATTGTCTCCGCGATAGAAAAACTTTGTGCGGGAGGGAATGCCTAATGGAAAGATCTTATGAAAAATATTTCCGCCAGAACCGCTTGCCGCATATGTGGTGTCCTGGCTGTGGGAACGGCACGGTAATGAAGGCAATTGTTACGGCCATCGAAAAAAAGGGCTGGACGCAGGATAATACAGTGATCGTTTCGGGTATCGGCTGTTCCTCGCGGGCCTCCGGCTATATGGATTTTGATACTCTGCACACCGCGCACGGGCGGGCGATTCCGTTTGCCACCGGAATAAAAATTGCCAATCCGGAGCTCAATGTAGTTGTCATAACCGGTGACGGCGATTGTACAGCTATCGGCGGAAATCACTTTATTCATGGCGCTCGCCGCAACGTCGATATGACGGTGGTTCTGTTTAATAATAATATCTATGGCATGACGGGCGGGCAGGCTTCGCCCATGACCCCACTGCATAAAAAAGCGACCACAGCACCTTATGGTACGGTTGATCGTCCCTTTGATGCCTGTCATCTGGCTCAGGCTGCCGGAGCTACCTATGTGGCCCGCAGTACAGCGTACCATGTACAGCATTTGGCGGATATGATCGCTGACGGATTTGACAATGACGGCTTTTCCTTTATTGAAGCGGTCGTCCAGTGTCCAACGGCGTTTGGCCGCAAAAACAAGATGGGATCGCCGGCAGACATGATGAAGTGGATGCGTGATACCGGCGTTATGCAGGCAGCATGGGAAAAGCTGCCAGAAGAAAAGCGGGAAGGGAAATTCCCGATTGGCTTGCTGCATAAGTGTCAGGCCGAAGATTATGTGACGGCCTATCAGCAGGTCATTGAAATCGCAGGGGGGGACAAAGCATGAAACAGCTGCGTTTATCAGGCTCTGGCGGTCAGGGCGTCATTACGGCCGCGATCATTTTAGCCGAAGCGGCCATAGCGGAAGGCAAGGAAGCGGTGCAGTCGCAGTCCTATGGACCGGAAGCGCGCGGCGGAGCCTCAAAAGCCGAAGTCATCATCTCTGATCAGCCGATATATCATCCCAAGGTCACCTGTCCGGATCTCGTGCTGGCGATGACCCAGAAAGCGGCTGATAAGTATTACCACGACTTGGATCAGGATGGCGTGCTGGTTCTTGATGAGGATCTTGTTCCCGAAGTGCCGGATTTTTCCAATACGCTGCGGGTACCGATTACGCGGCTGGCAGCCGAGAAAATTGGCAATACACTGTTTGCCAATGTGGTGGCCCTCGGGGTTCTCGTGAAGCTGACGGGATTTGTCTCGCTGAAAGCGGTGCAAAAATCGGTTGCCGGGCGCGTACCGCCGGCAACGGTAGAAAAAAACATGCAGGCCCTGCAAGTTGGCTATGATGCTGTAAAGTAAAAGTGGACGGCCCCGGAATCCGGGGCCGTTTTTTGCGCCTGTTTTACTGGCACTGTCTCCTCGTTTGGTATAATATAAGAACTGATAACAATATGATGGAGTGATGACTGCAATGGAAATTTTTAAAAATGATTGGGGAAGATATTTGGACCAGGAGCTGGCCGAGACTTATTACATAAAGCTGCGCGAATTTTTAATTCATGAATATCAGACGCAGCGAATTTATCCCAGCATGTACGACATTTTCAATGCCCTTCACTATACAAGCTATGAACAGACCAAGGTTGTCATCTTAGGGCAGGATCCTTACCATGGACCAAGGCAGGCACACGGGCTTAGTTTTTCTGTGCAGCCGGGAGTTGAGGCGCCGCCGTCACTTGCCAATATATTTAAGGAGCTGGCCTCGGATCTCGGTTGCAGTGTGCCTAATAATGGCTGTCTGCGTCCTTGGGCGGAGCAGGGAGTGCTGCTCTTAAATGCGGTACTGACTGTGCGCGAGCATCAGGCCAACTCCCATCAAGGGCTGGGCTGGGAACGTTTTACCGACAAGGTCATTTCGCTGCTCAATGAGCGGGAAAAGCCGCTGGCCTTTATCCTCTGGGGCTCACCGGCCCGGAGAAAAAAAGAAATGATTACGAATCCGCGGCATTTTATTGTCGAATCGCCGCACCCAAGCCCCCTGTCGGCCTTTCGTGGCTTTTTTGGCAGCCGGCCGTTTTCGCGGGTTAATGATTTTTTGCGGCAGACCGGGCAGGAACCGATTGATTGGCAGCTGCCCAATATTTGAAAAGGCGGGATAAGGCATGCGGACCTTTAATATTCATCCGATAAATTTAATCAAGGCCTTGTCAATGGCGCTTGAACTTGCGGTTACCGGGGTGGAAAGTCATCACTGGCGGGTTGCGGTGATCTGCGACCGGTTGGCAGATGAGCTCGGCGTGGAGCTGGAGGATTGGTACAGCATTGTTTATGCAGCACTTGTACATGACATTGGTGCCGCCTCCGATTCGCTAGAACGTGAACGTCTGCGCCATGTCAGTCGCGATGACGGCCCGGCTATTTTTCGTCATGCCGAGGAAGGATACCAGTTGCTGCGAGGATCTTCAAGGCTCGGTTCGCTTGCGGCGGTGATTCGCTATCATCATGACCGCTGGGACGGGAAAAATCCCAGTGGGCTTAAAGGCGAAGCGATCCCGCTTCCGGCGCGGATTATTCATTTGGCTGATCAGGTGACACTGCGCCTGCAGCCTAAGACCATGATTTTTGGGCAGGTTGATGAGCTGATGCACTATATTGATGAGCAAAACGGCAGTGAATTTGATCCGGCCGTGGTGGCGGCTTTTAAACGCTGTGCCGAAAAAGAGAGTTTTTGGCTTGATACGGTAAATGAAGGTTATCGGGATATTTTCTTTCAGCGGCTGGATAGTTATGGCGTACGGCCCTATTCTGAGGATGAGGTTTTGGATTTGGCGGATATATTTGCCACGATCATCAACCGTATGAGCCGGTTTACGGCCTCGCATTCGCACAGTGTGGCCTCGGTTGCAGCTTATTTAGCCGGTCTGCATGGATTCAGTGACAGTGAAGTGAAAATGATGCAGCTGGCGGGGCTGCTACACGATCTGGGAAAATTGGCGGTGCCTAATGCGATTTTGGAAAAGCCGGGACGGCTGACCCGGCAGGAATTGCAGATTGTTCGCCAGCATTCGTATTATACGTATCGCATTCTTGAGCAGATCGACGGGTTTGAACAACTGGCACAGTGGGCGGGTCTTCATCATGAATGCCTGGATGGTTCAGGCTATCCGTTTCATCTGAAAGCGGAGGCTATTCCGCTTGGTTCCCGTATTGTTGCGGTTGCCGACGTGTTTGTCGCGCTGACGGAAGAACGTCCTTACAGTGGGGCCTTTTCCCGGGAGCGGGCGGAAACCATCATGCTGAAAATGACAGCTGACAATAAGCTCGATGCCGGAGTTGCCGCAAGACTGTTTGAACATTATGCCATGGCGGTCAAGCTTGTCCGCTGACAGCAAAAAAGCCTGACTCTAAAGAGTGCAGGCTGCATGTCAGGCTTCGCTTATTCGATTGTGATCTTATCGCCAACACAGAGGCGCGGCATGTAATCCCCTTGGAGAATGATCTGTCCCGGCATTGTACCGGTTGTGTTAAATACGAGGGTACAGTGTCCTTCCTGGCGGATGTTTTTGTTCACATCCTCACCGACAGCAATAATGTTGAAGGCGGCATCGGCGATGAGCAGGGTATCTCCGACCGCGATATCCTGTAGCAGGTCACCGGCCGTGTGTTCAATCACCATGTCAGCCAGATTAGGGCGGAGTCCATCATTCAACAGGATTACGCTGTTGTTGTTTTCCAAAAAATTTCGAGCAAGATTACCAATTGCGGTGATAGTCGATTCGTATTTCATTTTTTGTTTGGCTCCTTTATTAGATTAACAACTTCAATTATAACAGAAATCTGACTAAATGATAAACATTTTTATCAAATAAAGGAAAACAAGTACAATCCGGAAGGCAAAATGTATCGCAATAGATGACATTTTTTGCATCTATGCTCTAGTGATCGATTTGCAAGCGGAGGGGAGTGCTTGTTTTTTTTTACAAAATACCGGCTAGCTTCAATAGGTATTTGGCATTCGTGCTTTCACAGCGGCCGGATTTCAACTTATAGTCGAAATGAATTTCATCAGCGGTATAGTATTCGGCAAAATGATAATTGACAAGCGGCAGGCCTTCTTTTTCCGCCATATCACAAAGTTCAAAATCATGGGTGGAAACGAAAGTAAGGCACCAGGGTTTTGTCAGTTTGCGGATGGCTTCACGGGCCCCGATAATGCGATCGGCAGAGTTTGTTCCCTTGAATATTTCATCAATCAGGACAAACTGGGGTAAGGATTTGTGGCTGTATTCCACCATGGTCTTGATTCGCAGCAGTTCGGCATAGAAGGTCGACAATCCTTTGGCGGTGTCATCCTGAACGCGCATCGAGGTGAACAGCTCCATGCGTGATACCATGAATTCTTTCGCACAGACAGGACTGCCTGCATAGGCCAGAATGGTGCTGGCGGCAAGGGTGCGCAAAAAGGTCGTTTTTCCGGACATATTGGAACCGGTGATAATGCAGGTCTGACTGGCAGCTGTCAGGGAATTAGCAACCGCAGTTGCTTCGTGGATCAGAACATGCTTGATATCCTTGGCTGCCAGTTGGGGCGATTCTTCGGTCAGGATCTCTGGGAAACAATACTCTTCCTTGACCTGTCCGATTACCGCCAGACTCAGCAGCAGTTCAACTTCGGCTAAGGCGTCAATCCAGCGACTGACATCCTGCCCTTCCCGGCTGCGCCAATAGGCAAACAGCAACTGGCAGTGGAAATCCCAAAGGAACAGGGCATTGGCTAAAACATAAAAAATAAGATTTGAGCGCATGGTGGCACAGGCAGTGACCGTCGCCAGATGGCCGATGACCCGGCTGGCGCCACCATTTCGCCGCAATATCAGCTGCAGTTGTTTCAGATGAGCGGAGGTGAAGGTACTATTTTCGAGTAGGCAGAAAACCTGCTGATAGGGCTGCAGCGTTCGGGAGAGACTATTCAGGGGAGCAAGATAGCTGGCAGTTCGGCTGTAAAAGAGTCCAGCTAGTGTGAACTGCAAAAACATTCCCCCGGCAGGCCAGACCCAGGAAATCTCGCTGCCGGCAGCAAGCAAAAGACAAGACCAGGTCAGGGCGCCCAACAGGCAGGTCGTGAATTTCATAAAGTATTGGGGTAAAACCGGGTTCTTTTCTAGTTCGTGCGCAAGCTCCGTTGTTGCATGCGCTGGTGGTAGCAGTGCCAGCAAGGTCTGGATCTTTAGCGACAGCTGTGGGTCGGCAATAAATTCTGCGGTACCCTCCTGGCGCGAGTGGATATTAGCTGCGGGCAGCGGGGTCGGGGAAAGGGCGGCCGCAAGTTTATCCCGGCCAGGTCCGGTG
>Ga0183100_1001413_pt1 | contig 12189 bp, 10 predicted proteins | sample Biomet2_FD_127789 | JGI IMG/M metagenome (GOLD analysis project Ga0183100, IMG submission 127789) | Microbial communities from bioreactor (seeded with anoxic lake sediment) at LBNL, California, USA - Biofuel metagenome 2 | ecosystem: Engineered > Bioreactor > Anaerobic > Unclassified ...
GTATGCTGAAGTTCGCGAACATTTCCGGGCCAACTGTATTTTAGTAATTTATTCTTTGCTTCGCGCGTGATATTTCTAATGTCTTTATGATATTTTTGTGTATAGCGTTTGAGGAAATAGTCTGCTAGCAATAGAACATCATTTCCACGTTCTCGTAACGGCGGAATACGGATTTCAATAGTGTTAATGCGATAAAGCAGATCCTGACGGAAACGACCATCGGCAACCTGTTCGCGAATATCGGCATTTGTGGCACAGATAAGTTGAATGTCAATTGGAATCATCTGCATTCCCCCCAGTCTTGTTATTTGTCGTCTTTCAAGTGCAGTGAGTAGTTTCGACTGCATTGAGAGAGAAAGATTTCCAATCTCATCAAGGAAGAGCGTCCCGCCTGAAGCTGCTTCCATACGTCCGGCTTTTGACTTGCGGGCATCGGTGAAGGCTCCTTTTTCGTATCCGAATAGTTCGCTTTCGAAAAGTTGCTCTGGAATTGTTCCGAGATCAATAGAAACAAAAGGCAATCCATATCGGCGTGAACAATGATAGAGCAGACGTGCGATAACATCTTTCCCGGTTCCATTTTCACCGAGAATCAGAATGTTCGCATCGGTGTTACTCACCTTTTCAATAGTGTTAAAAACAGTTTGCATGGAAGGAGACTCGCCGATAATCTCTACATCCGAAGAACCTGTTTCGCTTAATACTTCAATCTGTTCTTTTAGTTGAGTGATTTCCATCCGGGAACGACGTAGACGAATACCGGAAGCAAGTGTGGCTATCAGTTTTTCCTTTTCCCACGGTTTCGACACAAAGTCTGTTGCACCTTCTTTGATGGCACGAACGGCTTTATCGGTGTCGGCATAAGCTGTGAGAAAGATCACAATCGCCTGCGGATCAATATGCAAAATCTGACGCAAACATTCAAATCCTTCCTCACCACTGATGGCATCGCGGCTGAAGTTCATATCTAAAAGGATGAGGTCTGGCTTAAAGGTTGTCATGAAATGTTCGATCTTTTCGGGGGATGTAGTCACTTTTATTTTCTCCGCAAAGGGTTCCAGCAGAAGATTAAGTGCAAAGAGCACATCCTCATTATCATCAATAATAAATACTTTGCCTAATTGTTCCATTTGGATAGATAAATCATTTTGTGCAAATATACAGGATATTTTATTGTGCTGTACGTGCGATTTCGCACTATTTTTGTGCGAATATGCACAGGTATCCTGCCTGTTTGCATTAATTATCCTTCTGTAAATATGTGAATTACATTTTTGGCATGCCGTTTGTATTTCTTTTATAAAAGGAGATTGCGATGAAAGTGAATTTTTTGTTGATATGGTGTTGTATGTGTGCAGGAGAGCTTCTGGCTCAGCAAAAAGGACGGATGGAATTATCGCTCGATAATACAATCCGTCTGGCTTGCGAGCAATCGCCTGATGCAAGGAGCGCTGCACATACTTATCGTTCGGCTTTCTGGAATTATAAATATTATAAGGCCAACTATCTTCCTTCGCTTACTCTTTCATCCGCCCCCACACTCAACCGGATGATCAATCGCGTAACGATGGATAACGGATCGGAAAAGTTCATCGAACAAAATATTTTGAATGCAGATCTTGCGTTTAGCATAGAACAGAATGTCTCGTTAACAGGCGGTACATTCTTTGTTGAAACATCGACACAGCGTGTTGATTTATTAGATGATAAAACACATTCATGGCAAACATCACCTGTTACCGTCGGTTATAAACAGTCTCTTTTCGGATATAACAGTCTGAAATGGAATCGCAGAATAGAACCGGTACGTTATCAGAAGGCGAAGAAGGCTTATATAGAAACGATAGAGCTGATTGCAGTGGAGGCCACAACGCGTTTTTTCAATCTTGCCACAGCACAAAGTGATTTGGAAATGGCACAATTTAATTATAATAATGCCGATACGCTATATCATTACGCACAAGGACGTTATAATATCGGGACGATCACGGAAAACGAGATGCTTCAACTCGAACTGAATAAGCTTTCTGAAGAAACGAATCTAATGAATGCGCGCATTGAATGTGAAAATGCAGTGCAATCTCTCCGTTCATATCTAGGCATTCGGGATGATGCGCAGTTGAAAGTAATGATTAGTCAAGAACTACCGGCGTTTCAGGTTCCCATAGACGAGGCACTTTTTTATGCGAATGAAAACAGTCCGGACAAACAGAATATGCTTCTCCGAAAACTGGAGAGCGAAAGTGCCGTTGCACAGGCGAAAGCAAACGCCGGATTGAAAGCCGATATTTATCTACGCTTCGGTTTGACACAGACTGCCGGCAAGTTGAAGAATGCATATCGTGATCCGCTTGATCAGCAATACGCAAGTCTTTCGGTCACTCTCCCGATTCTTGATTGGGGACGCGGCAGAGGACAAATACAAGTGGCTCGTTCAAATCGTGATCTGGTATATACACAAGTTGATCAGGCGCAGATCGATTTTGATCTGAACGTACGTAAGCTGGTCGATCAGTTTAATCTGCAGACGCATAAAGTGAAGGTTGCTGCCCGTACGGATTCGACCGCCCAACGACGGCACAATGTAGCATATAAACTCTATTTGCTTGGCAAATCGACTGTACTTGACCTAAATGCTTCTATCGCAGAAAAAGATAAAGCGAAACAGAATTATCTTTCTTCGCTATATATATATTGGAGTCTCTATTATACATTACGTAGCATAACGCTTTTCGATTTTGTTGACAGATGTCCGCTGGTTGAAAAACCTATGACTGAAATTGTGAACATAAATAATAGTAATAATGGATATTAAGTTGGAAAAAAAGCCGTGGTATATCCGGCATGCATATCTTATGGTAAGTGCATTTGTTGTGCTTGGTTTGCTTATCTATATGCTGATTCTTTCAATGGGTCCGAGGAAGTTACGCGTGAAAAGGGATAACATTCAGATAGCTGAAGCTGCAGATAGCAGTTTCATGGAATACGTCGATGCAGAAGGGATTGTACAGCCGATATTAACTATCAAAGTGAATGCTTCGGAGGCAGGTAGTGTCAAAAGCCTTGTTGCAGAGGAAGGCAGCATGTTGGCCGAAGGCGACACGATACTTATCCTTTCTAGCCCTAATTTGCTTCGCGAGATTGAAGATCAGCGCGATGACTGGGAAAAACAGATGATCAGCAACCGCGAACAGGAGATAGAGATGGATCAGAAAACACTCAATTTGAAAGCGCAGTCGCTTTCAAATGAGTATGAACTCCAACGGCTGGAAAAAAGTATTGGTCTCGATCGTGAGGAATATCTCATGGGCGTGAAAAGCAAAGCACAGTTGGAAGTGGCTGAAGATGGATTTAATTATCAGCAGAAGAAAGCCCGCTTACAACGTGAAAGTTTAAAGCATGATTCAGCAGTGACAGTTATTAGAAAAGAATTGATACGTAATGATATCGTTCGCATACAAAAAAAGCATGAGCGGATGAACGAGCGTCTGGAAGGATTAATTGTGAAAGCGCCTGTTACCGGACAACTTAGTCTCGTTAATGTAACACCGGGAGAACAAGTCGCGACCAACGCGCCGATAGCAGAAATTAAAGTTCTTGATCAATATAAAATACATGCTTCGCTAAGCGAATATTATGTTGATCGTATTACAACCGGACTTCCGGCTTCAATTAATTATCAGGGAAAGACTTATTTATTGCGTATCAGAAAAGTCGTTCCTGAGGTAAAAGATCGTACTTTTGATATTGATTTGGTTTTTACCGGAGAGATGCCCGACAATGTCCGCATAGGGAAAAGCTTCCGTGTACAGATTAAACTAGGGCAACCTGAACGTGCTATTGTTATTCCACGGGGCAACTTTTATCAGGCTACGGGCGGACAATGGATCTATAAATTGAATGATTCAAAGACGAAAGCTGTTCGCGTTCCGCTGACGATTGGTCGTCAAAATCCGCAGCAATATGAGATTATTGATGGATTAAAAGCCGGCGATTGGGTGATTACAACAGGATATGATAACTTTGGCGATGCCAGAGAATTGATAATTAAATAAAGAGAAGAGATGAAAGTGTTTACATTACTGAAAATGATAGTTCGCAGTTGGTGGAGAAACAAAGTTTTCTTTCTTGTATCTATTTTCAGCTTAGCTATTGGGCTGGCTTGTACAAATTTATTGTTTACCTATTTTGTGCACGACTATAATGTTGAAAGTGGTAATAAGGATAAAGATCGCATGTTTTTTATCCGCCAGGATAATCCAATGGTGGAGGGAAGTAAAGCCGCTTACGCCCGGGCGGATATTCCTCTCATGTTGAAGGAAAAGTATGCTGAGGTAGATAATTATCTGCGTATTAACACGCTCGATTTTCAGTGCTGCAAGTATAAGCAGGGGGTCTTTAAGGATTTTACATTTATTTGTGCCGATACTACATTGTTGTCTTTTTTTCATTATCACTTGATTTCTGGACACCTGGATCAGGCTTTGAAAGAAAAAGATAAAGTGGCTGTAAATGCTAAATTTGCAGAGAAATTGTTTGGAAAAGATGACCCTTTAGGAAAGATGCTTGAGATGAAATCAGAATCCGGTTATAAAAGTTTTGAGGTTGTTGCCGTATTAGATGTCAGTTCGCAATCGCTTCTTCAGTTTGACATATTGACGGGTATTGATGAAACATTTAATGGAGGTATAACGCTATTGAAACTTTCGTCTCCGACAGTAGCTGAAACACTGGCGACGAAGATCAACCGCGACAAGATCCCGACGCTTATGCCTGGAAAAACGCATTACTATATTGATCCTCTTTCCAGTCTTTATTTTTTTGATTCCACGAAAGATGTGCAACAACCACTTCCGTTTATTAAGCAGAGTAATGCACAGTTGCTGTTTATTAGTTTGTTTGCTGCATTATTGGTATTTGCCATTGCCTGTTGTAATTATACCAATATGAGCTTAAGTCGGCTTCTTCAACAGCTGAAGATGATTTATGTTGAAAAATTGGTGGGGAGTTCATTGAAGGAGATTCGTTTTCAATTATTTGGCGACGCATTTTTGACGGTTATGATCTCTTTTGTGTTGTCGTTACTGCTTATCAATGATTTTCTTTCGCTCTTCAATGGATTCTTGGGCTCGCAAATGGATATCCGCTTTTTTTTCAGCTTGCAGATGCTTCCTTTACTGATTCTTTTTGCTTTGTTTATGTCGATTCTACCGGCATGGTATGTGAGCCTGAAGCTTTCGCGGCTTTCATTTTCTGAATATAAAACGTTCAATTTTGAGAAGAAACAACGGTTTGTTACTCTACTGATCATCGTGCAGTATGTTATTTCTATTGGGTTACTCTTTGCTACATCTGTAGTCCGGGAACAGATTAGGCTGACTCAATCACAAGCTTACTGCTATGAGAACAGAATTGAAATAGGAGGAAATGAGACTTTTTCAGGAGTACCTCTTAAAGAGGAATTAAAGAAATGCAATGGTGTTGAGTCGATTGCATTATCGCAAGGATCAGTATTGAGTTCTTGGATGAGGGAACTTCAGATAAAACAAAATGACGGAACGGAGAAAAGCACCTATATGTTGATGATTCATACGGATACTGATTTCCTGTTGACGATGGGATTGACGCAGATTGCTGGCAATCCTCCTGCCCGGTTCACAAATGAATATGCTTTTCCTGCATTGATCAACGAGAGTTATGTCAGGTATCTTGTTCCAAACGGAGTTAATCCGATCGGTAGATCTCTTAAGGAGTTTGATCCGCTAGAAAAGTCACCATATGTTATTGCCGGAGTTGTAAACAATTTTCCTCTCAATTCTCTAGAAAATGAAATTACTCCGGTCGTCTTATATTTTTCATCTAAAGAAGAAAAGGGGCAAACACGCTTTTTGCAGATAAAGTTGAATGCGACACATCGAAAAGAAGCTTTGAAGCAGATCGAGGCGGTATGGAAGAAGGTTACTGGTAAGGATATCTTTGAGTATACAGATATGCATGAAGAGTTTATGAAAAGGAACAATAAGGTGGTTGTCATATCCAATATACTTGTCGGATATTCTTTGATCGGGTTGTTGTTGACTTGTTTCGGGCTTTTCGGCATGTCCTGGTATGCTGTTCGCAGACGGATAAGGGAGATCAGCATTCGTAAGATCCATGGAGCTACATTGTGGCAGATTGTGTGGTTGTTGAACAAACCTGTTTGCCTACAAGTAACCATTGCATATGTGTTAGCTACTCCCGTCACATATTGGTTGACCTTAGGTTGGCGACAGCAGTTTGCTTATCAAGCTTCACTTACGGTGGCCGATTTTCTGTTACCATTATTGATTGTGTGGTTTATCTCGGCTGCAACTGTTTGCGTGCAGGCGTTCTTGCTGAATAAAGCTAAGCCGACAGATTGCCTTAAAATCGAGTGAAGTAAATAGTGTTATAACATCGTATGAATAGTATTGTTCATAGGGAAGAGAATTTTGTCTGTTAAGGAGACATTTGTTATTTCACGTCCTTGAATAATTAAATCATACCGCTAAATACTTATTTCCTAACACAAAATAAGTATTTAGCGGTATGATTTAATGAATGTGTTTTCATCTTTCAATTTTTTTGTCAGTATCTTTTCGATTTCTTATCAAGATGAATAAACAAAAATGACCGGACAAATATCTCTTTTTCGTTGATTCCGGCAAACTTTTCCCCGGGATCGGTGGAAGAAAGTGAATGGATAAGGATAATCGTTCTGTTAAGAAAAGAGTTAAAAGCAGATATATTTTAAATTCTGTTTTCTTGATATAAAGGATTTATATATTTTTGCACTTTTGAAATTATTGAAAATGAAAACATATAATCTTTGTTGCATCGGACATATTACTCTGGATAAGATCGTTACGCCAAGAAACACGGTTCACATGCCGGGTGGGACATCTTTCTATTATGCGTATGCAATGAGCCATTTGGATACAGCCGGCTTTCTGTTGGTGACCGCTTTAGGAGCAACGGAGATGAAGGCCGTCGATGATATTCGTAACACAGGCATTGAAGTTCAAGTGTTGCCAAGTGCTCACTCGGTTTACTTTGAAAATACGTACGGAGAGAATACGAACAACCGTAGTCAGCGCGTATTGGCAAAGGCGGATCCGTTTACTGTGGATGTTTTGCGCGACGTAAATGCCAAAATTTATCATTTGGGTAGTCTTTTGGCCGATGATTTCTCGTTGGATGTGATTAAATATCTTTCGACGAAGGGAATATTGTCTGTCGATGTGCAAGGCTACTTGCGCGAAGTAAAAGGAGAGAAAGTATTTGCTGTAGATTGGCCTGAGAAAAGAGAAGCATTGAAGCATATTCATATACTGAAGGCCAATGAGCATGAGATGGAAGTGCTGACCGGAAGCAATGATCCGCGGCAATCGGCACTGATGCTCGCCGACTGGGGCGTGAAGGAGGTATTGCTGACTTTGGGAAGTATGGGTTCGATCATTTATGCCGATGGAACGTTTTATGATATTCCGGCTTATAAACCGAAAGCCGTTGTCGATGCTACCGGTTGCGGCGATACCTATATGGCCGGCTACCTGTACATGCGCAACAAAGGCGCTTCGTATCAGGATGCAGGCTGTTTTGCAGCTGCCATGTGCACGATCAAGCTTGAAGCTTCGGGTCCGTTTCGCGGGTCAATAGCGGATATTGAAAAGATCATCAAATGATCATCTGATGATCTTTTCAATATTTCATTCATGGCGCTGTTTGTGAGCCGAATCTTTTATTTTATCTTTTCGGTAACGACTCCGTAAGAGTAAATGGCGACTGCTACATAACCTACCCAGGGGATAATGAACGAAGTCGACATAGATGAAATATCAGCGACATAGCCCATTAATAGAGGTCCGATCGCACCGCCTAATGGAGACATCATCAGAAAGGATGAAGCACGTTTGGTATAAGCGCCCAGCCCGCGAAGGGAAATAGCAAATATCGTAGGGAACATAATTGCTTCAAAGATGTAGCAGGCAAAAAGTGCACTTTTTGAAATGACGCCCAGATTGAGTGTAATCAGCAATGAGGCTATGACGGTGCATATGGCACAGACAAACAATACTTTCTCGGCGCGGACGGTACTCATGATATAGCTGCCGAGAACACGTCCGAACATGAACAATCCCAATCCTCCGAATGAAAGAACGAGCGCTGCCGTCTTGGCTGTCATCCAACCGTCATCAGTTACATAGTTGATGAAGAAACTGTTGATGGAAATCTCTGCAATCTCATAGCAGAATAAGGCAAGAACTCCCAAGGTGAACCGTTTGTGCTTCCATAATCCAGCAATGCCTTTCGATGCTTGAGCTTCAGTTATCGAATTATCATCTGTCGTATGGCTTATTTCAGGAAGGCGTGTTCGCATGAACACCAATGCGGCAATCAAAACAACAATCCCCATGACCGTGTACGGCAAAGATATGGACGGCTCGTTATCATTGGAAAACAGAAGCCATCCGCCGATGGCCGGAGCACAGATGCAGCCTAAGCCGTTAAATGATTGTGCCAGATTTAACCGGCTTGCGGCAGTGTTTGCTTCTCCTAGCTCCGTAATATATGGATTCGCCGCGGTTTCAAGAAATACCATCCCGCACCCGATGATGAACAGCGAACCGAGAAAATAATTAAAAGACATGAACTGTTCGCTTGGAATGAACAGGAATGCACCGATAGCAAAAAGGATAAGCCCGAAGATTACGCCGTTGCGGTAACCGTGCCTGTTGATAAAAAGGCCGGCAGGAATAGCCATAAGCGTGTAGGCAATATATGTAGAGAACTGAATGAGTCCGGATTGCGCCATCGACATGGATAATGCAATCTGGAAATGTTTATTCAGTACATCTAAAATAGCATGAGCAAACCCCCATAAAAAGAACAGGGAAGTTACTAATATAAATGGAATAAGATATTCTTTTCTGACTAATGATTTTGTCTCTTTCTTCATCGTTCGTTAATTATAATTATACAATTCAGTTATTTCTTCTTTTATATCAGGATTCCAAAATGAGAGAAAAGCGGCATCCTTGGATAATTGCAATTTTAGTTGCATTTTGGTTGTAGTTTCAACTGTTGAAATAATGACAAATAGTATGGAATATAAGACTAAGGCCGGATGGATGTTCTTTGTTAAAGAATTGATCGGGAGTGATGAGAAACAGGATATTTGGGCATTAATTATCTCAGGCAATATTGGAGGAATAAAGAGCAATATTGTCAGCAAGACATGATGAGGTAAGATGAAACGCTCCATGGTAAAATAGCAATTCTGTACGTTTTTTGTCACAAAGGTAAATTTTTTTATTGAAATATGATTCATTCCGAAATGTTTATAAAAGAGCGTTAGCTTTCGGGGGAGAACGCTATTTCGATTTGTTCCGGCAATAGAGCGAATGTTTTTCGATGATAAGGAGTAATTCCGTATTTGCGTATGGCATCGCGATGAGCCTTTGTCGGATAGCCTTTGTTTTCTGCCCAATGGTATTCAGGATAAGTCTCCGCTAACTGCTTCATATAGTCGTCACGGTATGTTTTAGCTAATATGGACGCTGCAGCAATACTCATATATTTGCCGTCTCCCTTAATAATCGTCGTATACGGAATGTTTGGATATGGCGTGAACCTGTTGCCGTCGATAAGTAGATGTTGCGGACAGACATTCAGCTGATCTATTGCATGATGCATGGCAAGGAAAGAAGCTCGCAGAATATTTATATGATCAATCTCTTCCGGAGACACAATTCCTACTGCCCAGGCAATGGCTTTTTCTTCGATAATCGACCGCAGTTCATAGCGTTTCGCAGGACTTAGTTGCTTGCTGTCATTCAATTCTTCGTTGAGAAAATCAGGAGGCAGAATAACCGCCGCTGCATAGACAGCTCCGGCGAGACAACCTCGCCCGGCTTCATCACATCCCGCTTCAACACGTCCCGCTTGTAAAAAGGGTAATAACATGACTAGTCTTTTCTATTGTTTTTTATTAAATACCTTCTGGTCAACCAGGGACGGATCAGAAAGTAGGCAATCATTGTTGCGGTTATAACCCCCAGGCTGTTTGCCAGAAAATCAAACCAGTCTCCACCACGATATGTTGTGCAGTATTGCTGAAGCAGTTCGATGATGCCACTCATTAATATCGGACAAATAACAGCACCTATCCAGGCATGCCATAACCGTTCTTCATAGTGGTGATGATTATGCAGGAATTCTATCCATAACATTCCGGACAGGCCTCCATACATGCAGAAGTGGACGACTTTGTCGATTCCCGGTATTTGTTCAATCGCCATTTGTGGAGGCTTAAAGAAGGATAGATAGATGACAGTAGCACTGATTATCAGAGATACCGGATATTTTTTCAGGAAATATAGCATACTGTCTTTATTTGTTAGTGGAACATTTTGCAGACTCTTTCAATACCTGCTACAAAGGCATCGATCTCTTCTTTTGTGTTGTAGAACGAGAAGGACGCCCTGACGGTACCTTCAATGCCTAATGCTTGCATTAGCGGTTGTGCGCAGTGATGACCTGTCCGAACGGCAATTCCCAGACGATCGAGAAGCATCCCCATGTCGTAGTGATGAATATCACCTACCAGGAATGAGAGAACACTGCTCTTATGGCGGGCTTGTCCGAAGATACGCATATGTTCAATTGTAGTGAGCTTTTGAGTGGCGTACTGTAACAATTCATTCTCCCATGCAGCAATATTGTCGAGACCCAAACCACTGATATAATTCAATGCTTCAGCCATAGCTGTGCTCCCGATAAAATCAGGCGTCCCGGCTTCGAACTTGAAAGGAAGTTCATTGAATGTCGTCTTTTCAAAAGAGACCGAAGCAATCATTTCGCCGCCGCCTTGATAAGGGGGCAGCTTGTCGAGCCATTCTTCTTTGCCGTAAAGGATGCCTATACCTGTCGGACCGTATATTTTGTGAGCAGAGAAGGCATAGAATTCCACATCCAGATCCTGAACGTCGACTTTCAGATGAGGAACGGATTGTGCACCGTCTATCAAAACGGGAACACCCTGTTTGTGAGCGATTTCAATGATTTCCTTTACCGGATTGATCGTTCCTAAAACGTTCGAGACATGTGTTACAGCCACAATCTTTGTTTTTTCGGAAAAAAGATTGCGGTAGGCATCCATCTGCAGTTCGCCTTTCTCATTCATAGGGATGACTTTTATCGCAATGCCTTTGCGGGCGGCCTGAATCTGCCAGGGGACAATATTGGAATGATGTTCCATGACCGAAACAATCACTTCATCCCCTTCATTCATGCAAGCATCTGCGAAGATGGAAGAAACCAGATTGACGGATTCGGTCGTTCCGCGAGTGAAAACAATCTCGTTTGATGAGCGTGCATTAATAAACTTTTGTACTGTACGGCGAGCCTTTTCATGAGCCTCAGTTGCTTCTTGACTCAGAAAATGAACGCCCCGGTGAATATTCGCATTCGCGTTATAGTAACCTTCTTCTATCTTTTCAACCACACAGCGCGGCTTTTGCGTTGTAGCAGCGTTATCAAAATAGATAAGCGGGTTGTCATATATTTTGTGTGAAAGAATAGGAAAATCCTTTCGTATAGATCTTATATCCATGTTACCCTTGTTTTTTCTCTATTTGTGTCCAAAGATACAATGTTTATCGGCTATAATCTATCTCGGAAGCAGAAAAACTTATTCCTTGTCGTTTTTTCTTTCAAAAGCTTATCCGGTCATTTGCTATTCGTAGGAGATGTTGCCCAGATGTTCAATGTGTCCTCCTTCCACTTTGTTTGTAAACAGCGCTTTCAATTCGTCCGGCTTCAGGGTAAGCGATGGTTCAAAGTCTGAAGAGTTCATGTAGTGGAGCAAGCTGTAATAAAACTGGCGCGCCTCAGGTTTGTCGAGTACTGATTTCAAATCAGACATGCAAACCAGCAGTCGCCCGTTGCCCGTCTTTAGTTCGTAGAGAAGCCCGAGCTTGTGATTGCGCTCTACGTTATCGATAACCTGAATGATCGGATGATAGTTTTGTGGCAGGCGATCAAGAATCATCGGATAACTCTGCTTGATGATCGGGAACCATTGCCAGTTGGTATGGGACTCACAAGGAAACTCTTCCAGAGCCGGATGCTTCGGGTCTGTCAGAATGCCCATTGTGCCGGGCGACACCG
>Ga0183100_1001415_pt1 | contig 12184 bp, 11 predicted proteins | sample Biomet2_FD_127789 | JGI IMG/M metagenome (GOLD analysis project Ga0183100, IMG submission 127789) | Microbial communities from bioreactor (seeded with anoxic lake sediment) at LBNL, California, USA - Biofuel metagenome 2 | ecosystem: Engineered > Bioreactor > Anaerobic > Unclassified ...
TCGATGTCGGCTCGTCACATCCTGGGGCTGGAGAAGGTCCCAAGGGTTGGGCTGTTCGCCCATTAAAGTGGCACGCGAGCTGGGTTCAGAACGTCGTGAGACAGTTCGGTCCCTATCTGTTGTGGGCGTTGGAAATTTGAGAGGACCTGCTGCTAGTACGAGAGGACCGCGGTGGACACACCTCTGGTGAATCTGTTGTGGCGCCAGCTGCATTGCAGAGTAGCTACGTGTGGACGAGATAAGCGCTGAAAGCATCTAAGCGCGAAGCTTACCTCAAGATGAGATTTCCTTTGAGGGTCGTAGTAGACGACTACGTTGATAGGCTACAGGTGTAAAGGCGGTGACGTCAAAGCCGAGTAGTACTAATTGCCCGAAGACTTTCGCTAGTGTTTACAGGTCAATTGAAAGCTTCTGTTTATTTCCCGGTATGTTTAAAATATTTTGGTGTTTATTGCGTAAGCCACCATGAAAGCTTTAGGTGACTATTGCGGCGGGGTTCCACCTCTTCCCATTCCGAACAGAGAAGTTAAGACCGCCAGCGCCGATGGTACTGCACAAAAATGTGGGAGAGTAGGTCGTCGCCATTTCTTCAACCCTTCGATTCTTTATTGAGTCGAAGGGTTTTTTTATGTGATTGCTGCATTGGTTCGCTAAAACGGAACGGCTAACGATGTTTTTACTCCTTCTCATTTGGAACAGAGAAGTTCAGACAGCCAATGTCTTTGGTGCCGGATAACCGTGTGGAAGTGTAGCCCGTTGACATTCTTCAACACTCCATTTCTTTATCGAAAAAAATGAGGAAAATGAACAAATTCAATGAGTTTGAGTTAATGGCATTGTAATAACAATAATTCTAAAGAAATAAGCTATGATTAATGCGATTAAAAAATTATTCGGATTCGGTTCTAATGTAGAATTTGCAGAACTAATAAAACAAGGTGCTATTATCATCGATGTGCGCAGTAAGGGCGAATATGCAGGTGGACACATTAAAGGATCAATTAATATTCCGGTTGAGCAGCTTAGCCAGCATCTCCAGAAGTTGAAAAATAAAGAGAAGCCGATCATCACTTGTTGTGCTTCAGGAATGCGAAGTGCATCGGCTAAAAGTATATTAAAGTCAAATGGTTTAACTGAAGTTTACAACGGCGGTGCTTGGCGAAGTTTGCAAAATAAAATCTAGTCCATCAGAGGACGGTATAAACATGTGACATTTTCTGACTTTCACCTTTTTTACGGACTGCTTTAAATAATTTCGATTCTGTATCTGGCTTCTAAGAATTATAGCCATTTTTATGATTTATTAAAATCAATCAGATTATGGCTTGGATTTATTTGCTTATTGCCGGAATACTTGAAGTTGTGTGGGCTGTGGGAATGAAGTATTCTGAAGGTTGGACCAAACTTTATCCCAGCATATTTACAATCGTTTCTATGGCTATTGGGTTCTATTTTCTGTCGCTTGCGGTCAAAACCCTGCCTTTAGGAACTTCTTATGCGGTTTGGACTGGGATTGGTACGATCGGAACTGTCATCTTTGGACTCATTTTCTTTAAAGAGCCCATCGACCTAATTAAGGCCATTTGCATTCTGCTTATTGTAATCGGAATTGTTGGGCTACGAGTGTTCCATAAGGCATAGGTTAATTGTTGAATGGTTTATTGTTATCAGAAACCATTTAGCAATTTGTCTATTCAATTCTTTGGAATGATTCCCATTTTCTTCATCAGAAAGGTGGCATTCATGGTGCGGGTCACTCCGTTGCTCAATTTATAGTCGAAGGTTAATTCATCCTGAAGTAATTGTACTTCGAAGCATTGATTTTTTAATTGGGTTGGATAGACTTGTACTAGTTCGGTGAGACCTAAGTCATGGGTGGCAACAATTCCATGAGTCTTTAACGAAATGAGTTGATTGATCAATTCTTTCGATCCGTTTAGCTTATCAACGGAGTTGGTGCCTTTCAGCATTTCATCGAGAATTACAAACAAGTTTTCGCCGTTTCGGAGCAGGGTGAGCATGGATTGAAGCCGCAATAATTCGGCATAGAAATACGATTCGTCGTTCATCAGATTGTCGGACGTGCGCATGTTGGTGTAAATCCGAACAGGGCTGAATTTGAAACTTGAAGCACAAACCTTGCATCCATTGGAAGCCAATATCAGATTGATGCCAACGGTTCGCAGGAAAGTGCTTTTCCCGGCCATATTAGCTCCGGTAACGATGGCGATGTTTTCTCCATTTGAAATCTGAAAAGAATTGCTGACGCATCGGGCTTCGTCGATCAGCGGATGTCCCAGATCTTTGGCATTGAATGTGAATCCGGATTGCGAAATTTCAGGAGTAACCCACGCCGGATGGTTGTAATTGCAGTTGGCTAGGCTGATCAGGGCATCCATTTCGGCAATTACTCCGAACCAACGAGGAAGGACACCAGCATAATTTTGTTGCCATTTGTTGAGTTTCACTAAACACCCAATATCCCAAAGAAAAATGGAGTCGAGTATAAATCCGACCAGTATGTTTTTGCTGTAATCGAATTGATCCAGAATTTTTTGAAGTTCAGAAGTGATTGAACTTGCGGTTTTCCCCTGGTGCGAAAGTTGTTCTTTCAGCGATACCAGGTAGATGTTTTTAAAGTTGAACGATTCGATTTGCTTCAGCATTTCGGCATAACGGCGAAGCAACTTACCCTGACTTTCGAATTTCTGGTGAAATTTTAAAATTGTATTAAAGTAAAGCCCTATTGTTATCCATTGTGCAAGAAGTGCCAGCCTGTAAAATGAATGCGAATCGATGCCTACAATGCTTAATCCGATCAGGAGAAGGGTCAGAGCAGGAAGTGTTTTTAACAGATATTTCAGAAAATGGACAGATTTGAGATTTATTACCTCGTCAATCGATTCGTTGTAGTGATCTTTCGTCCCATCAGTTTCCATGCCTTTGGCCGTAAAATTTTGCCTCCAGCCCAATTCTCCGGCAAGCTCCTGTATGGATTCCTGCCTGTTCCTGATTTCATCGGAGGAGCGTTGGCTCTGTTTCAAAAGCGTTGCCAGCCTGTTTTTGCCTTGTGTCGTGACTGTTCTGTTCAGAAACTGAAACAGTGATCCGGCACCAAATAAATCCAGGTCGTAACTGTAATCGTGGTGCGGATCGATAAATTCGTTGCCAGGGTCAAATTCACTTAGATCGCGGTTTAATGCGTTAATTTCATTTCGGTTTATTCTGACTAAATGCTGGTAGTACAATAGCTGTTTCTCCGTCAGAACGTACCTTTTAATCAAGAGAAGAAATGTAACCAGAAGTAGTATAGAAACAGCACCACCCAATAGGCTATTTATGGGATTGAGATAATAATAAGCTGGAATAATGCCGAGAAAACTAATTAAACGACCGAATGAAATGAGCCTTAATTGTTGCTTTTTTGAGTCGGATAACGTTTGATAGTTGTTGGTAAGTGACTCGTATTTTTGGAGGAGGTCTGTTTTCATTTCGGACACACGATTTTAAAACTGACCATTTGACGATTTACAATTTACGTTTCGCTCGTATGCGTCAACAGTAAATTGTAAATCGTCAATGTCAAAATAGTAAATTATTTGTTCAGAATTTGCCAGATTTTGTCTTTCAGTTGCGTGATTCCCTGTCCGGTGATTGACGAAATGAACAGATGGGGAATGTCTTTCAGTTGTTCGCTGATTTCCACTTTCAATTCTTCGTCCAGAAAGTCACTTTTACTGATGACCAGAAAGCGTTCCTTGTCCAGTAACTCCGGATTGTATTGCTGCAATTCGTTCATCAGGATGCCAAATTCTTTGCGGTAGTCTTTGGCATCAGCCGGAACCATAAACAGAAGCATCGAATTGCGCTCAATGTGACGCAAAAATCGCAGCCCAAGACCTTTCCCTTCGTGTGCTCCTTCAATAATTCCGGGAATGTCGGCCATCACAAACGATTGATTGTTGCGGTAGCTCACAATGCCCAAGTTAGGAACCAGCGTTGTAAACGGATAGTCAGCTATTTTTGGTTTGGCTGCCGAAACAACCGAAAGTAAAGTTGATTTTCCGGCGCTAGGGAAACCAACCAGACCAACATCGGCCAGAATTTTTAATTCGAGCGTAAACCAACCTTCGGTGAATGGTTCGCCTGGTTGCGCAAAGCGTGGTGTTTGTTGCGTTGACGATTTGAAATGTACATTTCCTTGACCGCCTCTACCTCCCTGTACCAGGATTTTCGATTCACCATCCGCGGTGATTTCAAAAAGAATTTCTCCGGTTTCGGCATCTTTGGCAACGGTTCCGAGCGGAACGTCGAGATAAACATCTTCTCCGTCGGCTCCGCTGCTGGTTTGTTTCCCTCCCGATTCTCCATGACCGGCGTAAACGTGCCTGCGGTATTTTAAATGAAGCAGAGTCCACATTTGTGCATTTCCTTGCAGGATAATATGTCCACCACGGCCGCCATCACCTCCGTCGGGGCCACCTTTGGGTTCCGATTTTTCTCTCCGGAAATGTGCTGAACCGGGTCCTCCGTTTCCTGACCGGGCGTATATTTTAACGTAATCAACGAAATTTGTATCTGCCATATAAAAAGTTCAAAGTTCAAAATGTTAGTCATTGATCATTAATCATTGACTATTTTGTTGGGGGCGCAAGTTAAGCAAAAAAAGACGAATGGTTAGATAACCACTCGTCTTTTCAGTTTATTAATCAGAATCTTATAATGTCGATACGGTGTCGATAAGCCGTTGGGCAATTTCTTCTATTGAGCCAGTGCCATCAATTTTATAATACTTGTTTTGTGCACGGTAATAATCCCTCAGCGGTGAAGTTTTTTCATGATAGACATTAATCCGGTTTTCGATAATCGAAACATCCTGATCGTCAGGTCTGCCGGAAGTTTTTCCACGAAAAAGCAAACGTTTGATCAGCTCATCTTTTTCAACCATCAGGCATAGCATTCCGGAAACCGGAGTCTCGTTTTTGTCGAGTAATTCGTCGAGTGCATTTGCTTGTTCTGTAGTTCTTGGAAATCCATCGAAAATGAATCCGTTGGCATTTTTGTTTTCCTGAAGCTTTGATTTGATCATGCCAATAACAATCGAATCAGGAACCAGAAAGCCTTTGTCCATGTAACTTTTGGCTTCCAGACCGAGAGCTGTTTCGGCTGCGATCTGGCTGCGTAATAGATCACCTGTTGAAAGATGAATCAGCTTAAATTTTTCAATTAGGAAGTCGGCCTGAGTGCCTTTCCCAGCACCTGGAGGGCCAAATAAAACTAAATTTAACATTTGATTTTGGGTTACTTTTTTTCTGTTACTTTATAAATGTCAATCAAATTGCGACCCCTTCCATCGTAATCCAGACCATAGCCAACAATGAAATCATTCGGTATTTCTAATCCGATGTAGTCGAGTTGAACCTTGACCTGAAGTGATTCGGGTTTTAATAGTAAAGTTGCAATTTTGATATCAGCAGGGTTCTTTGCTTTTATTTGTTCAATGGTATTGGCAATGGTTATGCCCGAATCTACAATGTCTTCAAGCACAATAATTGTGCGGCCTGTCAAATCTTCGTTCAGGCCGATTAATTGTTTTACGCTTCCCGTTGTGTGAGTGCCGGAATAGGAGGCTAGTTTAATAAACGAGATCTCGGCGTCGAGTAATGAAATACGTTTGAAAACTTCGGCAGCAAACATGAACGAACCGTTTAGGATGCAGAGGAACAAAGGATTTTTATCTTTGAGATCGTGGTTCATTTTCTCGGCCATTTCTTCAACGATTGATCTGATCTTTTCGTAGGTGATGAAAAGTTCAAACTCTTTGTCATGTATTGTTACATTTTTCATTTGCTAGTATTTTGAGTCATTTTGGTTTTTTCTGAGTTATTTTCGATTAATTTTGGCTCGAAAATAAAGCGACAAAGTAACAAAACTAATTTCTATTGAAAAAATTAAATTCTGAAAAGATGGAACCAAGAGTAAGTATTATTATGGGCAGTACCTCTGATCTGGGTGTAATGGAAGCGGCGGCTAATGTGCTGGAAGAGTTTGAGATACCTTTCGAAATTAATGCTTTGTCGGCTCACAGGACTCCTGAAGCAGTTGAAGTTTTTGCTAAAGGAGCAAAGGCTCGCGGCATTCAGGTTATTATTGCTGCCGCCGGAATGGCTGCTCATTTGCCAGGTGTTATTGCTGCAATGACAACACTTCCCGTTATAGGAGTGCCAATCAACGCTTCATTAAGCGGAATCGATTCATTATTGGCTATAGTGCAAATGCCTCCCGGAATTCCGGTTGCAACGGTTGCTGTTAACGGAGCTCAGAATGCCGGAATACTTGCTGTTCAGATGATTGCACTTGGCGATCCTGAAATGGCTGTCAGGTTAGATGCTTTCAAAGACAAATTGAAATTGAAAATTGAAAAGGCGAATAACGATCTGGCACTGGTAAAATTCAGGTATAAAACGAATTAGACTTGACTTTTTAACAAAAGATTTGTAACTTGTATGGAGTAAATGAGTTCCTGATGTTTTATCAGGAATTTTTTTTGCCCCAATGTTATGAAATTGTTATCGGCGTTTGTCCTGTTTGGGTTGTTTGCACTTACCGTAATAAAAAGCAAGGCGCAGGAGGTGTTCGGATCAGGTTCCCGATACGAGGCATTGTCTGATGCATCAGTCGGATTATCGGGGTGCTGGTCTGTTTTTGGGAACCAGGCTGGTCTTGCCGGTATCAATCGGCCTGTTGTCGGTGGCTCATTTCAAAACCGGTTTCTGGTTAATGAATTAGCAACTCGTACCGGCTTTTTTGCCGTGCTGGTCCAATCTTCGGTGTTCGCTTTTTCATTTTCGCAATTTGGAAAAATCCCCTTTCGTCAGGCTAAATTTGGGTTGGCATATGCCCGGCGAATCTCGCCACACTTCAATTTTGGGGTGCAATTTAATTGCTGTCGGCTATTTCTTTCGGAAGAAAACCGGTCAGTCAGCTCATACGGTGCGGAATTTGGAGTTCAGTATTTGGTTACCGAACGCCTTGTGCTTGGGGGGCATGTGACGAATCCATATTGGACTGGTGTCAAGTTGTCCTCCGGAATGTATCGCTACCCATCGCGGATTCGAATCGGAACATTTTATTGTTTGTCCGATTTTTTCAGTCTGACCACAGAACTTGAAAATGATTTTGACGATCATTTCATTTTAAAGACCGGAATTGAATACAATATTGTTGAAAAGTTGTTTGTGAGAACCGGCGTTTCCGGGAAACCTTACCAACTTTCGGCCGGAATTGGGTTTCAAGTGAAAAAGTTTATGCTGGATTTGGCTACGACCTATAATCCGTATTTGGGCAATTCTCCTTCTGTTTCATTCCAATTTCAATTCTGATGAAACGACTGATGATTTTGATATGGATTTCAGGAATGACGGCATTCTCGTATGCTCAGAACTCTGTGGTCAATCAGGTGACTGAAGATTTGCTCGAATCGGTGGGTGAAAACATGAGCGACGATGCCGATATTCAGGAAGTTCTAGATGATTTGGAAGGTTTCAGGCAAAATCCATTAAAGATCAACCGGGCTTCAACTGACGATCTGATGCGTTTGCATTTGCTGTCGGTGGTTCAGATTGATAACCTGATTGCCTATCGGGAAAAAACGGGCACTATTTACAGTTTGTTTGAACTGGCCGCTGTCGATGGCTTTACTCCGGATATCCTGCAAAAGTTGGAACCATTTATTTCGTTCGACGTTTTGGAAACACAATCCGGAAGAAAGCGGTCGTCAACCGATTTGTTTGTGCGATCGAACCGGTCGTTTTCTCCTGCGGGTCAATCCGATCAACGTAAATACCAAGGTTCTCCGGAACGCTACTATCTCCGGATGAAGCATGTATCTTCCAGATTTGAATACGGCGTGGTTGCTGAAAAAGATCCGGGCGAAGCTTTTTTTAGTCAGTCTAATCTGCATGGGTTCGATTACACGAGTGCTTTTGCCAATTTCAGGATCGGGCAGAAGAAAAATCGGATTTTCGTTGGCGATTATCATGTGCGTTTTGGTCAGGGAATGGTTGCCTCTCAAGGCTTTTCTATGGGAAAGTCGGCTGAAACAACCCAGGTCTTTCGGTCGGAACAAGGCATTAAGTCATATTCAGGGACCGACGAAAATCAATTTTTTCGGGGAATTGCAGGTCAGTTCAATCATCGTAATTTTAATTTTTATCCTTTTCTTTCTCTGCATAGGCTGGATGCCAATGTTGATACATTGGATGGCAAACCTTATTTTGGGGCATTTCAGACGAGCGGTTATCATCGTACCGGATCGGAGATTGCCGGTAAAAATTCGCTGGAGCAGCTTGTGGGTGGCGGTCATGTAACTTATTTGCACAATCAATGGTCGCTTGGACTGACAACCGTTTATACCCGTTTTGATGCGATTATGGAGCGAAGCGATGAACCGTATAATCAATTTCTGCCGGAAGGAAAGGATAATCTGGTGGCCGGATTGGATTGGAGCGGTTCCGTGAAAAAAATATACTTTTTTGGAGAAACCGGTGTAAATAAAAATTCAGGAAAAGCTTTGTTGGCCGGACTTATGATGAAACCAGCATCGAATGCCGAATTATCGTTGGTTTACCGGAATATCAACAGAACCTATTTCAGTTTTTTCTCCAATGCTTTTGCCGAGTCATCGAGGATTAACGATGAGCATGGCTTGTATTTGGGTTTGAAAATCTTTCCGGCTCCCCGGTGGATTTTTTCGGGATATGCCGATTTCTTTCGGTTTCAATGGTTAAAATATACCACGGCAGCTCCATCATTTGGTACTGAATTTTTTATGCAGGTTTCGTATCGCCCATCGCGTAAAACGAATTTCTATCTGAGGTTTTTCCAGGAAGAGAAGGGACAGCGACTGATAACTGGAAATTTAAGATACAATGAACAACAGTTGATTAATCGGCTGAGGCTTAATTTTATACATGCAGTGAATGAGCAGGTCAGTTTGAAAAGCAGACTGGAATTTTCCTTTTATTCAAAACAAGGCGGTGAAAAAGGCGTTCTCGTTTATCAGGATGTCGCTTTTAAACCGCTTCGAAAATCATATGCACTGAACGGGCGATTGGCTTATTTTTCAACTGATGGATACAATTCCAGGCTTTACGCATACGAAAACGACTTGTCGTATTCCTTCGCCGTTCCGGCACTTTATGGAAATGGAGTTCGTGCATATCTTAATTTTCAGCAAAATTTGGGACAAAAGTTGACGTTTGGGCTGAAGTTGGCGGCAACACACCAGTTTGCACAAAAGGGCGATGACGGATCAACTGCTGCGTCGACGACTAAATCGGAGGTGAAATTCCAGGTTCACTATCAGTTTTGATTAGATTTTTTGTTTCGACAAAAACCTGAAAATTTCGGATGCTCGACATTGAATAAGTTTTTGTTTCTATTTGAGGTTGCGTGAATCTTGTAACCCAACGTTTTGCGTGTTTTGTGTTTTGTGATACATGTAGTTCGCTCTCAATTGCTATATTTGCACGTCAAAATAGAAAAAGGGATGGTTCATAAAATTAATTTCGATGATATTCGTCCATTCGATGATTCTGAGGTAGATCACTACCTCGGTTTACTTCTTCAGGATGAAGGTTTTCAACATATCTTACAATTCATTTTTAAAGATCCTGTCAGGATTGAACAAGTTAAACTATTAATTGCAAATATTCATACGATTAAAGATTTGCAATTGAAGTTGATGTATGATTTGATTGAGAATCTTATTTTGAACCCATCAACTGATGGATTGAGTTCAAGCGGGTTGGACAAGCTTGATAAAAATGCCAGCTATCTCTTTATTTCGAACCATCGGGATATTATTCTTGATTCGGCGCTCATGAACTATTTGATTGTGCGTGAAGGAATGAATACCACAGAGATTGCTATCGGTAATAACCTGCTCATCGAAAACTGGATTGAATATACCGTTAAGCTCAACCGTGCATTTGTTGTTCGTCGAAATTTGCCTGTCAGAGAGTTGCTGATGGCTTCAAAAAAACTTTCAGAATATATCCGGAGAGACATTACCGAAAAAAACACTTCTGTTTGGATGGCTCAACGCGAAGGTAGAACGAAGGACGGCAATGACAAAACCCAACATGCGGTTCTTAAAATGCTAAATTTGAGTAATATAAATGAGCTTGGCGAAGGGTTTAAAGAATTACGCATCGTTCCACTTTCGATTTCTTATGAGATTGAACCCTGTGGCTTTTCAAAGGTTGCTGAATTGTATAAAAAGCAAACTGAGGGATTTGAAAAAACACAGGAAGATGACTTGAGAAGTATGAGCGAAGGATTGATGCGGCCTAAAGGTCGGGTTCATTTTGGATTTGGTGAGCCAATCACTAGTCAGATTGATTTGATTGGTAAGGATGAACCTATTTCGAGTCAGATTGAAAAGTTGGCTGATGCTATTGACAATCAGATTTATAGTAGCTTTAAACTTTGGCCTAATAATTATATCGCTGAAGATATACTGAACAATACCATCCGGAATTCCAGCCAATATAATACCGAGCAGTTCCAGCATTTTACCAAAATGATGAATAAGGCGATCGAAGCCATTCCGGGAGACTCGGAAGTTATTCGCAACATGTTTCTTCAGATGTATGTAAATCCATTGATTAATAAGCGTAAATCTCAGGCACAGAATAATGACTGACCGAATAGGAGGCATAATCTGGGATTGGAATGGCACTTTGCTCAATGATGCCGGACTTGCCATTGAAACGATGAATCAAATGCTTGAGCGGAGAGGCCTTCCTGTGCTTTCGGTTGATGGATATAAATCAGTATTTACTTTTCCCGTTAAAGATTATTACCAGAAAATAGGTTTTGATTTTCAGACCGAACCTTTTGAAGTCCCGGCTTCGGAATTTATTGTTGGTTACAACAATCAGGTAAACGAGTGCGAACTTCATCGTGACGCCATAAAGATTTTGAGCTATTTTCAGTCGATAGGAGTGAGGCAGTTTATTCTTTCGGCAATGGAACAGGGAACCTTGGACGATTGCCTGGAGCATTATCAGATCAACGGTTTTTTTGAATACGTTTCGGGATTGGATAATATTTACGCCACCTCTAAAGTTGAAAATGGACATCAATTAATTGCAAAAATGAAGTTGGACGCCAGTAATCTGGTGCTAATTGGCGATACCGTTCACGATTTTGATGTGGCTTCCGAACTGGGTTGTCAATGCATTCTTATTGCTGACGGACACCAGTCGAAAGAAGTTCTTCAGACTACCGGGGCTCGGGTTGTCGATTCTATTTCGCAATTATTGGGCTAATCATCAATTCTCATGGAACAGGAACGAATACCGGTGACTATTATTACCGGCTTTTTAGGTGCCGGAAAAACCAGCTTGCTAAATAAACTGATTGGCAAACATCCGGAGAGGAAATTTGCCATTATCGAAAACGAATTTGGCGAAACCAGCATTGACGGAGGTTTGATAGCAGCCGCGCCGGATGCTATTTTTGAGTTGAATAATGGCTGCATCTGCTGCTCATTGGGCGAAGACTTCCTGCATACCCTCGAAACCTTGTTAGGCAGTACCTACGAATTCAATTATTTGCTGGTCGAAACAACTGGAATTGCCGATCCATCGGGTATCGTCGATGCTTTTATCTCTGGGAACACGGTTCAGCAACGATTCCGGATTGATAGCGTGGTTTGCGTTGCCGATGCTGAAAATATGGAAGATTTGCTGGATGTGCAGCCGGAAGTTCGGTTGCAGTTGGCTTTGGCCGATTTGGTATTGCTAAATAAAACCGATTGTGTACATCCCGATTATTTGTTGCACTTGACCGGGCTGATCAAAGAAATTGCCCCGATGGCTAAAATTGTAAATACGACGTTCTGCGATGTTGATGGTGTCGCTGTTTTAGATACCCATTCGTTTTCAGGTGAGGTGATTGAAAAATCGACTTTGTCTTTCTTCGGAATGGATCTTCAGAAGAATAAACCAATCGGACAAAAGTCATTTGTGCACAATCCTCAGCGACAGGAGTTGCAACAGAAACACGATATTTCATCTGTCGGGTTCACTTTCGAAGGTAACTTCGATGTCAATAAATTTGGATTGTGGATGCAGAATTACCTGTATTTTAATCGCGAGAACATCTTCAGGGTAAA
>Ga0183100_1001416_pt1 | contig 12171 bp, 12 predicted proteins | sample Biomet2_FD_127789 | JGI IMG/M metagenome (GOLD analysis project Ga0183100, IMG submission 127789) | Microbial communities from bioreactor (seeded with anoxic lake sediment) at LBNL, California, USA - Biofuel metagenome 2 | ecosystem: Engineered > Bioreactor > Anaerobic > Unclassified ...
GCCCGTGGGGGCGCGGCAGGTCCACCTCCTCCACGCCAGCTGCGAGGAAGAGCTTGACGCGCGCCAGCGCGCGCTCGGCCAGGCGCGAGGCGGTGATGTCGTGGAACACCACGACGCCCGCGCGCACGCGGTCCTGTCCATCGCGCACGGGCGCGGCGTTGGTCAGAATCCAACGCTCGGAGCCGTCTGCCAGGGCCACGCGGAACTCGGCGTTGACCACGGCTTCGCCGCGCAGGGCCGCGGCCAGCGGCAGCTCCGCCTTGGACAACAGCTTGCCCGCGGCCGTGTACACCCGCAACAGCCGGTGGTCGGGCAGCCTGCCGCGCGGCGGCGGCGTCTCCATGCCGAGAATTTTGAGCGCGTGGGAATTGAGAACGGGCTGGGCTTCGCGGTCGGTGTAGGCGATGATGATTCCCGAGGGGGATTGTTCGATGGCCGAGAGGAGCAGATCCTGGGTTTTGCGGTGGCGGGCCATCTCCGCCAGAAGACTGTCGCGCAGAAGATCCGTCTCATGGCCGCGCGCCTCGGCCTGTTTGCGCAGCAGCCGGGCCCGGCGCAGCACCAGCAGGCTGGCCAGCAGGGCCACGGCCCCGGCCAGCACGCCAACGCCCCAGTCAGGGAAGCGCACTTCACGGGCGGCGTCGCGCGCAAGCAGCCGGGTCACCTCTCCCTCGTCCATGGAGGCCAGCCCAGCGTTGATCCGCGCCAGCAGGGCCGGGGCGTTTTTGCGCACGGCGGCCCGCAGCACGGTGCCATGATAGGCGCGCAACAGCTCAAAACGGTCCTGCCCGCCAAGGGCGCGCAGGTGGTGCCGCAGGGGGGGCACCGGACCGGCGGCCAATTGCACCTGTCCAAGCGCCAGTCCGGCGGCCAGGGCGTCCATGTCGGGGTAAACCCGCTGGCGCAGGCCGGGAAAGGTTGCGGCCAGAAAGCCCGCGGCTGGTTCATCCTTGGCGATGCCAAGGGAGAGGACGGCCTGTTCCAGCGCGTGCCCGGGGGAAAGGTCCCGGGCCATGCCCGCCGTGGCGAAAAGCCCCAGCCCCTGGTCGAACAGCGGCCGCGTGAAGGCGTAGCGGTCCTCAAGCCCGGACGGCCCGCCGGGCGCGGCGCCCTGGCCGACCTGGGACGTTGGGCCAAGGGCTATCCCGGCGTGGGCGTCCACTTCCCCCGCATCCAGCAGCATGAGCGCCTCGGCGGAGGACGCCAGGCGCAACTCCACCCGCATGCCGGTCTTTTGGGCGAAGAGCCGCCAGAAAGCGGGCAGCAGGCCCACGGCCCGGCCGTTCTCATCACGGGTGCAGTAGGGGGGGATGTCATCAGGGCAGGCCAGAACAAGCCCGCCGGAGCCGCCCTCGGCGCGGGCCGAGAGTGCTGCCGGCAGACAGAACGAAAGCAACAGGAGGACCGCCAGCGCAGGGCCGATGGGCCCTGCTTCGCGTATCCACCTTGGACGCAACGGGGAGGATGCGCCCGGGTTTGACACGCCGCCGCTACTTGGTCGCCTTGACCACGTCCGTGGCGGCGTCCTGCAGAATGTACTGAAGCGTGGAGGACAACACCTTCTGGGCTGCGTCCACATAGGTAAGGCCCAGGTTTTCGCGCTCGCCGGAGTAGATCTGCTCCTGCACGAACTGGCCGTCCTTCTCCACCTTCACGCGCACGCGCAGCTTGGCCTTGGCCATCATCGCGGTGCCGGTGTTCACGTTCACGGTGTCGAACGAGCCGGAGACCACATAGCCCTTCAGGGCGGAGGTGTCGGTCTTCTCGCGGTACTTCACGTCGCAGCCGCGGGCCTTCAACTCCTCAAACAAGGCCCAGCTGACCCATTCGGAAACATCGTTTTCCGGATAGAAGCTTTTCCCCTCGCCCAGGGAGCCAATGGTGATGGTGTCGGAGCGCTTGTCGGCCAGGGGCAGCAGGGTGATGCCCCGCGAGCAGGTTTGCCCAGCCTGGGTGGAGGTCTGGTAGCGCAGCGGCACAACCGTATTGGTCGCACAGCCGGCCAAAAGCACGGCGAAACCGGCGGCGACGATGAGTTTACGAAGCGAACGGATGGCAGTCATTTACGGATTCCTCCCGAAACATTGCTGGGCCGCGCATGGGTTGCGCGCGTCGGGGCGGAAGATAGGCCAAATACTCGGACGGCGCAAGGGCGGGCAGGGCGTTCCCGCCAGTTATAAAATGTCTAGACGGGTCCCGCCGTTTGTGCTTCTGTGACGCGAATTCAGCCGGGAATGAGGGCGCGCCACGCACAGCGCAACCCAGGCCACGCCCGGCCCGGCCGAGAGGCAAGGAGCAGCCATGCGCGCACCAATGCACCGCAATCCAGCCCAAGGCGCCACAGCCCTGGTCAGACTGGCGGAGCTGGCGGGACGGGTTGGGTTGGCCATTGCCCTCCTGTGCCTGGCCGCGGCGCCCGCCGTCCTGGCCGCTTCGCCCTCAAAAGCGGCCCAGGAGCCCGTGGAGATATCCGGCCGCATAGTGGCCGGGCTGGACAAGGTCTTCATCAAGGACGCCGAGGGCTACTGCCTTGTGCAGGGCGTGGATCTTTCGCCCTATTCCGGCAGGAACATCCAGGCGAAAGTGCTTGTCATTCGCAATGACCAGGAGTACCGCACTGTCCGGTTGCTGGACTACCGCATCCAAAGCCCGGACGACGACTCGCCGGGGGCGGGAGGAGAGGTGCGGCAACCTAGCGGCGCGGTTAAGAAAAAGAAGTGATCCAGCCAACCTCAAACCCCAGGTAGAACCATCATGGATACAGCCATTCTGGACGCGGGCGAAGCGGAACCTCCGGACAACGGCTTTGCCAGCCGCGAAAACAGCCAGGATCCTGAAGAGCCCCCCTCAGCGGCACTGCCGCCCTCCACTTTTTCACTCCACACCGCACCCAGCCACGAACCAGAGCCCCTGCGCGCTTTTTTGCGCCGCCATTTTCCCGGCGCCACCACGGCGAACTGGCGCGACTGGCATTGGCAGCTCGCCAACCGTGTCACCACGCTCGACGGCGCGGGCAGGCTGCTCACCCTCTCCGGCGCGGAGCAAAGCGCCATCGGCCTGGCCAAGTCCTCCCTGCCGCTGGCGGTAACGCCCTATTACGCGCGGCTGCTCAATCCCACGGACCCCGCCCAGGCCCTGCGGCGCATGGTGCTGCCCTCCTGCTGGGAGGCCGTGCGCGCCCCCGGCGAGGCCGACGACCCCCTGGGCGAGGACCACGATTCCCCGGTGCCCGGCCTGGTGCACCGCTACCCCAACCGTGTGCTCTTCCTCGTCACGGACTTTTGCTCCACCTACTGCCGCTACTGCACCCGCTCGCGCGGGATGGGCGGGCAGGGGCGCATCGAGGCCCTGCGCTCGCGTTGGGAACTTGGCCTGGAGTACATCCGCCGCACCCCGCAGGTGCAGGACGTGCTGCTCTCCGGCGGCGACCCGCTGACCATGCCCGACGAGGCGCTGGACTGGCTGCTCACGCGGCTGCGCGCCATCCCCCACGTGGAGATTGTGCGCATCGGCACCAAGGTGCCCGCCGTGCTGCCCATGCGCGTCACCCCGGCGCTGACCAAGATGCTCAAAAAACACCACCCGCTGTGGATGAGCCTGCACTTCGCCCACCCGGACGAGCTGACCGAGGACACGCGGCAGGCCTGCGCACGCTTGGCCGACGCGGGCATTCCGCTGGGCAGCCAGACCGTGCTGCTCTCCGGCGTCAACGACGACCCGGCGGTGCTGGGCAGGCTGTTCCAGGGCCTGCTGGCCTTCCGCGTGCGGCCCTACTACCTCTATCAATGCGATCCCATCAGCGGCTCGGCGCACTTCCGCACCCCGGCCGCGCGCGGGGTGGAGATTCTGCGCGCCCTGCGCGGGCGGCTCACCGGCTACGCCATGCCGACCTTCGTCATCGACGCCCCCGGCGGCGGCGGCAAAATCCCGCTGTCCCCGGACTACACCCGCGGACACCAGGGGGCCGACCTCATGCTGCGCAACTACGCGGGCGGACTCTACCGCTACCCGGATCCTTCCGGGGCCGCGCACCTGAATCAAAACGCCGAGGGGGACGCATGAACATAGGGCTGGTGTACGACCTGCGCTCCGAATACCTGGCCGAGGGCTACGGCGAGGAGGAGACGGCGGAGTTCGACAAGGAGGACACCATTGAGGCCCTGCAAGGCGGCTTGACCGAGCTGGGCTTCGAGGTGGAGCGGATCGGTTCGGCCAAGAGTCTGGTGGCCGCGCTGGCCGCGGGCCGCCGCTGGGACCTTGTGTTCAACATCGCCGAGGGGCTGCGCGGCTCCGGGCGGGAGGCGCTCGTGCCCGCCCTGCTCGACGCCTACGACATTCCCTACACCTTCTCCGACCCGCTGGTGATGGCGCTGTGCCTGGACAAGGCCGCCTGCAAACGCGTTGTGCGGGACCTGGGCCTGCCCACGCCGGACTTTGCGCTGGTGCGCACGGAAAAGGACATCGCCGCCGTGAGCCTGCCCTACCCCGTGTTCGCCAAGCCCGTGGCCGAGGGCACGGGCAAGGGCGTTTGCGCCGCCTCCCGCGCGGGGGACCGCCGCGAGCTGGCCGCGGTGTGCCGGGTGCTGCTCAAGCGCTTCAAGCAGCCGGTGCTGGTGGAGGAATATCTGCCCGGACGGGAGTTCACCGTGGGCATTGCCGGCACAGGCGAGCTGGCGCGGCCGCTGGGCGTCATGGAGGTGTCCCTCTCCGGGCAGGCGGAACCGGGCGCGTATTCGTACAGCAACAAGGCCAACTTCGAGGCGCTGGTGCAGTACCTGCCCGTGGAGGGTCCGGCGGCCAAGGAGTCCATGGAGCTGGCCCTTGGCGTGTGGCGGGGCCTGGGCTGCCGCGACGGCGGCCGGGTGGACATACGCCTGGACGGAGCGGGCCGCGCAAGCTTTCTTGAGGTGAACCCGCTGGCGGGCCTCAACCCGGTCATTTCCGACCTGCCCATTTTGTGCAACATGAACGGCGTTTCGTATCAGGACCTTCTGCGCATGATCGTGCAGTCGGCCCTGGAGCGGATGCCGGTGGACCCGGACAAGGAGCGCGCCGGGCTGCGATGAGTTCGCAAGACGGCGGCGGCGGGCCGGAGCCGGAACGTTCCGCCGCGCTCCCGGCCGGGCTTGATGTCGCCATCCTGCACGACCCCGTGCCGGACAACGCGCCGCCGGACCGCCGCGACACGCTCACCCAGGCCGACGACGTGGCCCGGGCGCTTGCGCATCTGGGCCTCTCGCCCCGGCTTGTTCCCTTCGGCCCGGATGTGGCGGCCGCGCGCCGGGAGCTGACGTCCAGACCGCCGGATCTCGCCGTGAACCTCGTGGAGAGCCTGGCCGGGCTGGAGTGCCTCGCCTTCACCGCGCCCGCCCTGCTGGATGCCCTGGATATTCCCGGCACCGGCTCCTGCGCGCGCGCCCTGCTCGCCACCGCGCGCAAGAGCGAGGCCAAGCGCGCCTTGCGGCAGGCCGGGCTGGCCACGCCGGACTGGCTGAGCGCCCCACGCTCCGGCCACCCCCACCACGCCCCGGGCGATCCCTCGCCAGCCTTCGGGCCGGAGTTCCGCTTCATCCTCAAGCCGGAGCTGGCCCACGGCTCCGTGGGCATCGGCCCGGAGTCCATCGTGCGGGCGGCAAGCGCGGCCGAGCTGGAGCGCCTGCTGCAAGCACGCTCCCACGCGCTCGGCGCGCCCTGCCTGGCCGAATCCTTTGTGCCCGGCCGCGAGTTCAGCGTGGCCGTCATCGAAGGGCCGGACGGCCCGCGCGCCCTGCCCCCGGCCGAGATGCGCTTTTGCGGCCCCGGCGCGCCACAGTCCGCCATCCTCTGTTACGCGTCGAAGTGGGACACGAACAGCGCAGCCTATGCGGATTCGCGCCGGAGCTTTCCCCATGACGAACCCGAGCTGCTGGCGCAGCTGTGCGAGGCGGCGCTCTGCGCCTGGCGCGTGTTCGGGCTTGCCGGCTATGCGCGCTTCGACTACCGCGTGCCCGTTCAGCCGCGAGGCAGCGGCGCGCCCACCCTGGAATGCCTTGAGCCCTTGTGCATCGACGTGAACGCCAACCCCTGCCTCGCGCGGGACGCAGGGCTGGCCGCGGCCGCGCGGCACGCAGGGCTGGCCTATGAGGATCTGGTGGCGGGCGTGTGCCGGGCCGCGCTCGGCTGGCCGGGGCGTCCAGGCGGCCGCTGGTCCGAAGCGGAGTCCGGCTGGCGCGAAATGGTGCGACCCGGAGACCCCGAGGCCGTGCGCCGCTTGACCGAGGCCACGGGTTTCTTCAGCGCCGAGGAAGTCGTCATCGCCGGAGAGCTGGCGCAGGAGCATCTTGCCAAGGGCGACGCAAGCGGCTATTTGTTCATCTTTGCGGCCGATAGGTTCAGCGATGGGACCGATAGGCTGGCCGCTTACGCCTGCTTCGGCCCCACTCCCGGCACGGCGGACAGCTACGATCTGTACTGGATCGCCGTGGACCCGGCCATGCAGGGCCGGGGACTGGGCGGAAGGCTGCTCGCACGGGCGGAGACCGCCATGGCGGCGCGCGGCGCGCGCGGCGTCTACGTCGAAACCTCCTCGCGCGGGCAATACCGGCCCACCCGCGGATTTTACGAAAAGCACGGCTACACCGCCTGCGCCCGGCTCGCCGGGTTCTACCAGGCGGGAGACGACAAGATCATCTACACAAAACGCCTCGGCCCGCCGGGGAAAACGGAGAGAACATGAGCGAAAACGCCCCCGAAGAATACCAGCTGGTCTACACCCAAAGCGGCTCCAAGAAGGAGGAAGTCCTTTTCTCCTCGCCCAAGCTGCTGGACGTGGAGCTCAAACGCGAGCAACACATCCGCTCCATCACCACCGGCTATGTGGAGATCCGTAAAGTCTAAAAACGAAGCTTAGAGCGCACGGCCCACGCCGGGCGGCGGGCGGCGGTCCGCCGTCCGGGGCGGGCGGAGCACGCGCGAGCCTTCCAACCCGCAGCCAAAGGAAGCGGCATGGCCCAGGTGGAGACAATCGGGCGGGAAAGCGGCGCGCGGCCCCAGGGACGGCGCTGCCGCGGCTTCACGCTCATCGAGGTCATCGCCGTGGTCGTCATCCTCGGCATCCTTTCCGCTTTGGTCCTTGTGCGCAACGCCAGCTTGAGCGGCGAGGTTCAGGGCCGCCTTTCGGAGCTGCGCTCCCAACTGCGCTATGTGCAGTTGGCGGCCATGAAAAGCGGCGTGGCCTACCTGACCATGCGTTGCGACGGAACCCGCTACTGGGCCCAATACGACAACGCCACCTACCTGCTGCTGCCTGCGGAAAACGCCACCGCCGTCGTCCTGGCCGACAAGTCCCTGGCCATGACGGCCTTCAACCTGCGCTACGACAGCCTGGGCATTCCTTACGACGGCGCCACCGGACTGAAGTTGGCGGACGCCCTGGTCATCACCATGACGGCGGCCGGGACCAACAGCACCATCAACGTCTCGCCCGAGACGGGCTTCGCGCAGTAGGTGCCCGCCATGCGCGCCAGCACACAGGAGCCCGGCTTCACCCTCATCGAACTCATCGTGGCCATTGTGGTGGCCGGACTTCTTGGCGCGGTGGTGGTGCAAATGATGGGCACCCAGCTTTTGCGCAGCGCCACGCCCCTCTCCTCCGCGCAGGACGCCTCCCAGGCCGAGGCCATTCTCGAGCAGGTGCAGTCGTTCTTCCTCAACAACGTGAACAACAACACCAGCGGCGCGCTGGACGCCGTGTACAACCGCTATCACTCCGACACCAACGCCACCATCGCCCTCACGCGCCACGCGGGCGGCACCTTCGGCGTGGACGGCGTGGACTCCATGACCGTCGTGGTCACGGTCGGCGGCGTGTCCTTCTCCACACTGCTCACCCAGGAGCGCACGAACTCTTCCGACGCCTCGGTGACGTTCTGACAGGGAGCCTGGAGCATGCGCGCCGCAAACAAATACCGCCTGGGCTTCACGCTCATCGAACTCATTGCGGCCGTCGTGATCCTCGGCTTTCTCGCCATCTTCGCGGGGAGCCTCTTCACCCTGGGGGCCAGGGGCGCGCTGAGCGCGAAAAACGCGGAGGAGAACGCCCAGAAGGCGCAAATCGCCCTCACGCGCATCGCCAGCGAGCTGCGCGATCTCAACGGCGGCCCGGCCACCGGCGGCACGGCGGCCCTCGTCACCGCCACCAGCATTTCCTACACCTCGTCCAACGCGCTGCTGCCCGGCACCACCCTGCAGCCGCGCATCCTCGCCTATGATGCGCCGGGCAAACGCGTAACCCTCAGCGTTGCGGGCACGGCCTACACGCTCATCGACGGCGTGGCCTCCTGCGCCATGAGCGCGGACAGCACCTACGCCCCATCGCTCACGGTCCGCTTCACCCTGGTGGGCTCCGGCGCGGAATTCCGCATCACCGTCACCCCGCGCGGCGTCATCAACGCGCCCGCAAGCAGCTAGGAGGCCCCCCATGCAACACCCGGCTCCGAAGGTAAAGCGTCCGCACCGCGCGCAGCGGGGCAGCCTGGTGGTGTACCTGGCCCTTGCCCTTGTGGCCTTCGGCCTGCTCGCCATCATCGGGGTCACGCGGTTCGGGGCCTCGGTGGGCAGCGTGCTGGCCCCCAACTGCGCCACAGCCGCCCGCTACATGGCCGAGGCAGGCCTGCGCTACGCCGCCGCGCGGCTGCGCAATTGCGCCACCGCCTCGGACCTCTCCGCCGCGGTGGGCGACATGAACGGCCACGGACTGTACGTCATGGACGCGCAAAAGGGCCTGGGCTTCACCCTGCACATCAGCTACGACGCCAACTACACCGCCACCGTCACCTCCACCGGCCGGGGCTGCGCCATCATCGCCCCGGTGACCGCGACCGCCAGCGCCAACAACATCAACCTGCCCGTGGTGGCGGGCGCAAACGCCGTCATCGACTTCTCCAACCTGGCGGACGACTTCATGCGCACCACCGCGCTGCAAAGCGCCACCAATCCCATCTCCGTGAACAACAACGCCAAGACCATCAGCTTCGGCACGCTCAGCGGCACGCACAACGCCGCGGCCATCTGGTACGCGGGCAACGCCACCATCGGCTGCGTTAACGGCAACTGCACCATGGACAACGGTCTGCGCGCCTACTTCACCGTGCAGTGGAATTCCGCCTCCGTGGCCGACGGCCTGGTCTTCGGCATCATGAGCGCCGTGACCAACGCCATCACCTCCGTCGGCGGCGACGCGGACATGGGCGAGCTGATGGGCTGGGCCGGGCCGGGCAGCTCCGGCAAGGGCATCCAGCCGCCCAAGATCGGGCTGGAGTTCGACACCTGGTACAACGACTGCGCGGCGAACCCCTGCCAGATCGCCTCCCGGTGCGACCCGGACTCCTCCACCAATCTCGACCACCTGGCCTACGTGTTCTGGGGGTCCAACGCCTATTACAGCTACAGCGGGCGCCAGGGCACCACCTACGACGACAACCAGCACGGCGCGGGCGGCGGCGGCTCCACGGAGCCCGTAAGCTCCAACGACCCGGACGGCGCGGGCAGCGGCCTGTACGGCATGTATTACAAATCGCCCTCGAATTGGCTGCGCGGCGGCACGAAATACTACATGCGCATGGAGCTTACCCGGCTGACCACGCCAAGCTCCGGCAGCACCTACGCCTATGGGATGAAGACCTGGGTGACCGCCACCGCGCCAAGCAACGCCTTCAAAAGCGTCCTGGCCGACTACGACGCCTCGGCCAATCCGCCGTCCCTGCAGCAGATCGTCTTCCTCAACGCCACCTACCACCAGCAGTTGAACAAAATCATTTTCGGCTGGTCGGAGGCGACCGGCCTTTACGCCCAGAACATCACCGTGGGCGACTTCGCCCTGGCCTTCAAAACCGCGCAGCCCGTCTACGGCGCGGCCCCGGCGGGCTACACTGCCTACTGGCCCATGTACGACAACGTGGGCACCACGGTGACCAACACCGCGGCAGGCTCGCCAAGCGGAAGCATCAACGGCACCGCGCGCTGGGTGCCCGGCATAGTGAACAACAACGGCGCGGCGCTGTACTTCAACGGGTCCACCGGCATGTCCGCGGCCAGCGCCACGGCCCTGAACCTGACCGGCACGGGCGGCGTTTCGCTGTGGTTCAAGCCCTATGCGGCAAACACGGGCAAATGGCTGCTGCGCAAGGGCGCGGTGAGCGCCTCCAAAACCGTGTACTACAACGGCTCCACAGCCACCGGCCCCAGTTCCGACACAAGCGAGGCCTACGGGTTTTATATCGACAGCGGCGGCAAGCTGCGCTTCCGCCTGCGTTGGGGCGCGGGCGCAAGCGACATCATCGAGGCCGCCTCCACCACCACGCCCGCGCAGGGCAAATGGTGCCACGCGGCGGCCACGTGGAACGGCTCCTCCCTTACGCTCTACATCAACGGCGTGGCGGAGCGCACGGTGACCACGGGGCATTCGGCGCAGGGCTCCACAGACGCCTTTGTCCTGGGCGCCAACCCGACCGTCACCACCGTCACCACCTACACCAACCGCTCAAACACCCGCTACACCACAAGCACCGTCACCACCTACGACGGCTTCACCGGCATCATCGACGAGGTGTATTTGTACAAAGCGCTGCTCAGCCAGGCCAACGTGACGGCCCTGGCCACGGGCGCGCCATGAACCATACGGAGTTCGCCATGCGCAAAGGCATTGTCCTTGTTGTTCTTCTTTCCCTGTGTGCGCCGGCTGGCGCTCTCGCGGCCGACCCCATGCAAGAGGCCGTGAATCAACAGATCGCCCAGGACCGCGACCAACGGGCAAAGCTCCACAAAGCCGCCACCGAGATCGAGAACGACCCGGGCAAGGCGGCCGCCGCGCTCCAGAAAACGGAGAAGCCCTTTCCCGGCCCGGTCTCCCCGGCGCAGCAGCAGTCGGCAAAACCCGCCGCGCCCTCGGCCCCCGCAAACGGCGCGCCCCCAAAAAGCGGCAAGGCCATCTACGGCGACATCATCATCCACAAATAGCCCATGCAAACGCTCCCCGCGCCAGAAAGCCTCGGTCTGCCCATCGCCCACGTCAACATTGGCGACTGCGTCTTCGCCACCCGGGCCATGTTGTTCACCACCGTGCTCGGCAGTTGCGTTTCGGCCACGTTCCACCATCCCGGGCGCAAGGCGGGCGGCATGTTCCACGCCATGCTGCCCGACAAGGGCCTGCGCCGGCACAGCGCCCAGGCGCGGGATTGCACCTTCGCCGACCTGGCCGTGGAGGCCATGGTGGAGCGCTTCCGCGCCGCGGGCATGCCGCCCGCGGAACTGGTGGTGAAGCTGTTCGGCGGGGCCAACACCATGCAGGAGGCCTACGCCGCCAACCTGCGCGACATGCTCGACGTGGGCCGCAAGAATGTGGAGTCCGCCCTGTCCGCCCTGGCGCGCCACGGCCTGCGCCCAAAATCGCGCGACGTGATGGGGGCCCTTGGCCGCAAACTCTACTTCGCCACCGCCACCGGCGAAATATGGCTGGGCCACCTGGATCAGGAGCTGATGCAAAAGGCCCTGGACAATCGGACCCGCCGCAAGGAATTCCCTGAATGATCCGAGGGATCCGCCTGCGTTGCGCACTTCGCCCGGTTCCGCTCCGCACGTCGTTCCCAGCGCGATTCTCCAAATGGTTTCCGGCGCGGCTGAGCCTGCCGGTGCTGCTCGCACTGGTTTTGCTGCCCTGGCCCGGCGCGGCCCATGGCGCGGAGTCGCCCGGCGCGAAGGTTGGCGCGGAGTCGGTTGAATCGGAAGCGCGTGGACCGGAAGCGCGTGGACCGGAGGCGCGTGGACAGTCCCAGGGCTACGCCCCAACCGAAACCGTGCGCATCATCGCCCGGCGTCCCCACGATCCGGCCGCCTTCACCCAGGGTTTTTTGCTGCGCCAGGGGGTGAGCTACGAAAGCACCGGCCTCTACGGCCATTCCAGCGTGCGCCGGGTGGACCCCGCCACGGGCCGCGTGCTGGCGTTGCGCCTCCTGCCCGCGAAATACTTCGGCGAGGGGCTGGACCTCTGCGGCCCGCAAAACGCCCGGCGTCTTGTGCAGCTCACCTGGCGCGAGGGGGTGTTGTTCACCTACGCCCCGGCCACCCTCGCGCCGTTGGGCGCGCACCCGCTGCCCGGCCAGGGCTGGGGCCTGGCCTGCCGCGGGCGCGTGGGCG
>Ga0183100_1001417_pt1 | contig 12157 bp, 10 predicted proteins | sample Biomet2_FD_127789 | JGI IMG/M metagenome (GOLD analysis project Ga0183100, IMG submission 127789) | Microbial communities from bioreactor (seeded with anoxic lake sediment) at LBNL, California, USA - Biofuel metagenome 2 | ecosystem: Engineered > Bioreactor > Anaerobic > Unclassified ...
TTTCCCGAGTTGTTTTCTGAGTTTTTTAATCTTTAAAGCTGTTTCTTCGGCATCAAGTTCATCTTCAAAAATAATTAATGATATTACAAAATATGTAGACGATCCATTTTGAATTTTAAAACCTGCATCACCAGATTCATCTATAAATATAATCATGTTAAATTTAAAGAAAAAATTATTGTTGCCATAAATCTCGATTAATTGGTTTAAGTAGCCCAAGTTTAAACTGTAGAGTGACAAAAGTATAGGTAAGAAGAGTGATAAAACAGAAAAAAGGATGGAGAAACCAAACTATATTTGGTTTATGAATAAATCCTCGAAATGAATCTATCAGCGCTGGAATAATTAAAATTGAGTAAAAAATAAATTTGATTTGGGGATGTGAATGGTTTTTGTGCCACTGATAATCTCTAAGAGATTGATAAGTGTAATAATCAACTAAACGACGGCGTTGTTTGCGAATAAATTTTTTAATTGATGATTCGCAAAAAGTATGAATAATACCAACTTTAACTTTGGCAAATAAAATTGGTTTTTGGGTTTGCTGAAGTACTCGGGAGAGAATATCAATGTCGAATAAATAATCTGATTTAATATTTTCTTTTAAAAATTGAGTTTTAAAAATTGTACCGTTAGCTCCGATGGTTGGGATAGATCGATTTGGATCGAGTTTAATTTCAATATATTGATGTTTATCGATTTGGTTTATTTTAAGTCCTGTCCATTTATAATTGACGAAATTTTGTCGATCATAAACACCAGTGATAAAGGCATAGGGATCATTGGCTCCAATAAGAGCAGAATATCTTTCAATTATTCCTGAATTTTTACGATAAGTAAACTTTATTGGTTCTGTGCCAATAATTTTGGAATTTTGAGTAAAAGGATATAGCATTTTAGAAAGCCAGTTCGAGTTTGGAAGAATGTTGTCAGAATCAATTAAGCAAATAAATTCTCCCTTGGCTTGTTTTACACCAATCGCTTTGCCAGCTTCGGCTGTTTTTAAGGGATTTTTGATAATTTTTGAATGGTATTTTTGGGCAATATTAATAGTTTTGTCGGTAGATCCCCCATCAACAATTAAAATTTCGTATTTTGATTTGGGATATTTTTGGTTATTAATTGATGCCAAACATTTATCTAAAACTTTTTGAGCATTTAGAGTGGGAATAATAAAAGAAATATTTAAGTATTTCATTTTAAATTTTTGGCTTTTATAATAATCCTGGCTCCAAGAGTGGGAAATAATTTAGCTAGAGTTTGGCATTGAAGTTGGCCTGTGTTGGAGAAATTAATGGTATCAGAACAAAAATAAATAATTTTAAAATTATGTTTAGCTAATAAATCTTCAAGTGATTTTTTGGTGAAGTATCTAATATGTCCAGCGGCATTTTCAAGACTGGTTTCAATTAAAGGGTTGATACCAAATAAAAGCATTAGCCGTCGGCCTAATGTGGCCAAGTTGGGAGTAGATAAAATAAAGGTTCCATTTTTTTTTAAAATTCTTTTGATTTCTTCTAGAAAAAAATCTGTATCATAAATATGTTCAATTAATTCTCCGGCAGTGATAACATCAAAAGTATTATTGTTATATGGAAATTTTTTGGTTAAATTAGCAACTTTTATTATTAACCCATTTTTTTTACCTATATTTGCTACTTTTTTTGAAATATCTGCTCCTTCAACTTTTGATGATTTTGTTTTTAAAATTTTTATAAAATCCCCTGTTCCACAACCAAGATCAAGAATTTTTTTATTTGCAGGAACTAAAGATGCCATAATTTTTAATCTCTGAGAACAATTTTGATAGTTTTGACTGTTTTTGTAGTGAAAGTTATTAAATGTAGAAAATGATTTGGCAATTTTCATATTTATGAAAAGTCTTTTAATTTTTGAAGATATTTTAAAGCGTAATTGAATAGATGTTGGATGTCAGCAAAAGACCGGATTGAGGTAATCTTTTTGATTAAAAATTTTGGAGTAAGAATGCCTTTGAATAAATTTTGAACTAATTCTAATTCCTTTTGAGGGCTGATTGGGCTTTTGATGATTGGTTGGCGCATGTCATAATCATCCCAATTTTGGGATAAAAGTAGATTATTTTTTTGGCAATATTCAAAAAGTGGCGTACCTGGATATGGAATTAGTATGGTGGCCTGCAGACTGTCGGCTAAATTGTTTCGGAAAATTTTTCTGGCTAAATTAAGAGTTTTGGTGGCTTGTGAAAGTGTTTCGTGAGGGTAGCCAATCATAACGGTAACATGAGGTTCTAATGTGGCAATTTTAGCCATTTTGAGTGTTTTAAGGGCGAGGTTTGTTGTTTCATTTTTGTTTATAAAATTCAGTGTTTCTTGATTGGCTGATTCAAGACCATAAAGAATAAATCTGAATCCAGCTTTTTTCATTAAAAAATATTCTTTTTGGGTTAAGGCACCAAAGCGCATATTGCAACCAAAGGTAACTTTTTTGTTTAGTCCCCTGTTGATAATTTCTTGACATAAATCATGAAGCCATTTGCCAATTGGGAGTGTACCGGAGTCATCAAAAATTTCTTTGACACCAAAATTATTAACTAAGTTTTCTATTTCGTCGATGGTGTGTTTGACCGAAAAACAACGAAAACATTTTCCAGGAAATAGGGTTGTCCAACTGCAAAAAGTACATTTCCCCCACCAACAATCACGACCAGACATAATATATGATCCAGGTTTGTATTTGTAGTTGGTGTTGTTGTAGGCATACAATTGCCACTGAGTTAATTCCCTATCGATGATAGGTAATTCGTCCAATTTATGGGGTTTTTTAAGTTTAAAAATTTTATTTTTTGGTGGATGTCCGGAATTGATTTCAGTAATAAGCTCATTGAGTAAAAAATCATAATCGCCGCCAATTAAAATATAATCGACAGGTGAATTTTTGATTGATTCGTTGGGTAAAGCAGTAACGTGATCCCCAATTAACACAATTTTCAATTTCCAATTTTCAATTTTCAAACTTTCTTTTTTAAGTTTTTTGATAATTTCCCAATGTTGTTTAACTACCGGAGTTTTTGTTTCGATGATAACTAAGTCAGGTTTGTTTTTTAGGATTCTAGCTAACCATTGATCAAATGTTAATTTCTGGGCAATGGCATCATCCCAAAAAACTTTTATTCCTTTTGACTGAAGTAAAGTGGCAGCGTAAGCTGGAATTATTGGATAAATAACATTGCCTGTATTAGTCCATTGAAATTGACGGTTTTGAGACAAAAAAGCAGTTCCTTTTAAGGAATCTAATGGTGGGTAAGAAATTGAAATAGATTTAACCACCGATGTATTGGCCATTTTTTTGGTTGATTTTGTGGGCTTTGAAATTAACATTTTTTTTGAATAAGCCATACAGAAATAGTATACCGTAATAAATATGAGTAATAGGAATAGCTAGGGCACTAAGAAATGATAAATATATTTTTTGGGTTTGAAAAATAAAATAAAAAAAAGTTAAAGATAATATTGATAAATATAAATATAATGGAAAATATAATAATTTATAGCTAATAGTAATGTAGCTAATAGCTAATAGCATCAAATAAAATACAAAAAAAGATGGCAGTAAATAACCTATTCTAAAACTAGTTTGAGGGAATTTTTTGGCAAAATAACCACGTTGGATAGCGTATCGGGTGATTTGTTGTAAATGATGGATTAGTACTGCTCGACGGTGATGGTAAACAACTAAAGATGGATGGTATAAAATTTTTTGGTTGAGTTCTTTTGTCAACTTTAAGCACAGGACAGTATCTTCTCCGGGCCAATATTTAGAGTCGAACATACCAGCTTTAATAAAATCAGTTTTTTTGACAATTAAATTAACGCTAGGATAATCGTCAACAAATCTAGATGACTTGATACTATTTCGGTAAACGCCGGCTCCACCACTGCCGAGCCAACTAGACCAAACTAAACCAGAGGCTTGTTGATATAAATTATCTTTTGGTGGGGTTAGGCACGGACCACAAAAAGCCGCAAAATTAGGATGTTTTTTGACTAATTTTTGGGCATTTTTAAAATATTTTGATTTGGGAAATGAGTCATCGTCAAAAAAAACTAAATATTTACCTTTGGCCATTTTTGCCCCTAAGTTCCTTTTTTCTGAAGGATTGGCACTGCCAGAAATTTTGTCGGTGATAACTAATATTTCAAAATTTTTAAGAGATTGTTTTTTGAGTTTGGTTAAAGTTTCTGTGAGATAAGGGTTAATTTGTCGAACTGGAATAATAATGGAAAAAATAGGTGATGTCATAGACCGGTGTTAATTCTCATTTCTAAATCTGGATCATAGACCCATTTGCGTTTATTTTGGTCATCATAATAGCGGAGAATTTTTAGACGATAAAAAACAGCAAGAGCATCAGTTAACGATCGCCAAATAGTTTTTATACCAGCAGCATGGGTTAAGCTTTGAAAATCATAATTTAATTTAACCGGAGCTTCATAAATTTTAGTAAAACCTAAATGATTAGCTACTGTAAGTATTTCTAGGTCAAAGGCATATTCTTTGATTAATAATCTGGGAAGAACTTTGATTAAAACCTGACGTTTAAAGATTTTTAACCCTGTTTGAGTGTCGTGAATATTAATATTTAAGAGATACTTGGCGATTAAATGACCACCAAAACTGATGATTTTTCTTTGTAATGGATAGTTTACTTGGGATGCTTGGTGTTGTTTTGAACCGACGATAATATCGGCGTTATACCATTCCATATGTTCTAGGATCATTGATATCCCATTTGGATCAATCTCCATACCAGCATCAATGAAAGCAATATAATCACCTTTAGTTTTGGCCATACCAAAACGAACAGCATATCCTTTGCCGTGGTTGTGTTTATACCCAAAAACTTTTAATTTTTTAATCCGACTATTGGATGAGGAAGTTTTTAGTTTTTTGATTATTTGATATGATTTATCAGTTTTTATACCGTCAACGACGGCGATTATTTCATAATCATAGCGAATTTGATCTAAAACATTGGCAATATTAGTAATATCATTAGCAATGGTTTTTTCTTGTTTGTAAACAGGAACAATAACTGACAAAAAATGGTTACTATTCATGACTTAATATTGAAGAATATAAGGCAAGGGTTTTTTGAGCAGTAATAGACCATTTAAAATTATGAGCTCGGGCTAGGCCTAAAATTTTTTGAGAACGACAAAGTTTGGAATTTGTCAAAAATTTTTTTAGAACAGAACTAATATCTTCGACAGAACGAGGGTTAAAAGATAAACCAACTCCGTCCATGACTTCTGGTAACGAGGTATCTTGACCGTAAGCCACTGGACAGCCTGACTGCATAGCTTGAACTAACGGAAGACCAAATCCTTCGGCAAATGATGGTTGGCAATAAACAGTGGCTAAATTATAAATAGCAGGAAGTTCTTTGTCGGAGACAAAACCAGTCAAAATTAGTTGTTTAGTTCTCTGGATAACTGGATTGCTAGATCTTTTTTGGAGCCAGCGAAGATCTTTGGTCCATGGGTGGTCGGGAACATCAGTTTTGACGGCAGCTGAGCCAACAATGACTAAAGAAATTTTTGATTTTTTACAGGCACGGACTAAATTAGGAATATTTTTATTCCAATTAATGTCACCTACAAATAAAACAAATTTATTGGGTAAATGATATTTTTCTTTGATGGTTTTAAGAAAGGCAGAGTCATTGATGGGTTTAAAACTGGAATCGGCAGCAAGATGGGTAACAGTAATATTATCTAATGGATATTTAATTATTTTAGAAATAATTTGGCGAGAATATTTTGATACTGTTAAAATTTTAGATACATGTTGAAGTCGATTTTTTTGAATTAGCCATTTTATTTTGCCTTTAATTCCAGTGGGAAAATGATTTTTAAATTGAATAGGAATAAGGTCGTGAACGGTGACTATTGTTGGTTGTTTATTTTTTGGTAGAGTTAGTTTAAAAGGGTCAAAGTAAGGATAATGTATGAGGTCATAATTTTCAATTTTCAATTTACAATTTTCAATAAGGTCAATTTGATAATTTTTATAATTTTGATTAGTAGAAATTTCTTTTTGAAGGGCTTTGACTAAATGATCAGTGTAATAACCGACTCCACGAATAGAATTTCCATCAAGAGTAGGAGAAATATCAATGGCAATTTTTATTTTTTGCATTTTATTTTTTGTCCCAATCTTGGGATAAATTAATATCACGTTTAGTTTTAACTAGTTCGTAATATTTGGTATAAGCAATGGGAAATCTGAGGGCAGAAAAAAAAGAAAAAACAAACCCAGGAAAACCATCAACATAACCACGATGTCGGAAAAAAGTTTTTAAAAACCACCAAATTGGTTTACAAAAGTAATATTTAAAAAAAGAGCCAAATGAAATTGGAATGTTTTTAGTTTTTAGTTCGTTAGCAAAAAGGGTGGTGTAACGATTGGCTCGAAGTAAATATAGAGAAAATGAAGTGTCGGCGTAGTGTTCTAAATCATTTTTGAGCCAACCAATTTCTCCATTAACTTCGGCTTGTTCGTGAACATCTTTGCAAGGAAGATGTGCTTTACCGTTTTTGTAAAAACGAATAGTGGGGTCAGGATATTGGCCACCTTTTTTAAGAAAAGTCCCTAAAAAATAATTTTTTCGAGGAATCCAAAAAGCGTTTTCTTTAATTGATTTGATGTCTTGGTTAATAATTGAACTAATTTCTTTTTTTAGGGCCGGGGTAACGATTTCATCAGCATCTAATTGAAGGATCCACAGGCCTTTGCAGGCATCAATCCCCATTTGTTTATTGATATGAAACATGGGTTTGTTGGTAGTGGAAATAATTTTGGCTTGTTTAAATTTTTTAACTAATTCAATAGTATTATCTTGAGATTCTCCGTCGACAACAATAATTTCGTCGGCAATATCTTTGATTGCTGCTAAACATCGACTAATATTTTTTGATTCATTGTAGGTGGCTAAAGTGACAGAAAGAAGGATTTTGTTCATTATTTTTGATAAATTTTAAAAGCCGGTTGGCCGTTACTAAAATTAATAGTTTTAAATGGCTGTTGAGGAATTTCTTCGTCTGAGGCCACAACTAAAGAATTTATGGGGATACTACCCCAATCAATTGTACCAAAATGATAATTGTCGTAACTGGAGACAGTAGAAAATCCAAATTTATCTGGCTCGGTTAATTTGATTTGAGTTTGAATTTGTTGTGGTGGATATTTAGAGAAAAATAAAAACAAAATATAAGGTTGGTCGTATTTGTTGGTGATGTAGATATTTTGATAATTATTTTTTTGAGATTCAAGATATGGAACTAGTTGATCAAATTTATATTGCCAAGCAAAAGGATAGCGTTTGGCGTAGTGGAGAAAATAGCTATCGAAATAATAAGCAACGGAGTAACTGTATAAAATGATAAATAAAATTGATATAAGATTTATGAATCTTGATTTATGAATAAGACTAAAAAAGGAAAAAATGCCGCAGGCGATAAGAATGGTTAAAGGAATAACCATCGCCAAGGCACGGAGGGCTGATGGAGCTTGAAAAGTCAAAGATGAAGCAATAGGAGCAATAAATAAAAACAGAAAAATAAATATTTTTGATTTATGATTTATGATTGAAGATTTAAGAAGGAAAATAATACCGAGAAGTAAAAAAGGGATATCAAAAATATAAATTTGCCCCATTTCAGGCGATTTTGACCTAGGAACTTCATCTCCATTTATAGCTAAAAAATTCATATCAAAATGGGAAAAATATTTTTCGCCCCAGGAAACCAAATATAAAACTCGACGGTTATGCATAATTCGGTTAACCAGTTTAACCCCAGAATGTTGATTAAGGAGTTCTTCGGATCGACTGGCTGGACCAGGATCGGCCATAAGACCAACTCCGCCAATACGAGCAGTGCCACCATTATTAAGGAAAGAAAACAAAACAGGGGCGGCTAAAAGCACAGCTAATGATAAAGGAAGAAATATTTGAGGAAGTTTTTTGATTAAAAATTTAAAATAGAGTGAACAAAGAGATAGTGCTAAGAGAGGGGCAATCAATCGAGCTGAGTGGTAAATATAAAGTGACAAAACATAAAAAGTGACAAATAAGGTAAAGTTTTTGAAAAATTTATCTTGGATAGATTTAAAGAAAAAATAAGTGCCGATAATGATAAATGATAAAGCGGCAGATGATTCCCATGCTCCTCGACTAAAATGAATGTGCCACGGACTGACCGCTAAAACAAAAGCGGTCAAGTTTGATAGTAAGTAGTTTTTAGTAAGTAGCAAAACAAGTTTATATAAGAAAAGGATAGTAAGTAGGGATAGGATTAAATTTGGTAATCTAACAGCCAATGGTGTAAGGCCTAAAATTTTGACGAAAGGTATGGCTAAATAAACATAGCCACCGGGTTTGTAGTCTCCAAATGACTTAAAATGAAGCGGCCAAGAGGCACCGTGCTCGTCTTTGCCTGTCAGAATTAATGAATAGGCGTTGTAACCAAGAGCGGCCTCATCAGGATTAAGAGCTGGAGTTGATCCAAGATTAATAAATCTAATTAAGAAAGCCGCAACTAAGATTAGTGGTAATAAATATTTATGGATTTTCATAAGCGTAAAAAGTAGAAATATTTCCAATAGGGCTTAAGGGAATAAAGTTTTTAAATTCTGGTTTTTGATTAATCCCTTGTCGATAAATTTCTTCTTGAGAAAAAATCCCTAAAGAATGAGGTGTATTTTTGATATATTCGAAGCTTGGAGTACTAAATTTAATTTTATCGATAGCAGTAACTTTTCCAGTATCAAGAGACTCTTCGGTTAATTTTGCTTGTTGTTGATATTGTTGGGATGGATATTGAGAATAAAAAAGGTAATAAATATATGGTTGACCATAAAAATCGGTAAAAGTAATTTGGTTGTATTTAGTTTGGTTTTGAATAGTAAAGTTTATGGCTTGACGGTAACCATAAAGAAAATCATAAGGACCTTTGGCAACCATATGATTTAAATAAAGATCGGCATAATAAATAAATGAAATTAGATAAAGAATGATAATGCTTATTTTTAGAAAGTTAGATTTAAATTTTTCGAAAAAACAAAATAAACCAAGACTGATAAAATAAATTAAAGGAATGCTAAGTGACATAGCTCTGACGGCTTGGACTGAATCTCGAGTGAGAGCGGCGGGGATGGGAGCAACTAAAAGCCAAAAAATAAAAAATATTGTTATTGGTTGTGTTTTTTTGAGTTGGCTGAACCCAAAAAAGATACCAGTAAAAAGAAAGATGATGCTAGGGTATAAAAGAACACCAACATATGGGGCTGAATGACGCGGGCTTTGCCAGTCACCTTGAAAGGTTAAAAATTTTGGAGAGAAATGATTGAAATAACGAGTAAGAAAATTTCGAATGAAAAATACTGGTTGGCTGTAAAATATGGAATAATCGATTTGGTTGGTTTCATTAATAATGGTTTGAGTTTCTGAATCTGATCGGGGGTAAGAAAAAAGACTAACGACTTGAAGTCGATTAGTGTCTTTACTAAAAAGTAATCCATAAGCAATAGGTAGAGCAAAAATACCTAAAGGAAGGACAAAATTAATGAAAAATTTTTTAAAATTAAGTTTTTTAAAGTTGGTTAAGAAAAGAATGATAATAAGAAATAAACTGATCATTTTTCCCGCTTGGTAAGTAAAAAGAGTTAGACCAAAAATGATGGCCGAGATAATTAATTCTCGTTTTTTTTGAGTGCGAAAATAGCGATAGAAAAAATAAGCGGCTAAAACTAATTCACAAGTTAAAATATTAGTTTCCCAAGCACCACAACTAAAGTGAATGTTATAAGGATTAAAAGCGGTAATAGTGGCAGCAATGAGGGCTATTTTATGTGATTTAGGATTTATTTCCTTAATAAGGAAATAAATAAATAATGGAAGTAACGATCCTAGAAGAATTGAAGGTAGCCTAACGGAAAGATCTGAAAGTCCAAAAAACTTAATGAATGGAAGACAAAGGTAAACGTAAAGACCAGGTTTGTAATCACCAAAAGATTTAAATATTAAGGGTAGAAATTGGTTGTATTCATCTCGTCCAGTTTGAAGGATTGAATAAGCGTTGTATCCAAGAGCAGCTTCATCCCAAAGTAAAGGAGTTTTTTGCCAGAAAAATAATCTAATACCAAGACTACAAATTAAAATAACGGATAGAATAATTTTTGTTTTTAGAGATGTTTTCATATTTTTAGAATTTCAAAAACAGGTGATCCATCAAGAAAATTAATAGTTTTTAAAAGTTTAGAGTTACTTTGATTGTAGTTGTTTGGTGAAGTAATTAAAAGTGTTTTTTGGTTTTTGTTTATGTTTTGGGTAAAGTCTTTTATCTCCCAATCGTTGATAAATTTGAATTTATCAAAACTATTAACCCAATACCAATCAGCGTGATAATCCCAGTTTAAATTAGAATCTTTTTGGTAAGATGATGGATCCCATGGCCAATAAAATAAAACAAATTCATGGGCTTCGCCATATTTTTTAGTGAAAACTATTTGATCGTAATTTGTATAATTATCTTTGATATAGCTAACTGCTTGCTGATAGCCATATTGCCAAGAGCTAGAGTATTTGACGGTGTAATCAACAAAATAATTTTTAAAATATTTTATGGATTGAATAGAAATAACTCCTAAAAATAGGATAATAAAAATATTTTTGGTGGTTTTGTTTTTAAACAAGTTAAGAGTTTTTAAAAACCCTAGGGTAATAAAAATTTGCGGTAGAGGTAAAATGCTCATGGCTCGAATAATAGGAAAATCTCCCACAGTAACTACTGCTGGAGCTAAACCAATTAAAAACCAAAATATTAGAAAAACAGAAAGTTTGTCTTTTTTAAAAAATTTTAGTATCAAAATTATTAAGCCGATATAATAAAATGGCAGACAAACAGAATAAAGGATGCCAGTGTTGGGAATATTGAATTGAAAATTTTGAGTACTATTGAAAAATAGTATTTTGGGGTTAAGAAAGCCAAGATAATTTTTGGCAACAATTTGACAAAAAACAGTGACTCGATTGTATTGTAATTTAGAAATTAATGAATTGCCGGCATTATTACGGGCCACTTCGATTTGATTGATGGTGGCTGGATTTATGGCAAAAACCCAACGACTGCGAGCTTGGGCGTCTTTGTTAAAAGTACTGATAGCTTGAGGAATAAGTAAAATGGAAAGAATTAGTAGACTAAAAAGAAAAGTTTTTTTATGTTTTAGAAAATTGGTTTTAATTAAATCTTTAAAGAAAAGACAAAAATAAATTACTAACAAAATTGGAACAACTATTTTAGTGTTGTGGTAGGCGTATGTAGAAATTGAAATAAAAAATATTCCCCAAGGCAGAAATTTTATTTTTTTAACAGCCTTGATTAGAAATAAAATTCCCAGAGGGAAAAAGAATTGGGCTACAGTTGACTGGAAAACACCACGAGAGGGAAAGAATGTCCACGGGGAGACGGCAGTAAGAAACATAAGAATCAGAGCACTTGATTTGTTTTTAAAAATCTCTTGGCCAAGGAAATAAGCAACAATAACTAATCCAAAACCACAAAGAGCGGAAACAATTCGGGTGGTAACTGGATTAAGGCCGAATAAATAAATAAAAGGGATAGATAGGTACATATTAAGAGTGGTGGGGTAATCTCCATAGGCTCGAAAATTAAAAATTGGCCAAGATACAGACCATTGATCTTGACCGGTTTTAAGAAGACTGTAAGCATTGTATCCATGGCTGACTTCATCCCAATTTAGAGAAACAGGGAAACTTCCCAGATGCCAAAAACGAAGTAGAAAAGCGATTACTAGAATAATAGTAAAAATAATTTTATTTTTCATTTTTGTTTCTTAATTTTATAGTGTATAAAATTAATGATGTTAAGGTAATTAGACTGATTATATTAGAGGTGGTTCGAATATGTGTGTTTTTAAAAAACAATTCATAGTGGTGGGAACCTTGGTTTGTCTCAAATTGAATTAATCCTAAGTCTGGATCAATTTGATAATCTGTTTTTTGATCATCGAGATATAATTCCCAATTTGGAAAGTGAACAATGGGTAATTTTATAACTGCTTTTGGAGTAGATACAGAAAAATACCCTTGTGAATA
>Ga0183100_1001418_pt1 | contig 12154 bp, 10 predicted proteins | sample Biomet2_FD_127789 | JGI IMG/M metagenome (GOLD analysis project Ga0183100, IMG submission 127789) | Microbial communities from bioreactor (seeded with anoxic lake sediment) at LBNL, California, USA - Biofuel metagenome 2 | ecosystem: Engineered > Bioreactor > Anaerobic > Unclassified ...
CGGATAGCTGGAGTACATATCAAGCAGTAGTTGATGCAAATGTAGTCACAGCTGAAAATACGCAAACAGAAGTCAATACAGCAACAACAGCTATCACAGCGGCTCAAGCTGATTTAGTAACGAAAGCAAAATCTAATCTTGATACTATAAAAGGTAAAGCAGATACTTTGAAAGAAAGCAATTACACTATCGTTACTTGGAAGGCTCTTACAGATGCGTTAGCTCTTCCAGAAACAAGTACAAAAGAAATTCAAGATAAAGCAGACGCAATTAATAGCGCGATTGCAAAATTAGTGTTAAAAGCAGACCTCGCTGCCTACAATGCGGCACTAGGTTTAGTAACAGAGAGTGATTATACAACGGCAAGCTGGTCAACCTATCAAGCAGTCGTAACAGCCAATGTAGTTACAGTAGAAAACACACAGACAGAAGTAAACACAGCAACGGCTGCTATTACAACTGCACAGGCAAGTTTGGTAACCAAAGCAAAATCTAATCTTGATACTATAAAAGGTAAAGCAGATACTTTAAAAGAAAGCAATTACACTATTGTTACTTGGAAGGCTCTTACAGATGCGTTAGCTCTTCCAGAAACAAGTACAAAAGAAATTCAAGATAAAGCAGACGCAATTAATAGCGCGATTGCAAAATTAGTGTTAAAAGCAGATCTCGCTGCCTACAATGCAGCACTAGGTTTAGTAACAGAGAGTGATTATACAACCGCAAGCTGGTCAACCTATCAGGTAGTTGTTACAGCCAATGTAGTTACCGTAGAAGATACCCAATCGAAAGTCGATACGGCTACGACTGCCATTAAATCGGCGCAAGAAAACTTGGTATTGGCTGGCAAAGGTAATCTTGATACAGCAAAAGTTGCGGCAGCGGCAAAAAACAAATCAAATTATACAACAACCAGTTGGGGAGTTCTTACTTCTGCATTAGCTATGCCTGAAACAACGAATGCGGAAGTGTTAGCCAAGACAAAAGCAATCAATGACGCCATCAAAGCATTAGTTGCGTTAAGTTCTGGCGGTGGCGGCAGTGTTGTTATTAACCCAACAGCACCACAAACGAATACAGAAGTGGCAACAGGAGTTAATATTCTAGTAAACAATCAAACTGCAAATGTAGGTAAGGCTGTAAACAGCACTGAGGACAATCAAACAGTGACCACAGTCGTTCTTGATGAAACAAAACTTGAACAGAAACTTGCATCAGAAGGAAACCATGCAACAGTAACCATACCTGTTAGTACAGGTGTCGATACGGTAGTAGGCCAGCTCAATGGTCAAATGGTTAAGAATATGGAGGGCAAACAGGCAACTATCGAGATAAAAACTGAGTCGGCTTCCTATACTCTACCAGCGCAGCAAATTAATATTGATGCCGTTTCCGAGAAGTTGGGTCAGAGTGTCAAGCTATCAGACATTACGGTTTCTGTAAAAATAGCGGAGCCTTCGGACCAAACAGCAACGATTGTAAAAAATGCTGGAAAAACTGGAACATTTTCTGTTGTAGCTCCTCCGGTAAATTTTTCGATAGATTGTACGTACAAAGGTAAAACGGTTGATGTCAGTAGTTTCAACACATATGTGGAAAGAACTGTCGCCATACCGAGCGGCGTTGATGCATCAAAAATTACGACTGGTATTGTGGTAAATGCGGATGGGACAACACGTCATGTACCGACAAAAATTATGGTTATTGATGGTAAGTATTATGCCAAAATCAATAGCTTGACGAACAGCACCTATGCAGTCGTTTATCATCCGATTGAATTTGCGGATGTTTCGAATCATTGGGCAAAAGATGCAATTGATAATATGGGTTCGAGAATGGTGATCTCTGGAGTGGGCGATAACAATTATGAACCTGAACGAGATATTACTCGTGCAGAATTTGCGGCAATTATCGTAAGAGCGCTTGGACTTGAACCAGGAACAGGCGAGACTACATTTAGTGATGTTAAGTCTACTGATTGGTACTGTGGATATGTTGAAACAGCAGCATCCTACGGAATTATCAGCGGATATACCAATGGCACATTTGGATCCAATGATAAAATAACGCGTGAGCAGGCAATGGCAATGATCGCGCGTGCAATGACAATTACAGGTTTGAATTCGAATCTAACGGATGGTGAAATGAGTACATTACTCGCAAGTTATTCAGATACTAAAGATGCATCAAGCTATGCGATGAATGCAATAGCAGCATGTCTGAAAACTGGTGTCGTATCGGGAAGAACGAGCAGTACAGTAGCCCCGAAAGAAACTATCACCCGTGCAGAAGTAGCGGCAATCGTAGAAAGATTGCTCCAAAAATCGAATCTAATCTAGATATTAAAAATAGGAAAGCAGGCAGATAGTCGGGAAACCACTATCTGCCTGCTTTTTTCTTAAAATCTGACAATTGTGAGTTTGACACGATGGCTTTAAAAATGGACAGATGGATCTGAAAATCCACCACCCGTTGACTGGAGAAAAGCACGACAGTTGCGGATTGGTGTTGGGTCATAACAAAAAGGTGACGTGAAATTTTCATAGCACGCGCCGCCTCCACCACTAATTTCATATGAAAAAAGAAAATTAATTACTGCGTTGAAATAACCCACTTTGTAACCCACTTGGTATGTTTGGAGCGAAATGTTGATTGTTTTACAAAAATATTCCATGCCCATAAAAGGCTTTGTTATCGCATTTTAGGCACTTGAAGCTTTTTAGAAAACTTATCAAACGTGGTTCAACTCCTGTTATCCGCACCATAAGAAAAGCCTTGATACTATAATGTATCGAGGCTTTTTTATTTTCGTTTGACCACACTTTTATTTTTCATCCTGTAAAATACCATCAAAAAGGATTTACTAATATAGTCAATGACTATTTCTCGGAATTGTTCTATCGTCTTTGTGCATGTGCTCGAATCTTATCAAAAGTTTCCTGACTGATAATATGCTCCATACGACAAGCGTCTTGCGCGGCTGTTTCTGGAGTAACGCCTAATACGATCAAGTATTCGGTCAGCGTCTGATGTCGCTCATACATGCGCGAGGCAATAGTATTTCCAGAATCCGTAAGGGTAATGTTTCCTAAATCGTCTATGTTAATGTAACCGTTTTTCTTTAAAATGCTGACCGCTCGGCTGATACTCGGCTTGGAATAGCCTAATTCATTGACAATATCGATAGAACGCACTTCGGGTTTTTTAGTCTGAAGAATCAAAATTGTTTCCAAATAATTTTCGCCTGATTCTTGTATATTCATAATGGTATTCCTTTCTGTTCACAACTGATGCGTTAAAAACAATATAGCATATGCAAGCCAAAAATTCAAGCGATTCTCTTTTGAAATAACTCTCTTAAAAACTCTTGACAATTATCTAGGATGATGGTACGCTTAAATGGTTAGCAAGTGCTAACTTAGCTGATTGGAGTGTTTGTCGTTGCCTGGCAGCAAAGCCATGAAAGGGCTTTAATCTATGCTTACCGTCCGAAAAGTTTGCAGAATGATTTTGCTCATGATGATGTGAAAGCTTATCTTTCTTCCGCGGCTATGATCTTCGTGATATAGGCTCTTGTCTGAGGAAATTGATTTCCCGCATCGGTCAGTATGCTTCTTTCCCTCATGAAATTGGTTTGTTTTTTGGGTATCCACTTCACGATGTGAAAGGATTCATTGAAAACGCAAGGCAAAACTGTAAATGTAGCGGTTGCTGGAAGGTCTATTGCAATGAGTGCCAAACAGCGAAGTTATTAGCTGAATTCGAAAAATGTACGCAGATATATTGTAAGTGTTATCAAAGTGGTTCATCCGTTATGCGGTTCACGGTGGCTGCATAATAAAATGTAATGAATAAACGGAAAGGTTGTGTATTAATGAGTAATTATGATACCGCACAACATGAAAATTTAGATCAAGAAAGTGAAAATTAATGAACAACACAAATGATAAATTGCCCTTAATACTGTATCACGATTTGATAGAAAGCATCGTAGCCGCCTTGGAAGCCAAAGATATTTATACGGCTAACCATTCACGTCGTGTCAGTGACATGGTCGAAAAGACCTGCATCGTACTTGGGCTTTCAGACTATGAAACGCTCATTATTCACATAGCCGCTCATGTTCATGATATTGGCAAAATCGGCGTACCCGATTATATTTTGGTCAAGCCTGATAAATTAACAAAAAAAGAATGGGAATCAATCAGAGAACATCCGCAAATAGGAGCAAGTATTCTGAGTAAATCAAATGGACTTTCCAGCATTGCAAACATCGTTTTGCATCATCATGAAAGATGGGATGGTAAAGGTTATCCGGATGGGTTACATAAAACGAATATCCCATTTGGGGCAAGAATCATTGCAATATGTGACTCGATTGATGCCATGATGAGTAAGCGGCCTTATAGACAAACGATCACATCAGAAGAATGCCAACTTGAAATTAAACAGAATGTGGGCCTCATGTATGATCCCACCATCGCGCAAGCTGTTCTTGATAACTGGGATACTATCGTCATCCCCATTCAATTTAGTTAGTGATAAAGTTGAATCGAGAAATGAATGTATCTCTGCCTAGCAAAGCGCTTTGTACAGGCTATTGCTGATAAGGCAAATTTTGTGATATAATCAAAGTAAATTTTATCGTTAAAATAAAAGTACTCGAGGTGAATTTGAATGCTTAAAGCTATATTGTGGGCATCGGCAGGAACAGGATTTACATTTCTCATGACTACCTTAGGTGCCGCCGTGGTCTTTTTCTTTCGCAAGTCAATCAGTCAAAACATTCAAAAAATATTTCTAGGCTTTGCCGCAGGTGTCATGATTGCCGCTTCCGTTTGGAGTCTGCTTATCCCAGCTATAGTGGAGGCCGAAGCGCGCGGACAAATCGGATGGATTCCAGCAGCAGGTGGTTTCATATTAGGCATTATTTTTCTCTTTGGTTTGGATAAATTACTCCCTCACTTGCATCCAAACAGCAATGAAACAGAAGGAATGCCATCTTCCATGAAGCGAACGACACTCCTAGTCATGGCGGTAACCCTGCATAATATTCCTGAGGGTATGGCTGTCGGACTTTCATTTGCGTTTGCGGCACAACACGGTAGTAATTCAGCCATGTACGCATCGGCGATGGCATTAGCTATTGGTATTGGCATTCAAAACTTCCCAGAAGGTGCGGCAATTTCTCTTCCGCTTAGGCAGGAAGGCATGAAAATCGGTAAATCTTTTTTATGCGGAAGCATGTCGGGAATTGTGGAACCTATTTTCGGAATTCTAACCGTCTTGATCGCTGGATCGATAACTCCAGTTATGCCGTGGCTTTTATCTTTTGCCGCAGGCGCAATGATGTATGTCGTGGTCGAAGAGCTTATTCCAGAGGCACATCTAGGAGAGCATTCCAATATAGGGACCTTGGGTGTTATGGCAGGATTTCTGATTATGATGATACTAGATGTTGCGTTGGGATGAGTTTGAGGGCATTTAACCATCATCTGGAATTCGTACAAATGGCACGGTACCCAAATCACAACTTTTTTCAGATAAGTAACTTGACATTTTAAGTTAGCGGTGGTAAACTAAGTGTGATCAAGGGGTAAGCATACGCTAACCCCTAAATAATAAACTATTGGTTAGCCAAAGCTAACATGAGGAGTGATACTATGGCAATGGAACAAATCATCAGTCACATGGCTTGCTCGAAAGGAAAAGATGTTGCAACAACTTTTCTGCCTGGTAGTATGCCGCTAAGCATGGTTCAGTCGGGAAAAGATGTTTCTGTAACATTTATAAAAGGAAAAGATGAGACGAAGCGATTTTTAGGAAGCCTTGGTTTTGTAGAAAATGAAACAATATCTATTGTAACCAAACTCGGCGGTAATGTCATTGTCAATGTAAAGGGTACACGTGTTGCCATTAGTCAAGCAATGGCAAGTCGCATTTACACAACTTAATATTAAAAAATAGGGAGGGTTTAAAATGAACACACTCAAAGACGTTAAATGTGGTGAGACCATAACTGTCGGCAAATTAATTGGTGAAGGCGCCATTAAAAGGCGTATTATGGATATGGGCATTACCAAAGGGGCTCAAATTTATGTCCGTAAAGTTGCACCTTTAGGCGATCCAATTGAAGTAACCATTCGCGGATATGAGCTTTCGATTCGTAAATCCGAAGCGGAAAATATTATTATTGCATAAGGGATTTCACTTAAGGTAGAAATCCCTTAGCTTAGGCCATAGAGTGAGCCTTGGCTAACTAAATGAAGGAGGAGAACAAATGGGTATCAAAATTGCACTTGCTGGCAATCCTAATTGTGGGAAAACGACAATGTTTAATGATCTGACCGGTTCTAGCCAATATGTTGGCAACTGGCCTGGTGTTACAGTAGAAAAAAAGGAAGGAAAATTAAAAGGGCATAGGGATGTGGTCATAACCGATTTGCCCGGCGTTTACTCACTTTCACCATATACCCTTGAGGAAGTCGTTAGCCGTAATTATTTGATGAACGAAAATCCAGATACTATCATAAATTTAGTAGACGGAACGAACTTAGAGCGTAATCTTTACTTAACAACACAAATTGTAGAGCTTGGCATTCCTGTTGTCGTTGCTCTGAATATGATGGATTTAGTCAAAAAGAATGGCGATACAATTGATGTTCAAAAACTGAAATCAGCGCTTGGATGCGAAGTGGTTGAAACGTCAGCTCTAAAAGGCACTGGTTCTATGGAAGCCGCTGAAAAAGCCATGGTTTTTGCCAAATCCAAAACACGCATGGTGCCCCAACATAAATTCGGCACTTTGGTCGAAGATGCGCTAGAAGTCATTGCCTCAGCCATCAAAGGTGTGGTAAAGACGGAACGCTCGCGTTGGTATTCTATTAAACTGTTTGAACGTGATGAAAAAGTTCTCGCGGAATCGAAATTTACGCAACATGTCATTGACGATATTGAACAGACAATCTGTGCAGTTGAGAGAGAATTGGACGATGATAGCGAGAGCATCATCACCCATGAGCGCTATGAGTATATCACCGCGCTGATCAAAAAATGCGTGCATAAAAAGAAAAAGGGAATGACCACTTCGGATAAAATTGACCACGTTGTTACCAACCGTTGGTTGGCACTTCCGATTTTCGCGGCGGTTATGTTTATCGTTTATTTTGTATCTGTGTCATGGCTCGGAACGATTGTTACCGACTGGACAAACGACACCTTTTTTGGCGAATGGATTCAACCAGGTGTCGCGGCTTTTCTCGGGCATGTCGGGGCGGCTGACTGGCTAAATGGTCTAGTGGTCGACGGAATTATTGGCGGCGTTGGCGCTGTTCTAGGATTTGTCCCACAGATGCTCATTCTGTTCTTTTTCCTTTCTATTTTGGAAGACTGTGGATACATGGCTCGTGTCGCTTTTATCATGGACAGAATCTTTCGTAAATTTGGGTTGTCGGGAAAAAGTTTCATCCCTATGCTTATTTCGTCTGGCTGTGGCGTTCCTGGCATTATGGCAACGAAAACGATTGAAAATGAGAAAGATCGACGCATGACCATTATGACGACAACATTCATTCCCTGTGGTGCAAAATTGCCGATTATTGCTCTAATTGGCGGAGCTATGTTCCCGACGATCGTTTGGATGGCGCCTGCTATGTATTTTATGGGAATTCTTGCAGTTATTGTATCTGGTATTATTTTAAAAAAGACAAGAGGATTTGCCGGCGATCCAGCGCCGTTTGTCATGGAGCTTCCGCAGTACCATATTCCTGCCGCTAAAGGCGTCCTCATCCATATGTGGGAGCGCGGCAAAGCTTTTATCATCAAGGCTGGTACCGTCATCTTTATTGCCTGTGGTTTGATTTGGTTCTTATCCAACTTTGGTATCACACATGGAAGTTTTGGCATGGTAGACGAAAGCCAAAGTATACTTGCCGCCATCGGAAAAGTGATTGCTCCCGTTTTTGCTCCTCTCGGGTTTGGCAACTGGAAAGCGGCTGTAGCAACTGTGACAGGGCTTGTTGCGAAAGAAAATGTGGTGGGAACCTTTGGTGTTCTGTTTGGTCTTGGCGGCGAAGTGGCAGAGGATAATGCGGGTCTTCTCACGCAAATTGCACACATGTTCCCTCATAGTGCAGCTGCGCTTTCTTTCCTTGTGTTTAACCTTTTATGCGCACCTTGCTTTGCTGCTATCGGTGCCATTAAACGTGAAATGGCGAGTGCGAAATGGACATGGATAGCCATTGGTTATCAAACCGTATTCGCTTATGCTATTGCTTTAATGGTTAATCAGTTTGGTGGGCTCATCTTTGGCGGATTGAGCTTTGGAATCGGGAGCGTAGCGGCGTTAGCTATTTTAACAATGATGATCTATCTCTTGCTCAGACCAAGTCGACAAAACAAATTAACCCATGTATCTCAAAAGGTAGTAGCGCAATCATCAAGATAAAAAGGGGTGATATAATGTTGCAGTGGATTGTTTCGAATGTTTCTACCATTGTTATATGTGCGATTTTACTCGCGCTATTTATACTGGCTATTCGATACTTGCGCAAGGCTCATAAAAAAGGAGGCTGTGCAGGATGCGGTGGTTGTAGCGGTAACTGCAGTCACTGTAGTCAAGATGTCATGGATAAAAATTATGGTAAGAAAAATTAAGTAAAAAAAACACTCTCCTTGTGTTTTCAAAAATAACTAAACTCTGTAAAATCTACATCAATTGCTTCGTTTTTAAACGTAAAGCGTCCTAGTGCTTCCAAAATGCTGAGTTTATTATCCAAGACGGATTGATTGCCAAAGAATATTATGGGGCTATCCAACTGACGGATAGTGGATTACAGATTGCCAATCAGCTTTATGCCAACTATCTTTTGATTTACTCCTATTTTCGAGATTTACTGCAACTATCAGAAAAAAACGCGCAACACGACGCTTTGATTTGTATAAGTGAGTTTTCGGATGAATGTTTCGAACACCTGATTACTGTTCTATTAGATGTAGAGAAATCTGGCAAGAGGGATGCGCTAAAGCCCGTGCAATCACGGTAGAACAAACTTTTACTATTACCAAAACTGCGTCTTCAAAGACGTGGCTAAAGACCCCAAAAAAGGCATAAATATTGCCAGTGCCGAAACAGCGCTGGCTTTCCCTTCAAAGGCTGTGCCTGATTTGATTGTGCTCATTAGAAAGAAACTTGATTTCTATAAAATGAAAATAATAATCACTCCCTCATTAATTCTATGACGAATTGGATAATACATCATATGTCGCTATTGTAAAATAGGGATAAGTAAAGAATCCGAAGGAGATCTTATAGAATGATCGATAATCGACTAAATTAGTATAAGAAAAAAAGAAAGGTTGTTTGTTGTGGAAAAACAACCTTTCTTTTTTTAAATTGCTGCAATAAGAAAAGTGGACTGTGGCGGTTTTAGTAGGGTGTTCTTATATTAAAAATATGATTGAATAAATTAACATAAAAGAGTATAATTCTTAAATGGAAAATTATCGAAATTTAATGATTATGAGGAAGTCGGAAAATGATTAATAGTTTTGTTAAAGATATATTAAATGTGAGATGGTTAAAAAGTCATACATATCATAAAAAGAAATTAGCGATTTGGTTAGGTATAATCATGTTATCTTTATGTAATTTATTTTTTATTTCAAACAATCAGGGCTTATATCATAAACCAATAGGAAAAGTAATTGAAATTCAAGAACAAAAGTCTTATAAAGACACTATGGATAGGCAAAAAGAACCTATCAAAATTCAAAAAATTAAAGCGGTTATTATGAATGGAACCGATAAAGGAAAAACAGTCGCACTAAATAATCAAACATCATTTTCACAAGTAAATGATTTGGATTTAAAAATAAGCGATGAAGTTTTTTTGTCGATCCAATATAATGTTAAACATGAAATAGTATCGGCGATGATAACAGATTTAAAGAGAGACCAATATATTGGATACATCATAAACATCTTTGTATTATTCATTTTAATAGTGGGAGAAATGAAGGGTTTTCGATCATTAGTAAGTGTATCGGTAAATGTTTTAATTTTCCTAGTACTCATTGCCTTATTTAAAAAAGGTAATCATTTAATGTTATATTCCGTCATAGCAAGTTTGCTTTTCATTGTCCTTTCTATATTGATTGTTTCTGGGAAAAACAAGAAAAGTTTTTCAGCAATAGTTGCTACATTGGTGGGTACTTTTGTATCAATGCTAATAGCAGGAATAGTGATAAAGGTAAATCATTGGAGTGGAATTCATTTTGAAGAAATGGAGGAATTTCTGACTCTACCGCCAGAGACCATATTTTTTATAGAATTAATCATAGGTACGTTAGGAGCCATTATGGATATTGCCATCTCAATTTCTTCGGCAATAGAGGAATTATATAATCGAAATCCTAATGTTGAAAGGAAAGCTATCATCAAATCATCAAGAGAAATTGGACAAGATATTATGGGAACAATGGCAAATACTTTAATCTTTGCCTACTTAAGTGGCAGCATCTCTTCTATTATACTTCTTTTAAGGAACGGATTAGAATTTTCAAATATATTTAGTTTGAATCTTTCTTTGGAACTAACAAGAGCACTAGTCGGGAGTATTGGAATTGTTTTAAGTATTCCTATTACCATGTATATTTCGATTCTTATTCTTAAAAATCGCAAGGTAGGAGAAGCTTAAGCTATGAACATTATATTAGTATTACTTATTATTTTATTGATTCTTATGTCAGTTATCGGCGGCACAAGAGGAATACAATCGTTTTTCACTTTAATTTTAAATTTCATTATTTTGTTTCTCATGATGATACTGATTGCTTTCAAAATTGATCCAATTAAAGTTACTTTTATAGGATCAATGATCATCAGCTTTTGTACCTTGTTCTTTATTAATGGATATCATAAAAAAACAGTAGCATCTTTAATCTCTGTTATTATAGTGATATTGTTAGTTATGTTAATCACATACCATATGAGTACAAGCGCTAAAATACAAGGATTTAGTAGTCAGCAAGCAGACATGGTTTCATTTTACTCTGTATATGTTCAAATCAATTTTGCTAAAATAGTAATCTGTGAAATATTAGTTGGATTATTAGGTGCCATTATTGATGTATCTATATCCATATCATCTTCTATGAATGAAATTTATAAAAATGATTCACTTATAACACAGCATGAGTTATTTAATTCTGGTATGAATATTGGCAAAGATGTTTTAGGAACCATGACAAATACACTTTTTTTCGCGTATATAAGTGGATTTATGACTTTAATTATATATTTAAGCATATCAAAATATTCTCTATCTGATATTTTCAATATGAAAATATTTTGCTCTGAAGTATTTCAATCTATATGTTGTGGAATAGGTATTATTCTTATTATACCTATTACTGCTTTTGTTACATCAAAATTACTGCTTTTGAATACGAAGTCAAATAATATATAGTATGCGTAAGTTTATGTCTTTGCATATCAAGATGATAGGATTGAATCATGAGGAATATGCATACTATACAAAATGGGAAGAGGAGTGGACATGAAAGATATCAGTAATCTAAGATTTTGGAATCAGTCATCAAAGATATATGATAGGTTCATGAAAAAATTTTTTGAAAGATAGGGGATTTCACATACAAAAAATGACCGTCATTAAAGCATCATTTCCTTTAACATATGTTGAGGCAATTAAGAAATTAACTTAAATTCTTTTACCAAATATAAGGGACAATCCTCCATGTTTGAGATTTATAATCTTTATACTGAGAAATGAAATTTTTTTCTAATGCCTTTTCTTCAATTTTGATACGATAACCATATATAATCGATGTAATTATTAAGGTCATGATAACGCCTAATGGTGACCTAAAGGCAAGTGAGATTCCCAAAAGTGTTAGAATACTGCCAGTATAGGAGGGATGGCGCAAATATTTGTAAGGACCGTTTCTTATTAATTTTTGTTCTGAACTTACCTGCACAATAAGAGTAAAGTATTTTCGAAGTGTCCATACAGAATATAATCGAAAGAAAACACCAAAAAACGCAATAACAATGCCAGTCCAGAAAAGCCAAATAGGCATGACGAATGATTGTACATGAATACATATTGGATTAATTAGAATTGCTGCCCAAAAT
>Ga0183100_1001419_pt1 | contig 12138 bp, 6 predicted proteins | sample Biomet2_FD_127789 | JGI IMG/M metagenome (GOLD analysis project Ga0183100, IMG submission 127789) | Microbial communities from bioreactor (seeded with anoxic lake sediment) at LBNL, California, USA - Biofuel metagenome 2 | ecosystem: Engineered > Bioreactor > Anaerobic > Unclassified ...
AAGAGGTGGGCCGGTACTATGCCCGCGATTACTTAGGCAATGATGAAACCATTTTTACGGATGTGGATTTTGGCCGGATTGCGCATTTGCAGTATGAACAGGATTATCAAGCCCTGCGCGCCGCCAACAAGGTTTGCTTTTTTGATACGGACGCTACGTATACCGATTATTTTAGCGAACTGTATCTGGGGCGGCGCAACGCCTTGGTGGAGGCATACATCGACCATACCCGGTATGATCTGATGCTGTTTTTACAACCGGATGTGAAATGGGTGGCCGATGGGCAGCGTTTGAACGGCGATCAGGAAAAGCGAATGGCCTTGAACGAGCGATTGCTGAATATGTACCGCTACCACGGCTTTGGGGACAAACTGGTCGTGGTGGGCGGCGACTATACCCAGCGCCTTGGCAAGGCGATTGAGTTGGTGGATGGATTAATGAACGGCGCACAGCCCTGACGGATTGTTTTTGGCAAATGAACCATACGGTCACATAACCGGCATAACAGACAAACCGACGCGAATAGGCAAGCATTCGCGCCGGTTTTGCTTACGGTTAATATGGGAGAAAAGTTGCGGCAAGGCATTGACAAGCACCAGGGAAGACTCCTATAATGTTAGCGCCCTAACAATAAAACAGGGAGGTTACGAGGTGCTCAAACGGGAAGTTACTTTTACTGTGCGGAGCCTGTCCAACGGGATCCATCGGCTGATGGATAGCAGCATCGCAAAGGATTGGCGCATCACCCCTATGCAGGGGCGGTTTATCGGTTTTATTCGGCGCCACCAGGGCGATGTGTTTCAGCGCGATTTGGAGGCTGAATTCTGTATTCGCCGTTCCACGGCAAGCGCCATTCTGCAAACCATGGAGAGGGACGGTTTGATTCGAAGGGAAGCTGTGCCGCAGGACGCGAGGTTAAAAAAGCTGGTGCTCACCCCCAAGGCGGAAGCCTTTAGCGCATTCTTCCATCAGGAACTGACGCGGGTGGAAGCCCTGATTACTTCCGGCATCAGCGCAGAGGAGCTGGATTGCTTTTTCCGCACGGCAGAGAAACTGGATCATAACCTGTCGGCCTGCGTTGGGGAAAATGACGCGAACAGGCACGACTGTAACATAGAGGAGGAGAAGGAATGATCAAACGGATGGCTTCCTGTATCCGGGAGTTTCGGAAGGAGACAATCCTGACGCCGTTGTTGGTGAGCCTGGAAGTGGTGATTGACGTGATTATCCCACTGATTATGGCCAACCTGATCGATTTGGGCGTTTCGGCCGGACGGATGGATATGATTGTGAAACTTGGGCTGGCACTCCTGCTCAGCTGTCTGGTTTCGCTGGTGTTTGGCGCTCTGTCGGGCAAAAACGGAGCGATCGCGTCCGCCGGTTTTGCGAAAAACCTGCGAAGCGATATGTATGATAACGTGCAGCGGTTCTCCTTTGCCAACATCGATAAGTTTTCCACGGCGAGCCTGATTACGCGGTTGACGACCGATGTGACCAACGTGCAAAACGCGTTTCAGATGATCATCCGCATTGCGGTGCGCGCGCCGCTGATGGTGTTGTTCTCGCTGGTGATGGCGTTTCGGGTCAATGGGGAATTGGCGCTGGTTTTTCTTGGCGCAGTACCGGTGCTGGCGCTGGGTATGTATGTGATTATCAGCCATGCGCACCCTATTTTCGAACGTGTGTTTAAAACCTACGACAAGCTTAATAAAGTGGTACAGGAAAACCTTCGCGGCATTCGCGTAGTCAAGAGTTACGTTCGGGAAGACCATGAGATCGGTAAATTTGGAGCGGTGTCCAACACCATCTATCAGGACTTCAGCCATGCGGAGCGCCTAGTGGCTTTTTCATCGCCGCTGATGCAGGGCATGATGTATCTCATTATCCTGCTGCTTTCCTGGCTGGGAGCAAAAATGATTGTCGGCGGAACCATGACCACCGGCGAGCTGATGAGCCTGATTACCTATGCGGGCCAGATTTTGATGAACCTGATGATGCTGTCCATGGTGTTTGTGATGATTACCATCTCCCGAGCGTCCGCAGAGCGTATTACCGAAGTGCTGAGCGAGCAGTCCGATATTGCCGATCAGGCAGACCCGGTAATGCAGGTGCGCGACGGCTCGCTGCGTTTTCGCAACGTGGGTTTCAGTTACAGCAAAGATCCTGATCGCCTGTGCCTGAACGATGTCAACCTTACCATTCCCACCGGCGCTGTGGTGGGCATCCTTGGGGAAACCGGCAGTGGAAAATCAAGCCTGGTACAGCTGATTCCACGCCTGTATGACGCGACAACGGGCGTTGTGGAAGTTGGCGGCGTGGATGTAAAACGCTATGATCTGGCAGTTTTGCGGGAAGCGGTAGCCATGGTGCTGCAAAAAAACGAATTGTTTACCGGGACCATTCGCGATAACCTGCGTTGGGGCAATGAAGCGGCAACCGATGAAGAACTGATTCACGCGTGCACGCTGGCGCAGGCGGACGGGTTTATCCGCCAGTTTCCGGACGGATATGATACGTTGATAGAGCAGGGCGGCGCCAATGTGTCCGGCGGCCAAAAACAACGCCTGTGCATCGCCCGCGCGCTTTTGAAAAAGCCCAAAATTCTGATTTTGGATGATTCCACCAGCGCGGTAGATACCGCGACGGATGCGCAGATTCGAAAGGCGTTCCGGGAGGAGATACCCGACACGACCAAGCTGATTATCGCGCAGCGCACCGCATCGGTGCAGGAGGCGGACCTCATTGTCGTAATGGATGGCGGGCGCGTATCCGCCGTAGGCAAGCACGCCGAACTGTTGGAATCCAGCGCAATCTACCGGGAAGTGTATGAATCCCAGACGAAGGGCGGTGACCGCGAATGATGCGAGGCCCCATGCGCGGCGGCGCGGGTTCGCGCGGCATGCAAAAGCCCGATAAGGCGGTAATTGGGCGGCTGTTATCCTATTTGAAACCTTTCCATACCCGGCTTACGGTTGTGTTTGTGAGTATCGTTATCAGTGCGATTTCGACCGTTGTGGGCGCGATGTTTTTACAAACGCTGATCGATCGGTTCATTACCCCGTTGCTGCTTGAACCTAACCCCGATTTTAGCGGGCTTCTGGCGGCGGTGCTGCGCACGGCTGCGATTTACGCGGTGGGCGTGGGCGCGACGTTCCTGAGCAGCTACCTGATGGTTGCCGTAGCGCAAAAAACGCTGAAAAACATTCGGGATCAGATGTTTGCGCATATGCAACGCCTGCCGGTTCACTATTTTGATTCGCACCCCTTTGGCAATATTATGAGCCACTACACCAACGACACTGATACACTGCGGCAAATGATTAGCCAAAGCCTGCCGCAAACGCTTTCCACATTGATCTCGGTAACGACCGTGTTTGTGGCCATGCTCACGACGAACCTGATTTTAACGGCGTTTGTGGTGGTATCCATTGCGCTGATGATGTGGTTGGCCGGAAAAATCGGCGGCATGAGCGGCAAGTACTTTGTGCAGCAGCAGAAAACGCTGGGGGATCTGAACGGCTATACGGAGGAAATGATCAACGGGCAAAAGGTGGTTAAGGTTTTCAACTATGAAGGCAAGGCTCGCGATGGGTTTCAAAAGCGCAATGACGAGCTGTACGCCTGTGCGGCTAAAGCCAATACCTTTGCCAACATCCTGATGCCGATCATGGGCAACCTTGGCAACCTGCAGTATGTGATGATCGCGGTGCTGGGCGGCGCGATGGCGATTGGCGGCGTGGGGGGGATGACGCTGGGCGGCATTGCAGCCTTCCTGCTGTTGAGCCGGAACTTTACCATGCCCATTACGCAGGTAAGCCAGCAGTTAAACGCGATTATTATGGCGTTGGCTGGCGCAGGCAGAATTTTCAAACTGATGGATGAACCGGCAGAGACGGACGACGGGTATGTGACGCTGGTAAATGCCCGCGTAAACGAACGGGGCGAATTGATGGAAACGCCGGAGCGAACCGGCCTGTGGGCGTGGAAACACCCTCACGGAGACGGTACCGTTACCTACCAGCGTTTGCAGGGCGATGTAGTGCTGCAGGATGTGGATTTCGGCTATGAGGAAAACAAGCTGGTTCTGCACGATATTACCCTCTACGCGCGCCCCGGGCAAAAGGTGGCCTTTGTGGGGGCTACCGGGGCGGGGAAAACGACCATCACGAACCTGATTAACCGGTTTTATGACATCGCGGACGGAAAAATCCGCTATGACGGCATTAACATTAACAAAATCCGCAAGGATGATCTGCGCAGGAGTCTTGGCGTGGTTTTGCAGGATGTGAACCTGTTTTCCGGCACGGTTATGGAAAACATACGCTATGGTAAGCTGGACGCGACCGACGACGAGTGCATGGCCGCCGCGCGGCGCGCCAATGCCGATACCTTCATCCGGATGCTGCCCAAGGGGTATGATACGGAGCTCAAGGGGGATGGCTCCGGGTTGAGTCAGGGGCAGCGGCAACTGCTGTCCATCGCTCGCGCCGCTGTGGCCGATCCTCCGGTGATGATTTTGGACGAGGCTACCAGCTCGATTGATACCCGTACCGAGGCAATTGTGCAAAAGGGCATGGACGCGCTGATGCAGGGCCGTACCGTGTTTGTGATTGCGCACCGCCTGTCCACGGTGCGTAACGCCGATGTGATTATGGTGCTGGAACATGGCAAAATCATCGAGCGCGGAACCCATACGGAATTGATTGCGCAACATGGGAAATACTATCAGCTTTATACGGGCGCGTTTGAACTGGAATAAACCGCGCGACATGTGTGCCCACTGCCAACCGACTGTGTTGGCGGTGGGCATTTTGCTATGGAGATTTTACGGTTGCTGCCTGCCAAGGGGCTTGGATAGCAAACTGTTGCGGGTCGTTGATCCAATACGCAAGCCTTTTGAAGTTCCTGTGGGGACGCTTGCATTCGTCCGCACCCTTGGGAACAAGCCCCCGCAAGGCTTCCTCCGATTAGCGTGGATGCCACGCGCCTATGCGCCGCAAGGGCGCGCATAGGAAAGGCGCTTGTGTTTTGCAGGGGGCAGGAGCGTGGCTGCTCCGGCGCCCTTTCCCAAAGCGCAGCCGCTGCTTACGGCGCTTGCGTTGAAAACCTCCGCGCCTCGCACGGTGCCCTTATGCGCATCCACCTACCATACGATGCACGGAACTTGCGGCAAAGGGTTTGAGACGGTATTTACCCCGGAGTCACGATGCGTTTTGAAGCGCGATGTCACGCGCTATACCCTTCCATTTTCAAGGCGCGTCACCCCTGCTCGCGGTTGCGGCGATGTTCGCGGTATGTTGGGTAACGGGTCAGGATATGAATAGCCACTCACGTGCTAAAACAGCAAAGCCTTGATTTGTATACCTTTTTAGGCATTTTGATTAGAGTGTCTAACAATTTTGATTGCAACCCTGGGGTGGTTGAGCTATAATAATGCTGTTTATGGTATTCGATTCATAGCAATTATTTCGGAGGTACAAAATCGTGGGAAAGGGAACGGTATGGGTGATCGGCGCATCCAGCGGGCTTGGGTTGGCTACGGCACAGGCTTTTGCCGCCGATGGATGGCAGGTCCTGTCAGGCGCGAGAAGCTTTGATGCGGCCTACGATCACCCGACGGACGACGGCATCCGTAAGCTGCACCTGGATGTGACCGATGCGGAAAGCCGCAGCGCTTTTGCCAAGGCTGCGCTGGCGGTAAGCCCGCAGGTGGATGCGTTTGTCTACTGCGCCGCCGTGTTGGTGCTGGGGCCGTGCGAACAAACATCGCCAGCCGAGTACGAGCGTGTGATGCAAACCAATTTTCTGGGCCTTACAGCGATGGTGTCGCTGGTTCTTCCCGCCATGCGCAGCAGGAGGAGCGGAAAAATCATCCTGTTTTCATCCATCAATGGGTTGCTGGGCATCCCGTTTCAAAGCGCCTATACCGCCTCCAAACACGCGGTGGAAGGCTATGCCGAGTGCCTTGCCATGGAGGTAAAGCCTTTTGGAATTCAGGTATGTTTGGTAGAACCCGGCGACCATCGCGGGGGCAGCCAGCACACCAGACTGCATACCGCTGTGCCCGCGGAGGTATCCCCTTATGAACCCGCCAGCGCAATCGCAACCGCGATCATCCATCGGGATGAATCCGGCGGGCTGCTTCCGGCGCGGCTGGGGCAAAAGGTGCTGCGCAACGCAAACCGCAAGCATATGCGGATTCGGTTGCGCGTTGCCAAAGCCGACCAGCGGCTGGCCGTATGGCTGCATGATTTGCTGCCGCCCAGCCTCAATTTTCGCATTTTGCTCGATTATTACGGAAAGGGGGGCCATGCCTGATGGCCCAACACGATATTGTACGCCTGAGCCGTGCCCTGCGCGCGGACATGCGCCTGAAAACCCTGTATGACAACATTTGCGAGTATGGCGACGAGGAAGCCGCCGTATGGCTGGAAAACGGGCGGGAGTGTCGCCTGACGTTTGCCGATTATGCCCGTATGACCCGCGACTACGCGGCTTGCCTGCGCTCCCTTGTAGGGGTTCAGCCCGGCGCGTTTATCGCCATATCCATGGATACCTGCAAGGAATGGTTCCCGGTTTTCTGGGGCGCGATTATGGCCGGGTATAACACGGTGCTAGTCGACATTTCCCTCAGCGATGAAATGACCAACTACCTTCTGCGCCAATCCGGCGCGAAAGCGTTGATCTCCACAAAAACGCGCGCACTGGAAAACGGCGTTTTGTATGTGGATCTGAAAACCCTGATGGACGCGCCCGCAGCACAGGCCACTCCGGAGGGCGAGTTTGGCAATCAGGTAGCGCTATGCACCAGCGGCACTACGGGCACCAGTCGGATTTTTGTGTATGAAGGCCGGGCAGTGATCGAGCAGGTGCTCTCCTCCGAGCTGCTCTATCAGGCCAACCGCCGCATTGTGGAAAATGTGCATCGCCGCGCGCTCGCATTTCTGCCGTACCACCATGTGTTTGGCTTTATGGCCAACCTGATGTGGATAAATTTTCTGGGGTATGCCAACATCTATTTGCCCAACCGCACCCCGCAGGCGATTATGGAAACCTCGCAGCAGTTGAAACCGGATATGTTGATGGCCGTACCGTTGCTGGCGAACAATTTTTGCGCGGGTCTTTCCAAAAACCTTGCCAAACAAAGCGCTTTCAAACGCGGGATGTTCAAAACCCTGAAGGGCATCAGCCTTGGCGTTCAGGCCATCGCCCCCACGCTTGGCCTCTGGCTGGCGGAAAAGGTACTTTTTGCGGGCATTGACGGCAAGCTGTTGGGCACGAACCTGCGCGTAATCATCCTCGGTGGCAGCCATACGCCCAGCGAACACCTTTGGACGCTTAACGCGTTAGGCTATTATACTGTTTGCGGCTTTGGCATGACCGAGACAGCTGTGACCAGCGTGGAAACCAGCCTTAGCCTGCGCAAGCGCGTCAGCGGTTCCGTTGGCAAACCCCTTAACAACGTAGAATACCGCGTAAGTCCGGGGGAAGCGCATGGCCGCAGAGGCGAAATGCTCATCCGTGGGGAAAGCATCCATACCGGCAGGCTGGTGGAAGGCAAATTGCTTCCGCCGGATACGCTGGAGGGTGGCTGGTACCCCACCGGCGATGTGGTTCGGCTGGAAAAAGGCGATCGCATGTTTGTGGAAGGCCGCTGCAAGGATGTGATTATCAACGAATCCGGCGAAAACGTGTACCCGGATGAGCTGGAAGACGTTTTTTCCGCCGTGGAGGGCATGGAACAGTTTACCGTTTTGGGCATTAAAAAACCCGGTAAAAACCAGCGGTATGAAGATATTGTGCTGGCTTTGAATGTGGGCGACCATTATAAAGACGACGCGTACCTGGAAGGCATGATTAAGCAGATTGCTGCGCTAAATGCGAAATTGCCTATGCTCAAGCGGCTTAGCCGCGTACTGGTTACCTCGGAAAAACTCCCGCTGGTAAACGGTATCAAGGTAAAACGCCTCGCCCTGAAAGCGTTAATCGAGGAAAATAAGCTTGGGTACCGCGACTTGCGCCTTTCCGCCGCCAAAGCCGCGCCTGTGGAAGCGCCCGCGCCCGAAGTGGTGGCCCGAGAGGTAAAACCCACGGATCTGCAGTTGGAGGAAATCAAACAAAAGGTTCGCGCGCTGTACTCCGAGGCGTTATCCATGGAGGTTGGCAGCTTCTCCGACGACGCGCATTTCATTGACGCGTTGGGCGGCGATAGCTTGCAGGTGCTTGCGGCATCGCTGAAAGCCGAGGAGCAGTTCAACGTTACGATTCCCGTGGAGGAGTATGGCCGCTGCACCACAGTCAGCGACATGAGCGCGCTCATTTTTGCCAAGCTTAACGGCGTGGGCGCGTACGAAAACCAGTCCCAGCCGGATGAGGAGATTGTGCCCATTACACGGTTTGAGGATACGCCTGAGTACATCGCTTTCCAGAAACGCATGGATTCGCTGATGGCGGAAGGCGCAGAGAACCCCTACTTTGTATGCCATGAATCTCCGCTGCGCGATAAAAGCCTGATGGCGGGGCAAGAAGTGCTCAACTTTGGCAGTTATAACTATACCGGCATGAGCGGCCGCCCCGAAGTGATGGAAGCCGCCAAAGCCGCCATCGACAAATACGGCACCAGCGCCAGCGGAAGCCGTTTGCTGGCAGGCGAGAAAAAGCTGCATCAGGAGCTGGAAGCCGAACTGGCCGACTGGAAACACGCGGAGGATTGTTTGGTGCTGGTGGGCGGTCACTCCACCAATGTGACGGTTGTTGGCAACTTCTGCGGGAAGAACGACCTGATCGTATACGACGCGCTTGCGCATAACTCCATCGAGCAAGGCTGCCGCCTGAGCCGCGCAACCAGCAAGCCCTTCCCGCACAACGACCCCGAAGCACTGGAGAGTATCCTGCGCACACAGCGCAACCGGTATGCGAAGGTGCTGATTATTATCGAAGGCGCCTACAGCATGGATGGAGACATCGCCAACGTGCCGGCTTTTGTGGCGTTGAAGAAAAAGTACGGCTGCTTCCTGATGGTGGATGAAGCCCATAGCGCCTGCGTAATCGGTGAAACCGGCGGCGGTGTGGACGAGTACTTTGGGCTGAATCCGTCGGACATCGATATTAAAATGGGTACGCTGTCCAAGGGACTGGGAGCCTGCGGCGGCTACCTGGCCGGTCCGCGTTCCATCATCGAATACCTGCGCTACAATTTGCCTGGTTTCGTGTTCAGCGTGGGGATTTCGCCGCCGTTAGCGGCAGCTACGCTGGAAAGCGTGCGTCAGTTGCGGCATAATCCGCAAATTATGGCAGATATGCGCCGTAATATCGACTGCTTTGTAGCGGAAGCGAAAAAGCGGCACTTGGATATTTGCCTGGCAGGACATACGGCGGTGATCCCCGTGCTGGTTGGCAAGGATGAAGACGCCTTCCTGCTTTCTAACAAGCTTCGGGAACACGGCGTATTCGTACCGCCCGCCGTATACCCCGCCGTGCCGAAAAACAAAGCGCGCCTACGGTTTTGCGTCATCAGCGAGCATAAGCCGGAGCAGATTCAAGAAGCGTTGGATAAGTTGGTGGCGTTGGCTGCCGAGCACCATATTGCGCTTCCCGCGCCTGTGGAAAAAGCTACAATATAACCCTTTCCAAAGGCTTGGCAGTATAGGCTGGGTTGTTGCAGCATCGCAAGGATTGGCCCGAAACTCACCAGCGGCAGGTGGTTGCGGCTTAATGGGAGGCATTCCGTAACACAGAGAGCCTATGATTATTCACAAACAAACTGTGACACACCGGAAACGGTGTGCCACAGTTTGTCTAAAAAGGTGGGACAAGGGATGTAGTCCCTTGTCAGGTTTCCAAAGGGTGAAACACGATGGCGGACTTTGGTCCGCAACCCTACGGCCCCATGCCGAAGCATTTCCGATAGCGAGCGCATAGCCCGAAAGGATCTGCGGCGAGCGCGCACGCGCAGGGTCAAGGCACTTTGGCGGCTTACAACGAGGGCACACCGGAAACAGTGTGCCCTCGATATGGATTATCTGGATTCGTACTTTCGGCGTTGCGGCGCTGCCTGCCTTTGCGTGGAACGCTCTCCCTCTGCGCGGGCAAAACGGGTTTCGCCTGCGTATTCCGGCCTGCGCTCCTGCCGGTAGGGTCGATTGCCCTCGCCCGTGCGTGTGCTATGCGGCGCTGCGCTGCGCGCGACTGCGCTTTGCCCGCGCGTCTGCGGCGCGTTTGTGCTTGCCGCGTTTCGCGTGCCCTGTGCCAAATTCGTGCTGCGCGCGTTTACAACGCGTCCGGCTGGGCCCGCCGTTTGCAGACTGTTGGTGGCGGGCTTGCTTGCAACAGGTGCGGCAAAACGGTTTGTGCTACGCTGCGGCGCACCCGTGGCAGGTTGCCCCTGCATACCGTTGCTGCGGCGGTATGCATCCGGCAGTTTCTTTTCGGCAACGGCTTCGCCTCGCATATTCACGCGGGCTACGCGCTCCGGACGGGGCGGGCGGGGCTGTTTGACCGTTTCGGTAAAAACCTCCATTGGCCATGCGCTTTCCTGACGGGGAATCTTGCGCCCAATCAGTTTTTCAATCGCCGCCAGATCTTTCATTTCGTCAATGCAGCAAAAGCTGATGGCGTCGCCGCCCAAACCGGCGCGGCCGGTGCGGCCAATGCGGTGCACATAGGCTTCGGGTTCGTTGGGCAGATCGTAGTTAATCACGTGAGATAGTCCAGCCACATCAATTCCGCGGGCGGCGATGTCGGTGGCAATCAACACTTTCAGGTTCCCGTTTTTAAACGCGCCTAAGGCTTGCTGCCGCGCATTCTGGCTTTTATCGCCGTGGATGGCCATGGCATTCACGCCCATGTGTAACAACTCGCGTACCACGCGGTCGGCGCCGTGCTTGGTGCGGGTAAACACCAGCGCGTTTTCCACTTCCGGCTTTTTCACAATATCGGCCAAAAGATTCTTCTTGTTGAGCTTATCCACCATATACAGCGTTTGGCGGATGGTATCCACGGTGCTGCTTACGGGGTCAACCTTAACGCTGGCGGGATCGTTGAGGATGCTCATTGCCAGCTTTTCGACCTCGTCGGGCATGGTGGCGGAAAAAAAGAGGGTTTGGCGTTTGGGCGGCAACTGGGCGATTACCCGCTTCACGTCGTGAATAAAGCCCATATCCAGCATACGGTCCGCTTCATCCAGCACAAAAATCTCAATCTGATCCAGGTGGATGTACCCTTGCCCAATCAGATCGTTTAGCCGGCCGGGCGTTGCCACAAGGATCTGCGCGCCCCGTCTCAACTGCTCCACTTGCCCAACCTGGCTTACTCCGCCGAAAATCACTACGCTTTTCAGGGGCAGGTGTTTGCCGTAGAGCACAAAGTTTTCCTGAATTTGAATCGCCAGCTCGCGCGTGGGGGTCAGAATCAGGGCGCGAGACTTACGACTGCCGTCCATTTTTTCCGTATACAGTTTTTGCAGAATTGGCAACGCGAAGGCTGCCGTTTTTCCTGTGCCGGTTTGGGCACAGCCAAGCACGTCCTTCCCCTCCAGCACCATGGGTATGGTTTCACGCTGTATTGGGGTCGGCTCTTCATAGCCTGCCTCCCGCGTCGCTTTCAAAATCGGCGCGATCAGCGGCAATTCGGTAAAATTCATTTGTCCATCCTTTCCAAAATCGCATTCCACGCATCGGGTATGGAATGATTCGCACACGGCGCTATCGGCCGTTGTTGCGCCCCTTCCTTTGCGAAAGGGGATGTTCGTCGCCCGGATAAGCGAGGATGCGCCGTTTGCCTGACGCCGCTCCTCCGATGCCGTTTACCGGGGTACCCTGCGGGAATCGCACGGAGATTTCAGTATACCATAAAACTGTTGAAAATGCAAAAAATATTGATACGCTCCTCAATGATCTGCATGCCGGTTGCTTTTGTTGCAAACAAACACATAGGATGCTTGATGTTGCGGGGTTAGGTTACAATTTGCTATGATGAAGCCCGTTCCCTTGACAATATGTATCCGTAAACCTTTCGCCAGCTGTTACTGTTACCTGTGCGGGGCTGGTTTTAGTGGCTTGTATTCGGGCTTCGCCTACAAAAACCCGGGGCGCGGCCCCCCGGCCGGCCCCCCCGCGTCGGGGTGGGCGGGGTGGTTTT
>Ga0183100_1001420_pt1 | contig 12133 bp, 8 predicted proteins | sample Biomet2_FD_127789 | JGI IMG/M metagenome (GOLD analysis project Ga0183100, IMG submission 127789) | Microbial communities from bioreactor (seeded with anoxic lake sediment) at LBNL, California, USA - Biofuel metagenome 2 | ecosystem: Engineered > Bioreactor > Anaerobic > Unclassified ...
AATAATACTATCTCTAAAGAAGAATTTGCTGTTTTCATTGGTAGTCATAACACTGATTATTATCTTGATTATATTCATAAGATGGAAAACAACAATAGATTTTTATCTTGGAATTGGTCTTGCTTTCTCCTAGGTTCTTATTGGTTGTTATACAGAAAACTTTATGCACTTGCAACTATTTTAATTGTTTTTAATTTTGGTTTTTCACTACTATTTCATTCAAGAATACCTATGTTCTTTATGTTAATAATACGTATTATATTGACTATGTTTGCAAATGCTATTTATCTCAATAATTCTGAGCATAAGATTAGGCTTGTTAAAGTAAATATAGTAAATTTAAACACAACTCAATATATAAATAGATTACATAAAAAAGGTGGAGTTAATTTAGTTGCACCATTAATTTTTGTAGCTATATATATCTCTGTTATAATAATTTCTATAGTTTTCTTTTTCTTATTTCAAAGTATGGACAATCCAATTGATTTCTCATCTCCATCTTATTATTATTAAAATCCAAATACTTTCCAATGCATAAAAAAAATAGAAGGTAGTCTGTTACATACATTTTAAACAATAACAGACCATCCTCTATTTAAATTACTTTAGACAAAAAATCTATTGTACGTGGATTTTTAGGATTTTTGAATACTTCTTCTGGAGTTCCTGATTCTATTATTTTTCCGCCATCCATAAACAGTATTCTATCTCCAACTTCTCTTGCAAAGCCCATTTCATGTGTAACAACAACCATTGTCATTCCTTCTTTTGCAAGATCTTTCATAACACTTAAAACTTCTCCAACCATTTCAGGATCTAATGCTGATGTTGGCTCATCAAATAACATAACATCTGGTTGCATAGCTAAAGCTCTAGCTATTGCAATTCTCTGCTTTTGTCCACCTGATAATGAAGCTGGATACGCATCTATCTTATCTACTAGCCCTACTTTTTTCAATAAATTCATTGCTCTTTTTTTAGCTTCATCCTTTGAAAGTTTCTTTACTTTAATAGGCGCTAAACATATATTTTCACATACAGTCTTATGGGGAAATAAATTAAATTGTTGAAAAACCATACCCATCTTTTCTCTCATTTTATCTATGTTAGTTGACTTTGATGTTATATCTTTATCTTCAAACGTAATTCTACCAGATGTAGGAGTTTCTAATAAGTTAAGGCATCTTAAAAATGTACTTTTTCCTGAACCAGATGGTCCAATTACAACAACAACTTCACCTTTACTAATATGCTCGTCTATACCTTTTAAAACCTGATTTTTCCCAAAACTCTTATGTAAATCTTTAACGTATATCACTTGCTTTCATCCTCCTCTCTACATAGCCCAATGCTCTTGTCATTGTGAAAGTTAATATAAAGTAAATTACTGCTGCTACTATTACTGGTTCTAAGCCTAAAGCCGTATTACCTCTTACAACTCCTGCATTGTACATAAGCTCTGCAACTCCAATTACTGAAACCATTGATGAATCTTTAATTATAGCTATAAATTCATTTCCTAGTGCAGGTAAAATATTTTTAAAAGCTTGTGGAATTATAATATAAATCATTGTTAATCCATGATTCATACCTAAACTCCTTGCGGCTTCCATTTGACCTTTATCAACTGCATCAATTCCAGCTCTAATTATTTCAGAAACATATGCTGCTGAATTTAATGCTAAAGCAACTGCACCTACAGTCATATCGGGCATATCTATCCCAATTAATTTAGGAAATCCAATATAAATTATATATATTTGAACTAAAAGTGGAGTGCCTCTTACAAATTCTATATAAGCTGTTGCTATAAAGCTTATTGGTTTAAAGTTTGAACGTCTTAAAAGTGTTAGTGCAAGTCCTAAAATTGTTCCAAATAACACTGCAAAAAATGCTAATACAATAGTTATCTCTGTACCCTTCAAAAAATATCCAGAGTACTTTTCTAAAAATGTAAAATTCAATATTTTTCCTCCTAGTTCTTAATTGCCTATAGCGTACCTAAAGGCATATTCAAAAAAAATAACAAGTCAGTATGTTAATTTATTTTGCCTAATGCAAAATATATACTTCATCTTTGACTCGTTATTTTCTCTTATATTCTAAAGTCTCGATTATTATATTAATTATTAACTTTATTTCTTAATTTAAGTCTATATTCTATTTATCCATTGCTTCACTTGCTTTTACTGCAAAGTCAGCGATTTTATTTCCATCTTGTAATTCTTTTATTGTTTTATTAACTTCTGTTTGTAATTCTGCTTGATCTTTTTTCATAGCTATAGCGTAACCACCATCTGGATCTTCTAAAACTATTGATGTTAATGCAATACCTTCATTCTTTTTAGCATTGAATTCAGCAATTGGTGTTTCAAGTAAAATCGCATCTACTTTATTATTCTTTAAATCTAATACTAAATCAGTAACCTTTGATAATGATTTTATGCTTTCTGCATCAAATAGGCCTTTTGCCATTCCTTCTTGAACAGAACCCTTTTGAACACCAATTTTCTTTCCTTTTAAATCATCAATTGATTTAATTGTTGCTTCATCTCCACTTCTCACAATAAATGTTTGTTTTACCGAATAATACATATCAGAAAAATCAACATTTTCCTTTCTTTCTGCTGTTGGTGTCATTCCTGAGAATACCATATCAACTTTATCAGATTGAAGTGCTACAAGTAATCCATCAAAATCCATATCTTTTATTTCAAGTTTTACACCTAAGTCTTCTGCTACTTGTTTTGCTATATCAATATCAATTCCAACTATTTCATCTTTTCCATCTACTGTTGAATGAAATTCATATGGTGGAAAATCAGCACTTGTTCCAATTACAAGTTTTCCTTTTGATTTTATTGATTCTAATGCTGAAGCGTTACTACTAGCACTTTCTTTTTTTGTGTTATTTCCGCATCCTACTATGCTTATAGCTATAGTTGATACTGCTGCAATTGCTATTATTTTTTTTATTATTCCATTTTTCATATATAAATACCTCCAAAAATTTTTCCTTCTATTCGCTAGCATAATTATACACAGTCTTTAATATTTACTCAATAGAAATGTATTAAATTTTTAATTTTTAACACTTAAAATTAAAATTTTGATACTACTATTGTATATGTTTATTTAAATTAAACTTTTAATTACAGATAACCTATGTAGAGCTCTAGTGCACATTATATATTTAAGTAAAGGCTGAATTTCTTTATTTTCCACTATTATTACACCATCAAATTCTAGACCTTTTGCTAAATAAGCTGGCATAAGTACCTTTCCACCTTTATAAAGAATATCTTCATTATCTAGATTTTGTATACTAATTTTCTCTTTAATAAGATGTGAAAATTTGTTTAATTCCTTCTTACCTTTAAATATTACTGCAATATTTTCATGTCCGTCCTCTTCATAATCTTCAATTATTGAGATAATAGTATTTATAAAATCATCATTTGATGAAATTTCTTCTTCAATAACAGGCTCTCCGTGTCTAACTAAAGGAACTATTTTATCTTCCTTTAAAAATTCATTTGCATATTCCATTATTTCTTGAGTTGATCTATAGCTCTTATTTAATTCATATTCCTTAATTTCAATATTAGAATCTTTAAACACTTCATCTAAGTGAAGCATTGCGGGTTCTTTACTGGTTGTAATTAATCTTTGATTAGAATCCCCAACTATTGTATAACTCTTGCATCCTGTAATTTCTTTAATTATTTCAAATTGTATAAAGTTATAATCTTGTGCTTCATCAATTACAATATGTTTTATTTCTTGCCTTACCTTTAACCCTTGCAATTTGACTTTTAAATAAAGAATTCCTGCTAAATCCATATATCCTAAATTTAATGTTTCAATATCTTCTTTAGTTTGTTTTAATTTTGTAATTTTCTTATAAAGATCTATTATAGCGTCTCCTTTAATCCAAGCATCTAATTCATTACGAGAATTTATTACTTCTCTTACAATTTCTCTTATTTTAATCCTTTTTAAATATTCTATATTACTTTTTTCTATTTCTAATTCATCTTTTGAAAAATTATTTATTTTTTCTTTAAGTTCGGCATTTAGTTTATAAATTTCTTCATCTCTTTTATCTTTAATCTTAGATGTGAGTATTCTCTTTATCTTTTCACTTCTTCTAAACAAAGGCATATCCTTATAGTAAACAGTAAATAATTCTTCTATTTCTTTAACTGAAACAATTTCTTCACCCTTAAATTTAATTGCTTGTATTTTGAAATATTCTTTATTTAAAATTTCTATACTTGAATTTAATAACTGCACAAATTCTTTAGAGCTCTTGTACTTATATTCTTCCAAAGCAGCCTCATTTCCATTCATAACATTTTCAATGTAGCTTCCGAAACTTTTTACATTTACATTTTCTAAACCAAGCTCTTTTTTTGCAAACTTCTCAAAAGTAGTTTGTTTTATTTTGCTCTCACCAAGTGAAGGCAGTACTTGAGCTATATAATCCATGAAAATATCATTAGGTCCAAAAATTAATACTTTCTCTCCAAATTGCTTTCTAAAGTTATAAAGCAAATAAGAAATTCTATGAAGTGCAATAGTTGTCTTACCTGAGCCTGCAACTCCATTCACAACAACTATTTTATTTCTATCTTCTCTTATAATTTCATCTTGTTCCTTTTGAATAGTCATGACTATATCTTTTAACTTATCAGATGAATTTTCAGTTAAAACCATTTGAAGTATCTCATCCTTAACATCTAAAGCTGAATCAAATACACCTTTTAGTACCCCTTTCTTAACTATAAGCTGTTTTCTTGATAATATATCAGCATTTATCTCCCCCGATGGTGGATTATAACTTGCTTTTCCAAGTGTTCCCTTATAAAAAAGAGCTGCAATCGGAGCTCTCCAATCAACAATCAAAGGTTCATAACTATTTTCTAAAGTTAATCCATATTTGCCCACATACATATCTTCTGGAACTTCATCATTTTCTTTAAAAGTAACCTTTCCAAAATAAGGTGCTTCTTTAAGCTTCGTATATTCCATAAGTCTCTTATCTATCGTCCTATACGCTTCTTCTTGAACATAATTTTCATGGTCAAAATAATCTATAACTTGATCTTCATCATCCTTATAATCTTCAATATATTTCTTTCTAGCATCAAGAATATATTTTGTAACACTTTTTCTTTTCTCTAAATAATTTAAAATTTCCTTATTTAATATATCTAAAATTTCATTTAATTTATTTTCTTCTTTTAAAAAATCTACTTGCTTATTCAATATTCCAACTCCCTTTAATTCAATGCAAAAATTTATTCTTTTCAAATTCCATTGGAATTTGTTCCATCATTGTACATTGTGCACTGTGCATTGTCAATTTCAAAATGCACAATGTATGGCTAAAAACTCTGAATTAGTTTTATATCCTTCATTGTGCATTAAAATTTTTTATTTAAGTTTATTTAATTTTGTAATTACTCATAGTCTCAGTTCTAATTTTAACTACAATTTATAATCATCTGTAATTTCATCTTTTTTTATATTATCAGTTTCTTCATCAAACAGAGTTCTAGAGTTTTCTTTAGAATTCTCATCTTTGTCATCTATAACAATATCTAAAGAATGTTTTTTAGCTCTTCTTTCTTCTAACTCTTTCACTTTCTCCTCATTTTCTGACTTTTCTTTTTCCTTTACGTCCTTCATTTGTGGATATTTTTTATAAACAATTTCTAAGAACTCGTCTCCAAATATTGTTTCCTTTTCTAAAAGCACCTCAGATATCTTATCTAATAAATCTCTATTCTCTCTAAGAATTTGTCTAGCATTTTTATGAGCAGTTCTTATAATATTTAGTGTCTCTTCATCTAAAATAGTTGAGGTTTCTTCACTACAATTTCTCACAGCTCTACCATCTAAATATCTATTTTGTATTGATTCCAAAGCCATCATATCAAATCTATCACTCATACCATAAATAGAAACCATGCTTCTAGCTGATGCAGTAGCTCTTTCTATATCATTTGAAGCTCCTGTTGAAACTAAATCAAATACTTCTTCTTCCGCTGATCTACCACCTAACATTACTGTTATTTGATTCATTAATTCTTCTTTAGAAGTTAAATATTTTTCTTCTTCTGGCAATTGCATAGTATAACCTAATGCTCCCATAGTTCTAGGAACTATGGTTATTTTATGTACTGGATCCGCCCCTTTAAGCATTGATGCTACAAGTGCATGACCTACTTCATGGAAGGCAACAACCTTTCTTTCCTTAGGCGATAAAATTCTATCCTTCTTTTCTTTACCTGCAATTACAACTTCAACAGCTTCTCTTAAGTCTTCTTGAAGCACAGTTTTTCTTCTTCTTCTTACAGCTCTTAATGCACCTTCGTTAATAATGTTAGCAAGATCAGCTCCAACAGCTCCTGGAGTACTCTTAGCTATTTCAGCCAAATCTACATCATTACCTAATATTACATTTTTAGCATGAACTCCAAGTATTGCTTCTCTTCCCTTAAAATCTGGTCTATCAACTATTACTCTTCTATCAAATCTACCTGGTCTTAAGAGTGCCTTATCGAGTATTTCAGGTCTATTTGTGGCTCCAAGTAAAACTACTCCTTTAGAGGAATCAAATCCATCCATTTCAGAAAGCAACTGATTTAAAGTTTGCTCTCTTTCATCATTACTTTGCATTTGGCTATCTCTACTCTTACCTATTGCATCAATTTCATCTATAAATATAATACATGGTGCTTTTGCAACTGCATCCTTAAATAATTCTCTCACTCTTGAAGCTCCAACTCCTACAAACATTTCAACAAAGCTTGAACCTGAAAGTGAGAAAAATGGTACTTTAGCTTCTCCAGCTACAGCCTTTGCAATAAGTGTTTTACCTGTTCCTGGAGGTCCTACAAGTAAAACTCCTTTGGGTAATTTAGCTCCAATTTCAGTATATTTAGCTGGAGCATTTAAGAAATCTATGATTTCTTTTAACGAGTCCTTAGCTTCTTCTTGTCCTGCTACATCATCAAAGGTTACTTTTATTTCACTTTCTACATAAACCTTAGCATTGTTCTTGCCGATGCCCATAACACCGCCTCCGCCGCCTCCCATTTTAGAAAACAAAAATTTCCACATGAAAAATATAAGTATCATAGGTAATATCCAAGTAAGTATGAAATTCATCATTGGAGTTTCCTTCGGATTTTTACCTGTAAAATCAACTCCAGCTTCATCCAACTTATTTATTAATTTATCATCATTTATATTTGCTGTATATAAGGTTTTCCCTTTATATTCTTCATTATTTTCACTTGGTGTTATTATTAAATTTTCACTTGTAATAACAACTTTTGAAATTTCTTTATCATTTAGTAATTTTACAAATTCATTGTATTTAATTTCTTTAGTTGTAGCTGTGTCCTTTGCATAATTAAACGCCATTACAAATGCAAAAGCTATTAAAAAATAAGTAATTCCCATAGTAATAGAATTTTTATTTTTTTTATTATTCTTTTTATTATTCTGCATCTAATCACCTTCCCTTAACATTATTTATTATTTTTATCTTTAGTTATATTCATGTATTAGATCACTCTTCCCACATATTTTTTATACTCTCATTTATCTCGTTTTTTCGATTTAATTCGAATGCTGCTCTCTACTTTTTCTAATTTAAGCTACCAAAATCTTTAAATGGATAAAATTTAATCCTAGCTTTTCCTTGTATATTAGAAGCATCTATATATGGATTAATCCACTTTCTAGCATCATTTGAACGACTTCTATTATCTCCTAAGAAAAAGAATTTATTGTCTGGTACATCAAAATTCCCATTAAATTTTTCATTATTTTTTACATAATCTTCTTTAATGTCTTCTCCATTTATATTGACAATGCCATCATGTATCTTTATATGATCTCCTGGAAGTCCTACTACTCTTTTTATAAGTACTTCACTAAGTTCTTCTGAATAAAATACAATTATGTCTCCCCTTTTGATTTTATCAGTATCATAAATTCTAGTTACCATTAATTTATCACCAACATTTAAAGTTGGAACCATTGATTCACTTGGTATATAAACATTATAAACTAAAAACTTATTTATTAAAAATGCTATTCCTATGGCAGCTATAATTGGAATTATCCATTCTCTGAAAAATCCATCTTTTGATGTAAAAATTGCTATGAAGCCTTTTTTTGATAAGTTTTCTTCTTTATCATATATTGTATTTTCTGATTTTGCATAATCAACATGGGTTATATAAGAATCACTTTCTGAGCTATCTATATCTTTTGATTTCATTATATCATCATCTTCTCTCATTCACTGTTCTCCCTTTTCTTCTTAAATTACTCTCATATCTTACATTATATATAAATTAGCAATATACATTATGAATTGCAATATGTATATTTAATTTAATACTATTTACACTTTTAATCAATGTTTATTCATCAATAATTTTTATTACTTTAATATTTCAAAGTCTTTTATTGGATAATACTTTATTCTAGCCTTGCCTTCTATATATGATTCATCAACATAAGGATTTTCCCAATACCGTGAATCATTAGAATTTGCTCTATTATCACCTAAAAAGAAGTATTTGCCTTCTGGCACTTGAAATGTTCCATTATATTTTTCATTATTTTTTACATAATCTTCTTTAATTTCTTCTCCATTTCTAAAAACAATACCATTTTTAATTTCTATTTTATCTCCTGGCAGTCCAATCAATCTCTTTATTAAAATTTCACCTTTAAATTCATCATTTTTAAACAGTACAATATCTCCTTCCTTTAAATTTTCAGGATTATGTACTCTTGTTACAATCAATCTATCTTTAACTTCCAATGTTGGAATCATAGATCCACTGGTAATCCAAACACCATAACCTACAAATTGCCACACTAAAAATGCTATAAATGTAACAGCTGCTATATCTATTACCCATTCTTTTATTGTTGACTTCTTTTTTATTTTTTTATCTTTTACCATTTGATTTTCATTATTTTCGGTCACAGCACTTGCCTCCATACTATATATTTTAATTGTTTTATATTTCTATATATTTGTTTTTTCATTTTTTATACTATCTTAGTATACCATAATTTATTCTTTTAAATATTTATAAGTTGTTAATTTTCAAATAATATAAACTAATCTCTAATTGACAATTAAGCAATAAATCCCTTAATTATACATTGTTAATTGTAATAAAAATATGCACCAATCTTAAAAATTAGTGCATATCTTTTTACATATTAATTTTACATATTAATTTAATCTCTAGTCTTTCTAAAGCCACCAGCTCTTAGAAGTTACCAGTTTAAAACTGCACGAACCTAGATAATTTCAGTCTTCAATAAGTCTTCATAAGATTCTCTTCTGCAGATTAGCCTTGCTTCATTATCATTAACCATAACCACTGCTGGTTTTGGTATTTTATTATAATTACTTGACATAGAATAACCATAAGCTCCTGTAGTCATTATAGCTAAAATATCTCCACTTTTAACTTCTGGAAGCTTAATATTTTCTAATAATATATCCCCTGATTCACAACACTTTCCTGCTATAGTTACAGTTTCCTCTGAAGTACCTTCAATTCTATTTGCAAGAATACACTCATATTCTGCATTATAAAGTGCGGGTCTTATATTATCAGTCATTCCACCATCTACTGAAACATATTTTCTAACAGTTGGAATATCTTTAACTGAACCTACAGTATATAAAGTAATTCCCGCATTAGCTACAATACTTCGTCCTGGTTCTATTGTAAGAATTGGTCTTTCTTGACCAGTTCTTGCACAAACCTCGTCAACTTTATTAATTATTGTACTACAATATTCTTCAGTTGTTCTTGGCTCATCTTCTTTTGTATAGTATATACCAAAGCCTCCACCAAAATCTACTTCTTTTATTAAATAGCCGATGTTTTCTTTAGTATTTCTTACAAGTTCTAACATTATTTCGACAGCATCTTCATATGGTTCCAAATCAAAAATTTGTGAACCTATATGACAATGTATTCCTGCAAGATTTATATTTTCTAAACTTATAGCCTTTTTGATAGCATCTTCTATAACCGTTCCAACTGGTGCAAAACCAAATTTAGAATCTATTTGACCTGTCTTTATATAATCATGAGTATGTGCTTCAATTCCTGGTGTTATTCTTAAATAAATATTTTGAACTTTATTATATTCCTTAGCTATTTCATTTAATGCATCCATTTCATAATAATTATCTACAACAAAATTTCCTACGCCTAATTTAACTCCTAGTTCAATTTCATCCAAAGTTTTATTATTTCCATGAAACATTACTTTTTCAATTGGAAAGCCTGCTTTATGTGCAGTATATAATTCTCCGCCAGACACAACATCTAAACACATACCTTCTTCTTTTAATAATTTACACATTTGAATAGTTAAAAATGCTTTTCCAGCAAAAGCTACTCTATTATTATTTTCTTCATATTTAAAATATTTTCTATAATCTCTGCAGTATTCTCTTATTAAATTTTCATCAAATACATACAATGGACTACCATATTCTTTTACTAAATCCTTAGCACTTATTCCTCCAATTACTAACTGATTATCTTGTGTCTTCATTGTTCCAAATAATTTCATTTCATTAACCCCCAAATTATATTCGATTGGCAATTGACAATTGACAGTTGAGGTACAATTTCTATTGGAAATTGTATCATCATTATATAGAAATGCGTTGGCATTTTTATATTTATCTTAATTATTTTAAATCTCTTTAGGTAAAAGTGAAAGCCCCAATTTTATATTTGGTTTCTTCAACTTTCTCTTTAAGTTTGTTCCTTAATTGTTCATTGTCAAATTGTCCATTATAAAAAAACAAACGCCACAGAATATATCTGTGACGAGTGGTAGATTACGCTAATTTCTATGCACAATACTTTCATTAATTATCAATTTATTAAAAAAATAGGTCGTCATATGAATTTGAAAATATACATTAACAAAATCATCATTATTTCTTTCTAAATTGTTAACTGAAAACGGCACCTTGTAGCTCAACACTTTTCGTGACAGTTATCCACATATTTTATGAATACCCAAAAATAAATTACCGCATAATAATTTATTTTTTCGGCCATAATACCTTTTAGCATAAATCTTTGCCTACAAGCTCCTTATACCTACTATTTATTACAGCACCTCTACCTCAGGTCATGTTATATTACCATATTATTAAACTATTACAAATATGATACCATATTTATACCTTAAATCAACACTTTTTTTAATTAATAAATAAAAATGTAGATTTTTATTTTAATTTTATTCATTTCTATATTCATCCATAAGGCTACACATAATACTTGCTGAAGTTGGCGGGGTAAAAGTTATAGCATTAGCTCCAGCTTCAATTGTTTCACAAATTGATTTATTACTTGGCCCACCAGTAGCTATTATAGGAAATTCTGGAAATCTATCCCTAATACTTTTGACTATGTTAGCTGTTTTTTTCCCACCTGAAACATTTAATATAGTAGCTCCAGCCGCAATCCTTTTAGCAATATCTTCATCTTCCGAAATAACAGTTACTATAACTGGTATATCTATAGTTGCTCTAATTTTTTTAACAATTTCATTACTTGTAGGAGCATTTACTACCACTCCCATAGCACCTTTAAACTCTGCATCCATAGCTAAATTCACAACTCTTTTACCTTGTGTTATTCCTCCACCAACGCCACAAAAGACAGGGACATCTGCCGCCATCACAAGAGCTTGTGTTATTAATGGTTGTGGTGTAAATGGATATACTGCAATAATTGCATCTGCATTACTATTTTTTATTAATGCAACATCAGTACTGAATAATAATGACTTTATTCTTTTCCCAAAAATCTTAATTCCGCCACAATTTCTTATAACTGTTGGAACCTCAATTACATGATTTCTAAGAGTACCTTTTATTTGAGGAACAAATTTGACCTCTTTACTCACCATAATTTCTATCCCCACCCTATAATTTATTTTTTTGAATATGCCTAGCCCTATTAAGCTTTCATAATTACATTTTACTATATAATAATTTTCTTTAATTGTGAACACTTTTATTGCTAAATCATTAATATAA
>Ga0183100_1001421_pt1 | contig 12132 bp, 8 predicted proteins | sample Biomet2_FD_127789 | JGI IMG/M metagenome (GOLD analysis project Ga0183100, IMG submission 127789) | Microbial communities from bioreactor (seeded with anoxic lake sediment) at LBNL, California, USA - Biofuel metagenome 2 | ecosystem: Engineered > Bioreactor > Anaerobic > Unclassified ...
GGAAGGGGCAAGGCTTTTAAAATCTTTAGGTTACAGCCGTGTGGTACTAAGCCGTGAGCTGAGCCTTAAAGAAATAAAAGAAATATCAAAGGAAATAGAGACTGAAATTTTTATCCATGGAGCCCTTTGCATAAGCTATTCAGGAGCCTGCCTTTTAAGTTCCTTAATAGGAGGAAACAGCGGAAACAGGGGGCGCTGCTCCCAGCCCTGCAGACTTAAATATTCATTGGAAGGAAAATCCGGATATTTGCTTAGCCCAAAAGATGTATGTACTCTAAATGATATGGAGGACATAATAGGAACCGGAACATCATCTCTTAAAATAGAGGGAAGAATGAAGAACCCTACCTATGTATCTGCAGTTGTATCGATCTACAGAAAAGCCATAGATGCAGCAATGCGGGGAGATAAAATTGACCTGAAAGAGGAAAATAAAGCCCTGCTTAAGGTATTTAACAGAGAAGGCTTCTCAAAGGCTTACCTTTACGGAAATATGGGAAAGGAAATGATGGCCTATAATTTCCCCAGAAATACAGGGTTAATGCTGGGAAAGGTTAAAAATGGAGATGTTTATCTTCAGGATGACGTAAGCTCAAGGGACGGAGTAAGGATAGGAGACACCGGGTTTAATATAGAAAAGCTTTATAAAAATGGAAAAGAAGTAACAGATGCGAGATCCGGTGAAAAAGTTAAAATTAAACCAAATAAGTTTACTGAAGGAGACATCCTTTACAAAACCTATGATTATAAATTAGAAAATGAAATGGAAAAGTACGGTGAAAAGTATTATAGGAAGGTTCCTTTAAGCCTTAGTATAGATTTTCAGCCTCAAAAAAAAGTTCACCTTTTAACAGAATATAATGGGAAAACTTATGAATATTTTGGGGAGGAAGCAGAAGAGGCAAAAAGCAGCCCATTAACTGAGGAAAGAATAGCAGAAACTTTAAAAAAGTCAAAGGATACACCATTTGTATTTAATGATATTAAATTTGGTAAATATGAACCCGGATTTTTAAGGATAGCCAGTTTAAATGAGGCAAGAAGGCAGCTTATTCAGTCAATTCAGGATACAAAAATAAACAGGGAAGTAAAAAGAGAAAGCTGTATAGAAGAAGGCTATGATATAGAAAAAAAGATTATAGCTTCTGCAGTAAACATGGATCAGGTAAGAGCAATTTCAGAATTTAAAAATATAGATTTAGCAGTAAACCCATTTTTGTTTGATTTAAATATAGATGAAATTGATTCCTTTATTTTAAAGCTTCCTACAGTAATAAAGGGAGAATTTGATGATATAATTAATCTGATAAGTAAATATAAATCTAAAATTAAAGGAATAATAACATCAAATTTAGGCATAATAAAAAGGCTTGGGAGAGATTTCAGGATATATGGAGATTACAAAATGAATCTTACAAATTCCTCCTCCCTGTCCTTTGTAAATTCCCTGGGGGTTACCCCTATGGCCTCCCTGGAATTGAATAGGAAGGAACTGGGAAGCCTTAAGTATCCATATTCATCTCTTATATATGGAAGAGCCGAGGTTATGATATCTGAGTATAATTTAATAAAAAGTGTTTTAGGAATCAATGATAATAAGCTTCATTTATTAAAAGACAGAAAGGGAGAGGAGTTCCCTGCAGCAGCAGATAAATTCGGCAGGACAAATATATATAATTCTCATATATTAAACCTTTTAGAGTATAAAGATGATTTAATAAAAATGAAAAGTGATGTTTTAAGATTAGATTTCCTTGAAGAAGGATATGATGAGACAAAGTTAGTCCTGGAATCACTTATAAATGGAGATAAATCAGAGGGTTCCTGGACCTATGGACATTTTAAAAGAGGGGTATTGTAATGAACAGCAGAAGTTTAAAAAAATTAGAATTTAATAAGATAAAAGAACAGCTTAAAACTTTTATATCCGGAGCAGGAGCTTACGAGTTAGTTGATAATCTGGTTCCATTTGATAATATTCACGATGTTTTGGAGCACCTTAAAGAGACAGAAGAAGGAGAGAGCATATTATCTAAAAAGGGCTCGCCTCCATTTTCAGGGCTATATGATATAAAAGATGCCTTATCTCTTCTGAAAAAAGGAGGAGTTTTAAGGGGAGACTCTATCTTAAAAATAGGAAGGACTCTGACTATTGCAAGAGAACTTAAAAAGTTTATAGAAACTGAGGAACACACATACAGCATATTAGAGGATATAACTATAAATCTTACTCCTCTTAAAGGGATAGAGGATGAGATATTCAGGATAATAATAGGTGAGGATGAAATTTATGACAAGGCCAGTGAAAAACTTTGGAGTATAAGAAGAAGCCTTAAGGATAAAAATGCATCCATTAAAGATAAAGTGGCAGGAATATTAAGAACTTTCGCCCCCTACCTTCAGGAGAATCTATACACCATGAGGGGAGACAGGTATGTTATTCCGGTTAGAGCTGAGCATAAAGGTAAAGTAGATGGCCTGGTTCACGATCAGTCATCTTCAGGCGCTACTATATTTATAGAGCCTATGGTTCTTGTATCATTAAATAATGAGATAAAGGAGCTTAAAATTGCAGAAAAAGCTGAGGTAGACAGAATTTTGGCTGAGCTTTCCAGAACTTTATACAACAACTTTGATAAGGTAAGTTTAAATTATTCAGTAATAAATGAACTGGACTTTATATTTGCAAAGGCTAAGTTTGGGTCTGAAATTTTTGGAGTTATTCCGGAAGTTTCAGATAATGGATATATAAATATAATAGATGGAAGACATCCATTGATAGACCCAAGAAAGGTTGTCCCAATTTCAATAGCTTTCCCTAATGATATTAACTCAGTTATAATAACAGGACCAAACACAGGAGGAAAGACAGTATCATTAAAAACCATAGGACTTCTTCATATCATGGGACTCTCCGGACTTATGATTCCTGCAGGTTCCGGCACCTGTATTTCATTTTTGGAAGAAGTTTATGCAGACATTGGAGACGAGCAGAGCATAGAGCAAAGCTTATCTACCTTCTCTTCCCATATGACAAATATTGTTAATATAATAGATAAAGCAGATAATAAATCTCTATGCCTTTTTGACGAATTAGGAGCAGGAACAGACCCAACAGAGGGAGCAGCCTTAGCCATATCCATAATAAATGAGCTTAAAATGAGAAAAGCTAAAACCATAGCTACAACCCACTACTCAGAGCTTAAGATATATGCCCTTAAAACAGAAGGAGTCTTAAATGCAGCTGTTGAGTTTGACGTAGCAACTCTGAGGCCTACCTACAGGCTGGAGGTTGGTATTCCGGGGAAATCAAATGCCTTTGAAATATCAAAAAGACTTGGACTTCCGGAGTATATAATTGAAGAATCAAGAAAAATAATCTCAAAAGACTCCCTGGAATTCGAAGATTTAATAACCTCACTTCATGAAAAAAGAAAGAAAGCTGAGGAAGAGCTTAGAGAAATAGAAGCTCTTAAAAGAGATGCCAAAGATTATAAGAAAAAGTATGAAGAAAGATGGATACAGCTTCAGGACATCAGAGACAAGGAGCTTAATGAGGCAAGAAGACAAGCTAAACTGATTCTTAAAGAAGCTAAAACAGAAGCAGATAATTCCATTAAAAACATTAGAGAACTTGAAAAAGCAGGAATTTCAAGCGACGCAAGAAAAAAATTAGAAGAGGAAAGAAAAAAGCTTAAGGACAAAATAGATGATGCAGATGAAAAGTCAGCTATAAAAAATAGGGCAAGGGGAAAGAAACCGGAAAGTATTAAATTGGGAGAAGAGTTTTTGTTAACTTCACTTAATCAAAAGGTAATAGCCCTGTCCCTTCCAAATGACAAGGGAGACCTGGAGGTTCAGGCCGGTATAATGAAGATAAATGTTAATATATCTGATTTAGCAAAGCTGGATACCAAAACGGAAACTAAAAAATCTCACAAAAGAGGGGAGGTAAACCTTAATTTAAGCAGCATATCCTCCTCCATTGACCTGCGGGGCTTAGATGCAGAGGAAGCTCTCTATAGAGTTGACAAGTATTTAGACGAAGCATATATGGCAGGACTTACCCAGGTTACTATAATTCATGGAAAGGGTACAGGAATCCTGAGAAATGCTATAAATGAACTTCTCAGAGGCTATAAGTATGTAAAAAGCTACAGATTAGGCGAATATGGAGAAGGCGGCACTGGAGTTACTGTTGCAATATTTAAATAAGGTGATATATTATGATATTAGTAAGTGCATGTCTTTGCGGTATAAACTGCAAATACAGCGGCGGAAATAATGAAACAGACTGGGTTAAAAAGTTATATGATGCAGGAAAGGCAGTATTAGTCTGCCCAGAATGCTTGGGAAATATGGAAATTCCAAGACCTCCTCATGAAATCATAGGGGGAAATGGAGCAGATGTTTTATCTGGAAAAGCCAGGGTAATGGATAAAAATAAAAAAATTGACTCAACAGATAAATTCATAAAAGGAGCCTATTTATCTTTAGAGCAGGCAAAAAAACATAATATAAAGTTGGCCATATTAAAATCAAAAAGTCCATCCTGCGGCCGCGGAAAGATATATAATGGTACATTTTCAGGAAAAACCATTGATGGTAATGGCGTTACATGCCAATTATTAATAGATAACGGGATTAAAATTATTACCGAGGAAGATTATGATAAGTGGAGGGATTTAAATGAATTATAATGATGTTTTAAAAAATGCCAGAGAGAATCTTAATGGTTCCTGCCGTGTTTGCCCGGTTTGCGACGGAAGAGCCTGCAGAGGTGAGGTTCCAGGAATGGGCGGCAAGGGTACAGGAAATGCCTTCATGGAAAATGTAACAGCATTAGCATCCTACAAGCTTAATATGAGAGTAATTTCAGATGTAAAGGATCCTGATACCAGTATAACCATGTTTGGAAAAGAAATGGACATCCCTGTATTTGCAGCTCCTGTATCAGGAACAACCCTGAACATGGGCGGCAAATTCACAGAGCAGGAATACATATCCTGGGTAATAAATGGCTGCCACAAAGCAGGCATATACCCAATGGTAGGAGACACTGCCATAGATTCATTCTTAATAACAAATCTGGAACAGTTAAAAAAGTCTGAAAAGAACGGAATAGCAATAATTAAGCCATGGGACAACGAAAATGTAATTGAAAAGATAAAGCTGTCAGAGGAGGCAGGTGCCTTTGCAGTTGGTATGGATATAGATGCAGCAGGACTTATTACCCTTTCTCTTCATGGAAAAAGTGTAAGTCCAAAAACAGCAGAGCAGATTAGGGAAATAAAAGAATCAACCCATCTTCCATTTATTCTTAAAGGAATAATGACTGCAGAGGATGGCATAATGGCTTATCAGGCAGGGGTTGATGCCATTGTAGTTTCAAATCACGGAGGCAGGGTTTTAGATGAAACTCCGGGAGTAGCAGATGTTCTTCCTGAAATTGCGGATAAGCTTTCTGGAAAGCTTACTATTTTGGCAGACGGCGGAATCAGATCCGGAGTTGACATATTAAAAATGATAGCACTGGGAGCAGATGCGGTATTAATAGGGAGACCTTTTGTAACAGCTTCCTTTGGAGGAGGAGAAGAAGGAGTTTCCTTATATGTAAATAAACTAAAGGCAGATCTTAAGTCTGCTATGGTTCTTACAGGATGCAAATGTATAAATGATATAGATGAAAAGGTAATATATTAAAAAAATCCTCTCTGGAGTGAACCAGGGAGGATTTTTTTGCTTATACATCTCTGTTCAGATTTTTATTGATATTATAAGACCTTCACTTCTATAAGGGGGGGTTAGATTACACTTCAGGTGGGCAGAGTCTCCGCTTGAAGTTTTGATATTCAGCTTTAACTTATTAATTCACTTTAACGAATGACAAGTTATAGCTTGTCTAATAGTTTAAAATAAACCACTAAATTTCTCAACAAAGATATATATCAAGAAAACAAATCAGAGTTACCCCCCGTATTTCTGAAGGATTAATTTCAAAAGCATTTTATATTGATAAAAAATTATTCATATACTATACTAGAAGTATAGATGTATACGATATCAAAGGAGGTTGTAAAATGAAAAATTTAAAAGAACTTATAACCTTAGCAAAAGGAAAGGAAATAAAAACTCTTTCCATAGCAGCGGCGGCTGATCTGGAAGTATTAGAAGCAGCATCCAAAGCTAAAGGCGCCGGACTGATTAATGCAGTGCTGGTTGGAAACAAAGATCTCATAGAAGAAATATCAAAAGATAACAATATAGACATAAGCGGTATGGAAATAATAGATGAAAAAGATGACATAAAATCAGCACTCATTGCAGTTTCATTAGTCAGAGAAAAAAAAGCCGACTTCCTCATGAAAGGTATGCTTAAAACCTCAGATATTTTAAAAGCAGTGCTGAATAAAGAGACAGGCATAAGAGGAAAAGGACTTTTATCTCATGTGATGCTGTATGAAGTTCCGAATTACCATAAGCTTTTATCTCTTACAGACGGAGGCATGGTTCCCTATCCTACACTCACGGACAAGGTTGCCATAATAAATAATGCAGTTTCCTTAGCTCATTCCATAGGAATCAAAGAGCCAAAGGTAGCTCCTATATGTGCCGTTGAGGTTGTAAATGAAGGGATGCAGGCAACAATTGATGCTGCGGTTTTATCTCAGATGAACAAAAGAGGTCAGATAAAAGGCTGTATAATAGATGGACCTTTAGCCCTTGATAATGCTATATCAAAGGCTGCAGCGGAACATAAAAATATAAAAAGCCAGGTTGCGGGAGATGCAGATATCCTTTTAGTTCCAAACATAGAATCAGGTAATTTCCTTGGCAAAAGCTTAACCTATTTTGCAAATGCAAAAAATGCAGGAGTGGTGCTGGGAGCTTTATGCCCAATAGTTTTAGTGTCAAGAGCAGACTCAATGGATTCAAAATTATATTCAATAGCTTTAGGATCTTTAATTTCATAATATAAATGCATAATTCTAAATCCGCTTAAAATTAAATATTCAGTTTCCTATCATGTATATAATTAGGGGGTAATTAGATGAAAAAAATCATGTCAGGTAATGAGGCTATTGCTAGAGGGGCTTACGAGGCAGGATGTCATATAGCATCTGCCTATCCGGGAACACCAAGTACAGAAATACTTGAAAACTTTGCTAAATATGACGGAGTATATGCAGAATGGGCAACAAATGAGAAGGTTGCATTAGAGGTGGTATCCGGTGCTTCCATAGGGGGAGCCAGGAGCTTCACAACCATGAAGCATGTTGGCCTTAATGTAGCTGCGGACCCGTTATTTACCATGGCCTATGAAGGAGTTAACGGAGGCCTTGTGGTGGTAACAGCAGATGACCCTGGAATGCATTCATCACAAAATGAACAGGATAACAGGTTATATGCTCCTCATGCTAAAATTGCTATGGTGGAGCCTTCCGATTCCCAGGAATGTAAAACCTTCATGAAGGAAGCCTTCAAAATCAGCGAAGAATTTGATACTGTAGTTTTATTCAGATCCACCACCAGGGTATCTCATTCAAAGTCCATAGTAGAGTTAGAAGACAGAATTGAAGTTCCGATAAAAGAGTACACAAAAAATATAAAAAAGTATGTTATGATCCCTGCTCATTCTAAGAAAAAACATTATGAAGTTGAAGAAAGATTAGAAAAACTCAGGGAATATTCAAATAAATCGTCTTTAAATAAGGCTGAAATAAATGACAGCAAAGTAGGAGTAGTAACCAGCGGAATATCATATCAGTATGCTAAAGAGGTATTAGGGGACAAGGTTTCCTATTTGAAGATAGGCTTTAGTTTCCCGCTTCCCGATAAAATGATAAGGGATTTTTCTAAAAAAGTAGATAAGCTGTACGTAATTGAGGAAAATGAGCCTTATCTGGAAAATGCAATTAAGGTTATGGGAATAAGCTGCATCGGCAAGGAAATAATTCCAATATGTAATGAACTAAGCCCTGATATAATCAGAAAGGCCATACTGGGAACCCACATTGATACTCCATATACTATAGATATAAAAGCTCCGAACAGACCGCCTGTATTATGCCCGGGATGTCCTCACAGAGGGATTTTCTATGCAGTTTCAAAATATAAGGATGTTATTGCGTCAGGTGATATTGGCTGTTACACCCTTGGAATGATGCCTCCGGTAAGCGTTACAGATACATGTATATGTATGGGAGCATCTATATCTGCAGGACTTGGCATGGAAAAAGCCAGAGAACTTGCTGACAGGGAAGGCAGGGTATTCTCTTTCATTGGAGACTCCACCTTCTTCCATTCAGGGATAACAGGCTTAATAGACTCCATATATAATAATATCCCTATAGTTACGGTTATACTTGATAACAGAACTACCGGCATGACAGGTCATCAGGAAAACCCGGGAACAGGGAAAACCCTTCAGGGAAAGGCAGCTCCTGCAATTGATATAGAAAAAGTTGTTTTATCCCTTGGTATAAAAAAAGAAAATATTAGACTTGTGGATCCATATAATCTGGAAGAAACAAATAAAGCAGTAAAGGAAGCCCACCAGGCTGAGGAACCCTTCGTAATAATTGCAAAACAGGAATGTGCACTTTTAAAATCTGCCAGGGCAAAAAGAGCAAAAACCAGATGTGTAATAGATGCTGAAAAATGTAAAAAGTGTAAGGCCTGCCTTAAGACTGGCTGCCCTGCAATCAATTTTAAGGATAATATTGTTTCCATAGATGAAAATATGTGCAATGGCTGTTCCCTTTGCTTCCAGGTATGTAAATTTGAAGCCATATCAAAGGAAGGTGAATTAAATGAATAAACCGGTTAGTATTTTATTTGTAGGTGTAGGCGGACAGGGAACCATACTGGCTTCCAAGATTTTAACAGAAGCCCTTCTTGAAAAAGGATACGATGTTAAAATGACAGAGGTTCACGGAATGGCCCAGAGAGGCGGAAGCGTAACTACTGAAGTAAGATTTGGTGAAAAGGTTTATTCTCCGCTGATTGAAAAAGGAGATGCGGATGTAATAGTTGCCTTTGAGAAAAGTGAAGCTGTAAGATATTTAAGTTACCTGAAAAAAAGCGGAATAATTGTGGCAAATGATTATGAAATTTATCCGGTAACTGTTACCATAGGCGAGGAAAAATACCCGGAAAATGTTGATGAAAACCTGCAAAAAACTGTTCCAAACACATATATCATAAAGGCAGCTAAGTTGGCAGAGGATTTAGGAAATATCAAAGCTCAGAATGTAGTTTTGCTGGGAGCACTTGTTTCGGCTCTGAACCTTACAGGAATCCATTGGGAAAATGTAATAGAAAGGCTGGTTCCTGTGAAGGCGGCGGAGCTGAATAAAAAGGCTTTTAAACTAGGATATGAAAGCTTAAAATAATAATTATGCCCGGAGGGTTTACCTTCGGGCTTTTTTCACTACTCTATGCTTACTGTTCATAAAATTAAAGGCTTTTGGCCTGGTTTTTGAACATATTGTTTTGTTAATAAATATGTTTAAAGGATAGTATAAGACAAGCCTCTTTTGGTAATAATGCAATTAGATTAACATCAAGGAGGCTGCTATGAATATTTCAATTCAGGATGAAATAAAATCAAAATTCAGAAATGGGGCAATATGCCCGCATTGCGGAAGCAAAAATGTAAATAAATTTGGATTCTTTAGCGGAAAGCAGAGATATATATGTAAGGAATGCCGAAGGACTTTTAATTTATATACCGGAACTCTTTTAAGCTGGTCTCATTATAAGGATAAGTGGGAGATCTTTATTGATACCATGAATCAGGATTTATCACTTAGAAAAGCTGAAAATCAGGTAGGAGTCAGCTACGCTTCACTGTTCTACTGGAGGCACAAGATAATGACAATATTGAATGAAGCAAATGGTGAAAGACTCCATGGGACCCTGGAACTTATGAATATGAAATTAAGATTTTTAGATAAATATAGAAATATTAAAAAAGAGCAGGATGAAGATGTTGAAGAAGATGATGAAGAGACGGGCGGACCCCAAAATATATTTTTCACCTTCTTATATCAAAGGGACAGCAGGCTGGATTCCTACATATACAAAGAAAATAAGGGAGCCAGGTCATTTATAAATGACATATCTGAAAATATAGATGAAAAAAGCATAATATGCCTAAATTCAAATTATCCTTTCAAATTTCCTTTATTATATAAGAAAATAAAAGTAGCAGATAAAAAGAATTACAAAAGGGTTAATTATTTTAATACTGACAGGGTAAGAAAATATTTAGGTAAGTTTAAGTGCTGGATAAAAATGTTTCGAGGGGTTTCTTCTAAGAATCTAATAAAATATGCAGCTTTTTATAAGACTCATAAAGTATTTTGTAATATGGAGTGTATAATCCTGTCCTCCCTCCGGGAGTGTGAAAGCCTTAGAAATCAGTATGTTTCAAGAGGAGAATTTGGGTTTTAACGAAAAAACAGACCCCTTAAACATATTTCATAACAAAATGATATGCTTCAAAAACAGCTCAGCACCCCCGTTTTTTTATAATAAAAACCGTCTCAATTTAACTTGAGACGGCTCCATCATTTATTCTACGTTTATATAAACAGCATCCTCTTCCTTAACTACCTTAATGTAATTAACTTCAGGATCTTCAGTTCCCTGAACATAAAGTCCTGCTTCTTTAAGCTGCTTTATATAATCTACTATTTCTTTTGTTATTCTTTCTCCTGGGCATAAGATTGGAATTCCCGGCGGATAGGCCAGTAAAAATTCTCCGCTTATCATGCCAATGCTTTTAGAGATTAAAACTCTTGATTTTACGCTGTTGAAGGCTTCTCTTGGTATAAGCTCCTGTTTTGGAATAGGAGGAATATCGATAAAGTCAACTTTTTTATTTCCTTTTCCATAGTACTCTGCGCTTATTTCACGAAGAGCCGTGAGCAGCTTATCATAGCTTTCAGCAGTATCACCAAAGGAGCCTACCGCTAAAATATTGTATAGATCAGACAGCTCCATCTGAATATGATATTTATTGGATAAAATCATATCAAGATCATAGCCTGTAATACCTAAGTCTCTGCAGGTTATCGTAACCTTTGTCGGATCCAGGGAATAAACACCCGGATTCCCAAGTATCTCATTTCCGAAGCAGTATAAGCCCGGAATCTTGTTTATTTCATCTCTTGCATAACTTGTAAGACTTATTGCTTTATCTAAAAGAGCTTCTCCTTCGGTTGCAATCTGGCGTCTGGCACAGTCCAGTGAGGCCATAAGTACGTATGATGGCGATGTGGTCTGAAGAAGACTGAGTACCTGGGCTACTCTTGCAGCATCAACTCTTTTTGTTCTTACCTGAAGAAGTGAGCACTGAGTCATGGCTCCTATTATCTTATGTGTGCTTTGAGAGCAAATATCAGCTCCAGCCTCCATAGCTGACATAGGAAGCTTATCATTAAACCCAAGATGGGGTCCATGTGCTTCATCAACTATAAGAGGGATATCATAAGAGTGAACTATATCTGCTATTTTTTTAAGGTTAGTTGCCACTCCGTAATAAGTTGGATTTATGATAAGAAGTGCTTTTGCATCCTTATTTTCTTCCAGTGTTTTTTTGACAGTCTCGGGAGTAATACCATGGGCAATTCCGACCTTTTTATCAAATTCAGGCTGCATATAAACTGGTATAGCGCCGCTTAGAATAATACCTGCAGTAATTGACTTATGAACATTTCTCGGGATGATGATTTTATCTCCTGAGGAAACTACGCTCATAATCATGGCCTGGATAGCTCCTGAGGTACCGTGCATAGAGAAAAAGGCTGCATCTGAACCATAGGCATCTGCTGCCAGCTCCTGGGCTCTTTTTATCGGGCCGGTAGGGTGATGAAGACTGTCTACTGATTTAAAAACAGTTACATCTATTTTAAAGGCGTTTTCACCAATAAATTCTTTGAATTCTTGGTCCGCACCGACTCCCTTCTTGTGTCCCGGCACATGAAAGGGAACTGTGTCGTTTTCTACATAAGTTTTTAAGGCATCAAATAACGGTGTTTCGTATTGGTTATATTTGTACACCTCGATATGCACCCTCTTTCTAATTTTATCCTGTCTCATTTGAAACAATATAATTATAAGTTA
>Ga0183100_1001422_pt1 | contig 12128 bp, 16 predicted proteins | sample Biomet2_FD_127789 | JGI IMG/M metagenome (GOLD analysis project Ga0183100, IMG submission 127789) | Microbial communities from bioreactor (seeded with anoxic lake sediment) at LBNL, California, USA - Biofuel metagenome 2 | ecosystem: Engineered > Bioreactor > Anaerobic > Unclassified ...
CCGGGAAAGGGGGCCCGGGGGGGATTATCCCCCCCGGTGGGAAAGTCCAGAAGGGGCAACGCCCCTTTTGGCTCTTCGCCTTCTTATTCTTTTTTTATTGCCCGCGAGCGGTGCCGCAGCCGGAACGCACGCTCTGGCAATACGCGGCGCAGGCCCGGTCGCCCCGACACTTGGCCACACAGCTCTGATACTGCTTGTTGCACAGTTCGGGCGTTTCCGCTCCGCCGCCGCCCAGGTTGGACAGCATCTGCGGGGTGACCGTCACCACCGGGACATTGGGAGCAGGGGCCGCCATACTGCCGGACTGGGTGCGCGCGACCGCGCTACAGGTCAAAAAACACTGTGGGACAACGGCGTTACAGATCACACTTGGATCGTTGGCTGAGCCACGGGGTATAATGATCTCCGCGACTGGCGCCCCATCGGGTTTGACACAATACGTCTGGGTCTGGGCCGAGGCAGCGGTAACGGCGGCCAGGGTCAATCCCAGGACCAAAGACAAAAACAGAAAACGTTTCATGTTTTCCCTCCTTGCGGGAACAACGCTCCGCTAGCCGGAGTGATACAGGACTCTCGATCCATTGTCATGGCGCAAGAAGCATAACGGGCCTCCCGCCGGGAAATAAATCGTCGGAGCGCAACGGGCAGGGCCTTGCCACCCCCGGCTGTCGGGCGTAGGAAGTTGCGCCATCGCCAATCAGACGGGCACGCGGGGCAGACGACTGAAAATGGTCAGGCCCCGTTGACTTTTGCCAGGGGGCCATGCTAGGCCTTCGCGACTTGTGAACTTGTGCACGAGCGTTGTTGAACCGGTCCGCACCACGCGGGCCCGACGCCTGCGGCAAGGCGGGAGGGCTTCGTGCTCGGAAGGTTGATAAAAGACCGGAACCTTCGCGAGGCCATTGCCTCGGCGTCGGTTGTAGGACTGAATTTGGTTTCCGCCACGTTCGTGGGTTTGCTCATGGGCTGGTGGCTTGACCGTTGGCTGGGGACCAATCCCTGGCTGTTGCTGACGTTTCTTGTTTTGGGCATTGCGGCCGGATTCAAGAACGTCCTCCATGAAGTCCGAAAGATTCAGAAGGCCGACGCGCAGGAACAGGAAGAACAACATGGCGGAGATGATAAAAAATCTTAGGGACCGACTGGATCGGTGGCTGTTGCGCCGGGGGTACGTCCACCCCGAAGTGCGCGAACTGGTCCGCAACCAGCTCGTCCTGACCGCCTTGGTCGTGGCCGTGTGCCTGCCCTTTTCCGGCATGTCCGTCGCAGCCTGGTCCCTGGCGGCCGGCACGGCGATTATTTCGGCCAATTTTTGCTCGCTTGCCCGATTCGGGCAGCGGGTGACGGGGTATGTGAACAAGCGCGAGGCCGTATTGGCCGTGTTGGCCCGGTTCTATCTGCGGCTGGCCATTTCCGGAATTGCGCTTTTCGCTTGTATTGTATGGTTCGGGGCTCAGCCGTTGCCGCTTTTGGCCGGCATTTCGACGGTGGTGGTTAACTTCCTCGTCTGGGGCGTCGCGCGCCATGCCGGCTCCAAGACGCACCAAACGCTTACGGGAAAGGAGGCATAGGACATGGCTGGTGGGTTGCCGCATCCGATTCTGCTCGTTGACGAGGCCGCGAAGAACATCGGGCTGTACAAGCTTAACGATGTCTTCCACGCCCAGGTCATCGATACCAACGTCATTTACGCCTGGTTCGCCATGCTCCTGCTCATTGTTTTGGGCATGCTGGCTACCCGTAAGCTCGAAATGATCCCGAGCGGGCTTCAAAACATCTTCGAGGTCGTCGTCGGCGGCCTGGAGTCCTTCGTCGTCGAGAATATCGGCGAAAAGGGCCGCAAGGTCTTTCCGTTCCTGTGCGCCCTGTTCCTGTTCATCATCACGAGCAACCTGATCGGGCTGGTTCCCGGTCTCGACTCGCCGACCAACAACGTCAATACCAACGCCGCCATGGCGATCACGGTGTTCCTGTACTACAATTTCTGGGGCATCCGGATGTGGGGCGCCGGTTACATCAAACATTTCATGGGACCCTTCTGGTGGCTTGTGCCCCTGATGCTGCCCATCGAAATCATTTCGCACCTGGCTCGTCCGCTCTCGCTTACGCTCCGTCTTTTCGGCAACGTGCGCGGTGAGGAAATCGTCCTGGTGCTGCTGTTCGCCCTGGCTCCGGTGGTCGGCACCTTCCCCATGTACTTCCTGTTCACGCTGGCCGACTGCATCCAGGCGTTCGTGTTCTTCATGCTGGCCATGATCTACCTGAAGGGCTCGCTGGAACACGCGCACTAGAATTCGGGGGAAATGGTCCTGAGGACCGTAACAATTAAACACCTGTTTTTCAGGAGGACCGACATGCGTAAGGCTTTCTTGACCATCTTCGCGACCGCTGCCCTGCTTGCCCTTGCCACCGCCGCCTTTGCCGCCGACACCGCCGGCGCCATGGGTGCCATCGGCACCATTTCTTGGGCTACTGCCATTGGCATGGGTCTGGCCGCCGCCGGTTGCGGTCTGGGTCAGGGCCTGGGCCTGAAGGCCGCTTGCGAAGGTACCGCTCGGAACCCCGAGGCTGGCGGAAAAATCACCGTTACCTTGATTCTGGGCCTGGCCTTCATCGAGTCCCTGGCTATTTACGCCCTGGTCGTTTGCCTGATCCTGCTCTTCGCTCACCCGTTTGCGAAGATCATCGCCGGCTAATACCGACGCATGACGAAAGGAGGCCGGGGCTCCCGGCCTCCTTTTTTTTCAACCTGCAACCTGCACGCACAAAGGATGAGCCTTGAAAAGCGAGCACATCCCAAAGGCCACTATCAAGCGCCTGGCCATGTACGTGCAAGTACTGGAGACGCTCAAACGCGAGGGTTCCCAGGTCGTTTCCTCGGAACTGCTGGCCCGCACTTGCAGCGTCAACCCCTCCCAGATCCGCAAAGACCTGGCCTATTTCGGCGAATTCGGCGTTCGCGGCGTCGGCTACCATGTCCAGGATCTCATCTATTCCATCAAGCATTCCCTGGGCGTTGACCGCGTCTGGAAATGCGCCCTGGTCGGTGTCGGCAATCTCGGCAAGGCCTTGCTGCGGCATCAGGACTTCAAGTTCCGTGGATTTGACATTGTCGGGGCCTTCGACTGCGACCCCTTCAAGATCGGCGAGGAAGTCTCCGGCCTGGAAGTGGTCTGCACCCGCCGCCTCAAGGATGCCGTCAAAGAACTCGGCATTGAAATCGGCCTGATCACCACGCCGGTCAACCGCGCCCAACGCGCCGCCAATTTCCTCATTGAAGCCGGCGTCAAGGGCATCATCAACTATTCGCCGGCCATGCTCACCGTCCCCAATGACGTGTACGTCGAGTACGTGGATTTCTTCCATCATTTCTATTCCGTCGCCTTCTCCATCACCCTTGACCGCAAGCCGGAGAACTTCGACGAAGAGACGTCCGACGAGGACGAATAGCACACCGTTTTTTGCGTCTTTCCGGTGCACGAAGTTTCGTTTCCCGGCCCTTGTGGTCGGGTTTCGTTTTTGGAGCAGCCCATGTCCCAACCCACGCCACCGCCAGCCCAATGGCCGGAAGTCGCCCACGCCGCCCTGGCCCAGACGCTGCCCATCGCCTTGGGCTATATGCCCGTCGGCATGGCCTATGGGGTCTTGGCGGGCAAAGCCGGCCTTGACGCCCTCAACGTCCTGGCCATGTCCGTGCTTGTCTACGCCGGCTCGGCCCAGCTTGTCGCCGTGGGGCTCTTTGCCTCCGGTGCTTCGGCGGCGGCCCTTGTGGTCACGACCCTGGCCATCAACCTGCGCCATCTGCTGTTCTCGGCGGCCATGGCCCCGCTTCTGGCCGGCTGGCGCAAACGGGAACTGGCCTTTTTCGCCTTTGAACTGACCGATGAATCCTTTGCCCTGCATGCGGCCCGGTTCGGTCGCGGCGAACGGGACAAGCGGCTGACCTTGTCGATCAATGTGATGGCCCAATCGGCCTGGGTCGGTGGGACGGCTCTCGGCGTGGCCCTGGGGGACGTCCTGGGCGACGGCCGGGCCATGGCTTTGGATTTCGCCTTGCCGGGCATGTTTTTGGCCTTGCTGGCCGGGCAGCTCAAAAGCCGGTCCCATGCGGCAGCGGCCCTGGTCGGGGCGGCCTTGTCCCTGGGCGCGGCCGCCTGGGGCGTTTCCGGTTTTGGCACCCTGGGAGCCGGTCTTGTCGGCGCAGCCTGTGGGATGGGAGTGGAACGATGGAGAGCCGGACAGCCTTCCTGACCATCGCCGCCATGGCGGTGGTCACCTATGCCACCCGGTCGGGGCCTTTGCTTTTTTTGGCCGGTCGGACGCTGCCGGCGGCGGTGATCCGCTTTTTGGCCCATGTGCCGGCGGCCGTGCTGGCGGCCCTGGCCGCCGTGTCGTTATTGCGCCCTGAAGGACGCCTGGACGTCGGACCGGACAATCTGATTTTGTGGGCCGGGTTGCTTGCCTTTGCCCTGGCCCTCAAAACCAAGGGATTTTTCGGGCCGGTCGCCCTGGGCATGTTGCTGGTGGCGGCCGGACGGTGGCCTTGGGGCGGATGAGCTACCCCACCCGCCGCCGGGCCATACGATAGCGGGTGGCCGGTCCGCGCCCTTCCTTCAGCAAAATTCCCCGTTTGACCAGATCGAGCAGATCGTGCTGGGCGGTCCGCTGGGGCACGTCATTGCCGCCGGCGTCCTGGTACTCGGCCCGGGTGAAGGACTCCCGATCGAGCAACCCCCGAAGCGTCCGACGTTGCCGGGCGCTCAGCGGCTCCTCCAAGGGAGCGGGGGCCTCCGCAGGTTCCGCCCCACGCCCGGACGCAGTCTGTTCCGGCAACGGATCATCCTCAAAATGCACATCCTCGGCCAGGATCACTTCCCGTTCGGCCAACGCGGCCGCCCGGATGATACAGTTTTTGAGTTCCCGGACATTCCCCGGCCATTGATGCTGCAAAAGCTTGTCGAGCGCCCCCCGGGACAGGGATAACGCGCCCTTGCCCATACGTCGGGAAGCCAGATTGAGAAAATATCCGGCCAAAATCGGAATGTCGTCGCGGCGCTCCCGCAGGGTCGGCGTGGTCACGGACAACACTTGCAGGCGGTAGTACAGATCTTCCCGGAAATCGCCGGCCGCCACCAGTTCCTTCAGATTGACGTTGGTCGCGGCGATGACCCGGGCGTCAAAGCCCGTCTCCGCGTCACTGCCAAGCGGACTGATGCGGCGCACCGACAAGGCGCGCAACAAGGCCTGCTGGACCCGGGGCGAGGCGTTGCCGATTTCGTCGAGCAGGAGCGTCCCGCCGTCGGCCGCCACAAAAGCGCCCTTCCGATCGCTTTTGGCCTCGGAAAACGCCCCTTTCACATGCCCGAACAACGCGTCCATAAGCAAATTCTCATCGAGCGCCCCGCAGTTGATGGAAATAAAGGGCATGGCCGCCCGACGGCTCAACCGATGGATGGCCTCGGCGGTCAGTTCCTTCCCCGTGCCGGTTTCGCCGATGATAAGGACGTCGGCATCGGTGGCGGCCGTCTTTCTGGTCCGCGACAGCAGGCGCTCCATAGCGGGACTTTGGCCAACAAGGTCCTCCAGCGCCACTCCGTCGGCCCCTTGGCGCGATGTTGGCGTGACAAGAGGCACGCGTTCCCTGGCGCGAACGGACCGCAGCCGTTCGTCGCGCACTTTGATTTCCATTTCCGTGGATAATAAGGCGGCGATCAGATTATTGATGGCCCGCTTCAGGGTCGTTGTCTCCAAATCACTGTCTGGCAAGGAAATTTCTCGAAGTTGCCCTTCCACTCGCATGGAGCCGACTTCGTCGGCCAGCCGCAGGATCGGCTTGGTGATGACCCGCCCCAGAGCGATAATCAAGATGGCCATCGTTAAAATCGCGCCAAGGGCGGTCAGGGACAGGACATTGAACTGACTGAACTCGGCCGCCCGGGGCAGCAGGCTGCGATCAATATAAATCACCCCGCCGATAATGACCGGCTCTTCGCCGGCGCCTCCCCGAAAACGCACCGGCGCATAGCCGATATAGTCCTCGCTGGAAGCGAGCTTGGACGGACCGAAATCGGCCTCCCCCCGTTCCATGCCGGACTGCCCCTGCTGGATGCCGGTAATCATCCGCCAAAAAGTCTCGTGGCGGGGACCGGGACGAAAGGCATCGTCATACCCCGGTCGGCCATGATCTCCGGACAAGCCGTTCTTGGCGGCGTCCACGGACAACGGTTTGGTCAGATCCTCAATATTTTCAGATTGAAAGAGAACCCAGCCCCGGTCATCCAAAAACAGGCTCAACCGGTTTTCCGCCGTGCGGTTGTAACTGAGCAGCGGTGAGCGGGGCGAATTATAGAGCGACAGGATATTGCGCAGTTGGCGGGCGTCGATCGACAGGACCAGATACCCGGCGATCGTGCCATTGGGTCCGGCAACCGGCGTTGTCAGACGCAACAGGGACATTTCCCGTTGCCGCGGCCCCACCCCGAATCCAGTCGGGGGATAATAGACGTCCACCAGATCGGAAAGCGAGACCTGCCCCGGCTTGAGGGAGACAGCCTTGCGCGACACGACCAGTGGCCCGTTTTTGACCTGCTGGGCCACATCCAGCGGAATTTCCTCAATGCGGTCGTCCGTGGCCAAAAACGCGTACTGGTTCTCCGGTCCGTCCCCGATAAAGGCCGCCTCGGCATAGAGCGGCCCCCGGGCCACGGCCGAGGATTCCATAAAATTGCGCAAACGCTCCCGACTCACCGCGTGATGCGATAAGGAGACGATGTCCTCCCGAGAGCCATCCAAGAGGACTTCGATTTCGTGCGCCTGGGCCAGGGTCAGGGTCAGCGAGCTCCGACCGAGTGCTATATCTATATATTTATTGGAAAAATCGTTCAGGATAAAGCCAGCGATTCCCAAAATGGCAATCACCGGCGGGATAAGGAAGACCAGCAGTTTTTTCCGAATGCTCCACTCGGACAGCCCAGTGATGGTGGCCTCCGAAGCTCTGACTCTCGACCGGCGAAAAAGGCTCAGCATGCTGCCTCCCCTGGGTTCCGCCCGGTGGCGGGATTGGCGCGATTCCCCACATCTGGCGTTATTTATGCGCCAAGAGAGCCTGGCGCTGTCAAGCGCTTTTTTTCACTAATATTTTTAATCCAATAAAATAAGCATGATAAACACGCAGGCACGCCCCTTGCTAAATGGGAAACGTCGCTGCGCGATGCGAGGCGTCAAAATTTCGAGGAGGTGGGCGATGCAATTCTTAGTTGCTCTGGATCAATCCAAGTTCGCGGCAACGGTGTTGGAAAAAGCCATTTCCCTGGCCAAGCAGCAGGGGGCGGGCATGACCATCATGACCGTGGCCGAAGATTTCCTGGATATCGGCGATTATATGGACACGACGGCAGTCACCGAAAAACTTTTCGCCGCCGCCAAAAAGGCTGCCGAAGGCTACCTGGCCAAGGCCAAGGCGGCCGGCCTTGAAGCCGATCTTGTCCTCGAGCAAGGCGTCTCGCCCGCCGATCTCATCATCAGTCAGGCGGAAAAGCAAAAGGCCAATATGATCATCATGGGGCACATCGGACGCAAGGGCCTCAGCCGCTACCTGCTCGGCAGCGTGGCCGGCCGCGTCGTCTCCTATGCGCCCTGTTCGGTGCTCGTCGTTCGTTAACACCAAAGGGGGAACCATGTTCACAAGAGGCAAGGCACTTCTGGCAGGACTGACGACCTTTCTGCTCCTGGCCCCGGCCATGGCGTTTGCAGCCGGCGCCGCAGCTGAAAACATCGTCATTGTGGCCGACACCCGCAAACTGACCGGCATCATGGCCTGGTGGGCCAATCTCTATAACGAGAGCCACCTGTACTTCACCATCATGACCATCATTTTGATCCCGCTGATCGGCGTGATCTTCGGCGTGTTGGCAGATATCGCCATGCACTTCATCGGCATCGACCTGAAGTCCCGCGAACTGGCCGAACATTAAACCAACCGCCCAAGAGCAAAGGAGTACCCTATGGACTGGCTCTATATCCTCATGCCCATCGCGGGCGTCAAAATTTTCTGGCCCGGCCTTATCATCCTCGGCATCGGCGTCGGCGTCATCGGCGGCTTCTTCGGCATGGGCGGCGCCTGGATGGTCACCCCTGGCCTGAACATCCTCGGCTTCCCCATGGCCTTCGCTATCGGCACCGACATCGCCCACATGGCTGGCAAGTCCCTTATTTCCACCATGCGGCACGGCAAGTTCGGCAACGTGGATTACAAACTCGGCTTTATCATGCTCTTCGGCACCATAGCGGGGTTTGAAGTCGGCGCCCAAATGATCATGTGGCTCGAACGTATCGGCAAGGTCGATATGGTCGTGCGCTGGATCTATCTGGCCCTGCTCGTCTTCATCACCTGGATGGTCTTCACCGACGTTGCCAAGCGCAAGGCCAAGGAACGCGCCGCCCATGCCGCCGGCAAGGAAGTGGACAAGCTGGCGACGGGCCTCGAATGGCACAAGGCCCTGCATAAGATCAAGATCCCGCCCATGGTGCACTTGAACGTGGCCGGCATCTACTGCTCCGCTTGGTTGCCCATCGCCGTCAGCTTCTTCACAGGTTGGATGGCCGGCATCCTGGGCATCGGCGGCGGTCTGATCCGCATGCCGTCCCTGATCTACCTCGTTGGCTGCCCGACCCACGTGGCCGTCGGAACCGATTTGTTCGAAGTCATGATCTCCGGCCTCTACGGCGCAGGTTCGTACACGTACAAGGGCCGTGTTGAACTGGTGGCCGCCATTGTCATGCTCGTCGGCGCGGCGGTCGGCGCCCAGGTCGGCGCAGTGGCCACCAAGTACATCAAGGGCTACGGCATCCGCATCGCCTTCGGTCTGGCCGTCATCGGCTGCGGCATCTCCGTCTTCCTGAAGCTGCTGCCCATCTACATCCCCTCCATCAACAGCATCTGTAACGACATCGCCACCGTCCTGATCCTCCTGTTGGTTTCCGGTCTGGCCCTGTACATTACGGTGAAGATGGTCCAAGGCGCCAAGATGGAAATTGCCCGCAAGAATGCTGCCCCGAAGGCCTAAGGTGCGAACAGCCTACGCAAAGGAGAACACCATGCGCACGATACTCAAGAAATTGCTGCTGGCCGCCCTGCCCGTTGTCTTCCTGGCCGGCTGCGTGGAATACGGCAAGGTGGATCAGGGACGAACCGTGGCCGTGGACACGGAAAAGAGGACCGTCACCTTCATCCGCGATAAGAGTCACGACGGCCTCAAGCCCGACTATTCCGGCCTGCCGGCCCTGACGTACTCCTTCCCGGTCAAGCCGGCGGAGATGGGGCAGATGCCCAAGGCCGGACTGCGCATGAAGCTGGATGCCGACAAGGGTCAGATCATGATGTACGACCCCAAGAAGCAGAACTTCGACACCTTTAATATCCAGATTGTGGACAAGCAGGAAGGCATCGACGCCAAGCATCCGCTGGTCTTCGACGCGGCCGCCAACAAGGCCAAGCACTTCCCGACCGTGGACAAGGAAAAGAAGATCGTCACCATCTACTCCGCGCGCCAAAAGCTGCTCGTGTCCTTCATCCCGCCCGACGAGTACATGAATCTGTCGGCCGCCGATTGGGATTCCGGCGACGAAGTGCGCGTCTACTACAAGGAAGATGGCAAGGCCCTGCGCCTGATGAACGTCACCCGAACCGATATCTTCAAGAAGTAACCCCACCCCCGCCCAGCCGCCCCAGCCCGTCCCACGCGGGCCGGGGCGGCCTTTCCGCAAAAAAAGGAGACTGCCCTATGTTTTTCGCCCAACCCACTGCCCCATCTCCGGAACTCAACAGGCGGCAGCGCCGGTCCGTCATCCTTATGGACATTGCCCTCCTTGCCGAAGTGACGCTTTCCATCTACACGGCTTCCAAATATCCGGACGATTTCACGCCCGTGTTCATGAAGGTGTTTTTCTCCATGCTTATTCCGACTGTCATCGCCGGTGTGTACGCCATCCGGCACTTCCGTGATCGCTCTGACGGAGCCGAGGCATGACTGAAACACGGCTGTTGCGGCTTCGCGGCTTCCTTGGCTGGCTGGCCGCCGCCTGTTGTCTCTGCGTCGGGCTGGCCCTGGCCGATGGCTTTATCGAAAGCTACCGCCTTGGCCCCAATACCTTCTCGCTCCTGCCCGGCGGCACTGAAAGCCTTTCGGGTTCCCTGCCGCCGGATGCGGTCGATGCTGCGGCCATGCAGGCAACCATAGACCATCCGGGGCTGTCCTTGGAGCTTACCACCCAGTCCCAGGGCTTTTGGCTGGGAAACCGCATGTGGCGGGCGGTCGTGCGGGCCGCCGACGATATCAGGCCCGGCACGGCCACCATCACCATGCGCGCCCCGGGCGCGACCGAAGCCCAGAGCCAATCCTTTATCCTCCGCATTTTTCCCGATCAGGCCGCACTGAACGCTGCGGCCGCCTCCCGGATCAAACGCGCCTTCGGCCTGCCGCCACAGGCTGTCGCGGCGGGCGGGGCCATTTTGGCCCTGTGCATCGGCGGTCTGGTGTATTGCACCACGCGTCGCCTGGAAATTCTGTGGACGCGCCAAGGCAAGGCCGTGGTCTACATGACCAAAAAAACGCCGGAAGGCCTTCTGATTTCCTTTGGACTCGGCGTCGAGCAGGGTCTGGCCCCCGGCTCCCCCGTGGCCGTTCATGACGAGTCCGGGCTTCCCGTGGCCATGGCCTCGGTCGTCCGCTGCTCCCAGGCCGATGCCGCCGCCCTGGTGGTCGGGGAAGGCAAAGTGGCCCTTGGCAACATCGTCAGTCGGGCCGCCCCGAATCCCGCCACTGCCTCCCCCGACGCCGCCCGATAACCGACCGCCCGTACGGCACAAAAAATCCGGGGAAGGAAACGTCCTCTCCCCCGGATTGCCACTCAAGGACCAAGTAGAGCCTAGCCCAAATTCTTGGCCACGAAATCCCAGTTTATCAGTTTTTCCAGCACAGCCTTGACGTAATCCGCCCGTTTATTCTGATAATCCAGATAATAGGCGTGTTCCCAGACGTCGATGACCCACAGAGGCTTGAGCCCTTCCTGCAACGGGTTGTCGGCATTGCCGGTCTTGACGACCTGGAGTTTGCCTTCGGGACCGGCCACGAGCCAGGCCCAACCGCTGCCGAACTGGGTGACGGCCGCCTCGGACAGGACTTTCTGGCAGGCTTCCAGACCGCCAAACGACGTCTCGATGGCCTTGGCCAGCTTGCCGGAAGGCGCGCCACCGCCGTTGGGTTTGAGCCCTTCCCAATAAAACACATGATTCCAGGCCTGGGCCGCGTTCCGGAAGAGTCCCACCAGTTTGGGGTCCTTGGCCGCTTCCAGAAAGACCTTTTCCAACGGTTGGCCGGCCAGCGGCGTTTCCGCCACCATCTTATTGGCGTTTTCGAAATAGCTCAGCGTGTGTTTGCCGTAATGGAAGCTGACCGTACGCGCGGAAATGACCGGTTCCAGGGCATTTTCGGCATAGGGCAGCGGGGGGGCGGCAAACGCGGCGGCGGCCTGGGCGCCGGCCGGACGGATCAACCCGCCAGCCATGACCATAAGTCCGGCGCCGGCAGCCAGACGCAGGACGTCGCGACGGGAAATCGACGGAGTGCAGGGGACGGACATGATGCTCCTCCTTGACGCGCCGCCTTTGCCAAAAAGGCGAGGCGCATGGGGTTGCGGCGGGCCGCCTGTGTGGCGGCCCGTCTGGGGAGAGCATCAAGAATGCCAGATTTTTTCTGCAAGGTGAACGGGAAAAGCGGGTTCAGCCGTTTCCCCCGGCCGCCGGAGCGGTCGGAGCGGGGGCTGGCGTTGCAGCGTCTTTCTCCGGCGTCGCCGGGACGTTCGTTGCAGCCGGCGCTTTCGCCGCAGCCGGTTCTTTGGAAGCCGGCGGGGTTTTGCTTTCGGGAGCGGGTTGCCCCGGCGGCAGATCCGGTCCCGGCCAAAGCCCTTCCAGCCCCGGTGGGGGCGGTGGGAAACCATCCATCCCAGGCGGCGGCCCCATACCCGGCGGCGGCGGGAAGCCCTCCATGCCCGGCGGGGGCGGGGGCGGCGGCGGGGAACCCTCCACACCCGGCCGGCCCCCGCCGGGCGGGCGCGGGCCGGGGCCCACC
>Ga0183100_1001423_pt1 | contig 12111 bp, 12 predicted proteins | sample Biomet2_FD_127789 | JGI IMG/M metagenome (GOLD analysis project Ga0183100, IMG submission 127789) | Microbial communities from bioreactor (seeded with anoxic lake sediment) at LBNL, California, USA - Biofuel metagenome 2 | ecosystem: Engineered > Bioreactor > Anaerobic > Unclassified ...
GTAAATACTCGTAATCAGGTTCCAATAGTTGAAGAGAATTTAGATAATATTGATGAATTAGATGCCACCAATTTAAAAATATGGGAAGAGATTTTAAAGGAAACCGGGGATGTATACCATGAAAACCTGGTTAATGATAATATGCTTAAATGTGCTCTGTTTTTGCATTTAAAGGCTATGTTTAATCGGCTCCGTCATCAGATACATCTGGAAAACCCAGTAAAAGATATGGTGAAAGAAGAATTGGTATATGAAATAGAAGTTGCTTTTTATATGGCCAGGCTCATAAGTAAAAGGTTTAATATTGAACTGGGAGAAAATGAAATCTGTGATATTGCAATCTATCTGGGGGCCAGTTTAGAACGTAAAAAAGCACAAAAAGACATGTACAATCCTAAAGTAGTTGTGGTATGCGGCAGCGGCCTTGGAACCTCCCAATTTATAGAAGCGCGTCTCATACGTATATTCCCTAATATTATAATAAATAAAATTCTTCCTATTATACGGGCGAAAACGGAAATTAAGCCTGGAGATCAGGATCTTGTAATATCTACTGTTCCTTTGGCATTAGAGGGAATTAATGTATTAAGTGTTTCACCAATGCTTAATGAAAAAGATGTGCTGGCTATTGATGAAAGGCTGAATCCGGATAAAGTCAGCATTACAGCAGCAAGTAAAGAAAAATATTCGGATCTGTTTAGTTTGATGAATGAAAAAATATCCATATTTAAATGCGACTGCAAATCCAGAGAAGAAGTGATCAGCCTTATGGGCAATCGCCTGCTTCATGAAAAATATGTGGATGAGGAATACACAGAGTCAGCATTTAAGAGAGAACAGCTGTCACCCACATCAGTAGGAGATTATTTTGCTGTTCCCCATGCATTTGAAGGACATGTTTTAAAGAAGGGAATCGGACTCATGACACTAAAGAAACCAATAATGTGGGGAAATGAAAAAGTGCAAATTGTTCTCATGCTGTCTTTGGATGCAAGGTCACAGGATTTATTTAAAAGTGTTTTCAGTGAGCTTGCAGATCTTACAAAAGATACAACAGCGATTTCGAAGATATTAAGTGCAGATAAGCTAAGTAATATAAAATTAAAATAAAAATTCTTGTATATAAAAAGGTCCTTGGATTTTCCAGGGACCTTTTTATGAAATCTTCAGCTTATTTTGCCATGGTATAGATTTTTATTATGTCTTCCTTATATAACATCTGGAAGAAGCCTACATGTCCATTTCCGGCAGCAGCACATTTTTCCGCCATGTCTTCAATCTGAGCATCTGTTGGGTTAATACCAAGATCTTTCATTGAAGTTGGCATACCAATTTTATGGCACCAATCTTCCCAGGATTCAATTCCTTTTAATGCTGTTTCTTCTAAATCATACAGATTCATAGGAACATCAAATACCTTATTAGCAAACTGAGCAAATCGTGCTACATTTGTTTTGTATACATAACGGGCCCAGCTGCCCCAAATAGCACAAAGTCCGGCACCGTGAGCTACATCAAACATACCTCCCATTTCATGTTCCATTTTATGGGAGGCAAAATCAGACACGCGCCCTGTCCCGGTAAGACCATTGTGAGATAAGCTTCCTGCCCACATCAGATCCGCTCTTGCATCATAGTTTGCAGGTTCTTTAATTACTTTTAAAGCTGCTTCACGAACAGATACAAGTAATCCTTCTGCCATATGGTCAATTAATTCTACATGTTCTGTATTAGTAAAATAACGTTCCATAGTATGCATCATAATATCAGATGCACCGCTTGCTGTCTGATATACAGGCAGGGTATAGGTTAATTCAGGATTCATTATAGCAAACTTTGGTCTTGAGCAGTCGTGATTGTAAGAACGTTTTAACATGCCTTCTTCAATAGTGATAACAGATGAATTACTGGTTTCAGAACCGGTAGCTGCAATAGTAGATATACATCCTAAAGGTGCAATTTTATCTGTAGCGACTTTTCCCATGTATAAATCTACTAAATCAAAATCATTTACAAGGCCATATGCAATTGCCTTCGCTGAATCTATAGGACTTCCTCCGCCAATTGCCAGAATAAAATCAACACCTTCCTTTTTACAAAGTTCAACGCCTTCTTTTACAAGGGACATATGGGGATTAGGAACTACACCGCCTAAATCTACATATTCAATATTACAATCTTCTAAACTTTTATGAACACGCTCCAGCACACCATTTTCATATAGGTATGTGCCTCCAAAATGAATTAATACTTTTTTATAACCTCTGGAAGAAATTTCCTTGCCTACCTGGCTTTCTGTACCCTTTCCAAAGATTACTTTAGTTGGGTTATAAAATTCGAAATTAATCATTTTGTACTCCTCCTTTTATCAATGATACTAATAATTATTTCTTATTTATTATAGGTAAAAGTACAAATTTAGAATAGTTAAATGTTTACACTAGTATAGTGCAAAGAGTTATAGAGAAATGGTAAGTAGTGCAATTTTATGCTAATTAAACAATAAAGACAATGAAAACGCTCTCATATTAGTTATCAGTAAACAAAAGAAACAATGAAAACTCTGAATGGTATTAAATATGCATCAGTATAGTGCAATTTATTGAATTGTTGCTAGTGCAATATGTTGCTATAATCAGAGCATGAAATACATCAGAGCTTGAACAAAATAGGAGGGACAATAGATGGATATAGATTTGAGTGAATTATTAGATGAGAGATTAGTAAAATTTGATTTTCCAGGAAAAACTAAAGAAGAAGTAATAAGAAGCATTGGAACACTAATGTATGAAGCTGGTAAAGTTACTGATATAGATAAATACATCGAAGGTGTTTTTCAAAGGGAAAAGGAATGTGAAACAGGAATTGGAAAAGGTGTTGCAATTCCTCACTGCAAAAATGATGCAGTTAAAGAAGCAGGTTTTACACTGGTACATTTAAAAAATTATATTGAATGGGGTTCATTAGATGACAAACCAGTAAATTATGTTATTATGCTTGCAGCGCCTAATACAGAAGATAATTTTCATTTAAAAATGTTATCTACACTTGCAGCGAATTTAATGGATGAGGATTTTATAAATACATTGACACATGCTAAATCCATTGAAGATATAAAAACATTATTGAAGGGAGGATGTTAAAGCATGTACATTGTATGTGTAACAAGTTGTCCAGTAGGTATTGCTCATACTTATATGGCAGCAGCTAACTTAGAAAAAGCTGCAAAAGCAAAAGGCTTGGAAGTTAAAGTAGAAACCCAAGGTGCTCAGGGAGTTGCAAATGAGATTACCAAAGAAGACATTGAGAGAGCAGATGGCTGTATTATTGCCAGCGACATAAGAATAAAAAACAGCAGCCGCTTTGATCCTGTTCCTACATTAAAGGTAAGCGTCAGTGAAGCGGTAAAAGATGCAAAAAGTATAGTAGAAGAATTAATGGAGGCGATTCAATAATGGCAGATATTAAAAGAAAAAACGGTAGTAAAAAAAGTCAGTTAGTGTTTATAAAAGATTCAATCATGACAGGTATTTCATACATGATTCCTGTAATCGTCGGCGGAGGTGTTATACAGGCTGTTGCTAAAATGCTTGGCGGATATAACATCGGAAACAATATGGATAAAATTGATTCATTAGCTAAAGTAATTATGCTGCTGGGTCAAAATATGATGAATTTTGTAGTTCCTGCAATTGCAGCATTCATTGCATATGCAATGGCTGATAAACCAGGTATTGCACCAGGTCTTGTAATGGGAGCCATAGCAATGAAACTAAATACCGGATTTGTCGGTGGTTTAGTAGGTGGTATTTTAGTAGGATATTTAGTAATCGGATTTAAAAAGATTAAAGTTCCAAAAGCATTATCAGGTATTATGCCAATATTAATTATCCCAACTTGTGTTACTTTAATTGCCGGACTAATTATGTTCTATATATTAGGAGTGCCAATATCCGCATTTATGAAAGCTTTAACAGGAATGCTTACATCTTTAAATGGCGGTTCTAAATTCTTATTCGGTGCAGTAATTGGTGCTATGATTTGTGCAGACCACGGCGGACCAATTAATAAGACAGCTGCTTTATTCGTAAACGGTTTAAATGCAGACGGATTCTTAATACCAACTTCAGCTAAGATGTGTGCAGGCATGACAGCACCACTCGGCATTGCATTAGCAACATTCATTGGCGGAAAGAAGAAATTCAGCGATGGTGAAAGAGAGCAGGCAAAATCTTTAGTTATCTTATCTTCTGTTTATGTACAGGAAGGAGTTATTCCATTCCTTCTGAAAGATCCTGTAAGGGTTTGCATATCCTGCATGACAGGCGGAGCAATTACCGGAGGATTATGTATGATGTCTGCATTAGAATCTCCTGCAGTACATGGCGGAATATTTGTAATTGCTATGACATCCAATCCTTTACTGTTCGTTGGATACTGGTTACTGGGAGCATGTATAACAGGAGTTTTATATGCAGTATTAAGAAGACCTTTACCAGAAGGTTATGTTGATGATGAAGATTCATCTATGGGATTGTTTTAATAGTTAGGAGGAACCATTATGTATGTATCAATGAAAGAAATGCTCTGGCATGCACATGAAAATAATTATGCAGTAATGGCAATCAACTGTGTGAATATGGAGCAGGCAAAAGCGATTATACAGTCAGCTGCGGAGGAACATTCAGCTGTTATTGTTAACATTTCACCAAGACAGATGAAAGCTCATGGCCATCCTGACATTTTAGCACCTATGATCCGAAATATGGCAGAAAAAGTTCAGGTCCCTGTAGCATTTAACTTGGATCATGGCGGTGATTATGAAGACATTGCATATGCAATTCAATGCGGTTTTTCAAGTGTAATGATTGATTCTTCCAGCTATGAATTTGAAGAAAATGTTAGAAGAACTAGTATAGTAGCTACATTGGCACATGCAAGAGGGTTATCATGTGAGGCGGAGCTTGGACATGTAGGCCAGGCAAATCAGAAAGACAATGTAAAAACAGATTTGTTTACTGACCCTGGGCAGGCCAAAGAGTTTGTTGAAAGAACTCATTGCGACTGTCTGGCAGTAGCAATCGGAACTGCTCACGGCAGTTATCCTGATGGATTTATTCCTAAGCTGGATTTTGAAAGATTAAAATTATTGAAACAAACTTTAAAAATGCCTTTAGTACTTCATGGCGGTTCAGGAGCAGGAGATGAAAATATTAAAAGGGTAGTTGACTGCGGTATTAACAAAATAAATGTCTGCACTGATTTATTCAAACATGGAAGACAATCTATGGCAGATGCTATAGCAGCTAACCCGAATATTGATTATATGGATGTAAATATAGCAGCACAGGAAGCAATGAAGAAATTTATTAAGCGCTATATGAGATTAATTGGCTCCAGCGGACGTTACACATTTGATAAAAGTACAGGACCGGAACTTGATTAAGGTTTTGTGAAATTTTCATAGGGGATGAAAAAGGATTTACCTTCTTCATCCCTTTTGAAAATAATATGGAGGACAAATATGGATGAAATAATATTAGGACTAAGTTTAGCTGCAATTATAGTAATATTATACAAACTGATTTTTGGATGGCTTATGTATAACAGAAGTATTTATAAAGTTATCTATTCTAGTTATTTAGAATACTATTTTAAGAAAAATAAAATCAGAAAACTATCAGAAAGCTCTGCCTTTTTAGAGGATTTTGGAAAACACAGAATGTTGTTTCAACTATTTTCAGTTAAAGGACAAAGATCCCCCCAGCCTTATGTCATCATAATTTTGTCCAGCGGAATGTATTGTTTGAAAATAAGTAATGCCCAGGGAGAAATTACCGGAAAGAAAACAGGAGTCTGGGAACATACAATGGCTTTTGATAAAAAACATCCAGAGAAAAAAGTTAAAGAAAAAATTGCTGATCCTTTTGCAGAGCTGGAGCAGTTTACTAAAAAGATTCTGGAAAAAATAAATAAAATAGAGCCTCAGATTTATAAAATTGCAGTATTTCCGGACCACTCAATACTAAATATCAAAAGTGAAGAAATGGATGGAACATTGATTATAAAAAGATCACAGCTCAGGGATACTATAATGAATAATCATAAATCAAAAGATAAGATATTATTAGATTGGGAAATTGATGCATTGTGGGAAATGGTAGCAAAAGATTGTCTAAAATTAGAAGAAAGATAAGATATTATTAATTAAATAGAAACGAAGGGATAAATTATGGTCAAAGGCAGGATTACTGTAACAAATCAATCAGGTCTGCATTTGAGACCTGCAGCAGTGCTTTCAAAAACAGCAGTAGGACTAAAGTCCAATATTAAACTTATTTGCGGCGAAAGGCTTATTAATCCTAAAAGTATTTTGAACCTTATAAATGGAGGAATTGCAAAAGGAACTGAAATTGAGATTATTTGCATTGGGGAGACTGAAGAAGCAGATTTAAAGGTGCTTTTAGATGCCATTGCAGGTGGCCTGGGAGAGCGGTTAGAGGAGTCACATAAATGAAAATATTGAGCTTAAAAAGTAACTTCAAAAAAGTATGTAATTGGATAGGTCTGTGCTGTATTATAAGGATGCGGATAAATAGTATATTAAAACTGTTAATCCGTATTCTTTTTATGTTAAAAAGATATGAATTCTCTTTTTACACTATCACTAATAGTGCTTATTATCTCATATCCTATAGTGTCACATATTTCAGCAATATCTTCAATTGTAATCAATTCATTATCAAAAACCGCTGCCTCATCTCCCACTTTTGCATCAGGTATATCAGTTATGTCAATCATAGTAATGTCCATATTAACCCTGCCTGCAATAGGAGCTTTTTTATTTTTAACGCAGATATATCCTTTATTTGACAGTGATCTTTTTAAACCACCTGAATACCCGATGGCAACAGCAGCAATTTTACTTTTCCTTTTTGTAATAAATGTGGAACCATAACCAATATTAGTTCCTTCAGGTACTTCCTTAATAAATATTATTTCTGAAACAAGCTTAAAGCTTGGTTTTAAATTAATTATTTTCTTAAAACATTCATTAGGATAATATCCATATAGAATAAAACCCGGTCTCACCATATTGTACTCAGCTTCCGGGTAATTAAATATGGCACCGCTGGATGAGGCATGTTTATATTTAATGCCTATGCCATTTTTCTTTAGTTCTTTTACTACAGAATTGAAAATTTTAGTTTGTTTTTTAGAATATTCCATTTCAGCTATTCCTATGCTGTCTGCAGAAGCATAGTGCATGAAAATACCTTCTGTTTCAATATGGTCAAATTCCATGATTGTTTTGAAAAATATCAGTGAGTCTTCAGGTTTTATTCCTAATCGTCCCATACCTGTATCTATTTCCACATGTACTTTCACTAATTTATTCTTTTGCTTTGCATTTTCATTTAAATTTTCAATAAATTTTAAATCGCAGACACTGGAAGTTAAATTGTAATCTGTAATATTATCAATTTCTTTAAAAGATGGCTGGTAAAGCAATAATATATTTTGATTTATACCTGCTTTTCTTAATTTGACAGCTTCAATGGTATTTGCAACAGCAAACATATTAATTCCATTCTCATCTAAAATTTTTGCTATGGCACAGCTGTCTGAACCATAACCATTTGCCTTAATTACAGGCACTATTTCGGTATCTGCTTTTACAATTGATTTTATTTGGCTAAGATTATGAACAATTGCTGATTTATCTATGTATAATTTGGTTAAACCAGATTGATTATACATTAAAAATCCCCTTAATATTTTATGTTTGTAAAATTATATGAAAATTGTACTATTTTTTAAAATTATATGTAAGAGCCACTAACCCTAAAAATTACATGGATGGTGGTTCTTTTAAATTTAGATGATATTCATATAATAAGAATATAAAGGTTAAAGTATGTAAAGGAGAGTTTATAAATGAAAATTGGAGTAATAATGGGTGGAGTATCCTCAGAAAGAGCAATTTCTTTGATGTCCGGAGAAGAAGTATTAAAAAATTTAAATAAAACCAAATATGATGAGGTAATACCTATAGTAATAAATTCTAAAAGAGAGACAGTGGAGAAGGTTAAGGGAATTGATTTTGCTTTTATAGCGCTGCATGGCAGATTTGGTGAAGATGGAACAATTCAGGGATTACTGGAAGCTTTAGAAATTCCTTATAGCGGCTGCGGAGTGTTAACCAGTGCTGTCTGCATGAATAAAGGGATAACTAAAAGGATAATTCAAAGTGCGGGAGTAAATACTGCTCCATGGATAACAGTAAAATCCGTGGAGGCAATTGATTATGATAAAATAAAAACATTTAATTACCCTGTTTTTGTTAAGCCTAATAATGGGGGTTCCAGTGTGGCAACTTTTTTAGTAAAGAATGAAGATGATATAGAACATGCTGTAAGGGAAGGACTTAAATATGACAGTGAGGTTATTATAGAAAAATATATTAAGGGAGAAGAAATTACTTCATTTGTATTAAATGGTGAGGTTTTCCCAACTATAATTTTAAGGCCTAAAAAAGGAGAATTTTTTGATTATCAGTCGAAGTATGAGGAAGGCGGAGCAGATGAGATTGTTGAAATACTTCAGGATGATTTACAATCAGCAGTAAATGAAATATCTAAAAAGGTTTGGGATGTATTAGGTTGCAAAAGCTATTCAAGAATTGATATGATAGTAAATAATGGAGTACCATATGTACTTGAGGTTAATACGCTGCCGGGCTTAACCTCAGCTAGTATAATTCCCAAAAGTGCAAAGGCAAAAGGAATAGAATTCAGTGAATTACTGGATGAAATAATTGAATATTCTATGTATTAGGAGTTGAAAAGTTTTGATATTTTCAGGACTAAATTTTAATGATGAAGAGCCTGTATATTTACAGATTGAAAACTATATAAAGAGTATGGTAAAAAGCGGCATGCTGGTCAGTAACGGAAAGCTTCCATCTTCGAGGGAATTAAGCAAACTTTTAGAAATAAGCCGTAACTGTGTAATAACAGCTTATGAAAACCTGGAAGACAAGAAAATTATTTATACCATAAAAGGGAAAGGTACATTTATTTCTCCAGGTCAATCCTCTGATATAGATGAATGGAAGGTTTCCTGGGATGAAAGAATAAATACCTATGGCCATCTTGCATATGAACTGGATATAGTTAAACATGAAATTCCATGGAAAAAGAATTTGATTTCTTTCAAAAGCATTTCACCGGATGGAGAACTTTTTGATATGGAAGAGTTTAAAAAGGCTTTTCTAAACAGAATCTCACTGGAAGGGCATAAGCTGCTCAATTATGGTTATGCAAAAGGCTACAAGCCATTAATGGATTTTCTTTTGGAATACATGAGTACAAAAGGAATTAAAACAGACAATAAAGATACTATTATAACTAACGGATTTACAGAAGGTCTGGAAATGTTGCTAACAGCTTATACAAATCCGGGGGATGGGATAATTTGCGAAAATCCTACTCATAATACTGCTATAAAAATTATGAGAGTACATGGTCTTAATATTGTCGGTGTAAGCATGAAACAAGATGGAGTAGATATTAATGAGCTGGAAAGTAAACTGAAATCAGGAGGAATTAAGTTTGGATATTTAATTCCTTCATATCACAACCCTACAGGAATAATAATGAAGGCTGAAAAAAGATATAGTGTTTATAATATGTTTAAAAAATACAATGTTCCTATAATAGAAGATGGTTTTAATGAGGAGCTTTTATATAACAGCGCACAAATTTCGCCGATTATGGCATTGGATAAGGGTGGTAATGGTGTGGTCTATATTGGGAGCTTCTCAAAAATATTATTTCCGGGAATCAGGGTTGGGTGGATACTTGGAGACAGAAAAATGATAGAAACATTGGAAAGCGTTAAAAGATGCAAAAATATTCATACCTCATTTTTAGATCAGGGGGTATTATATGAATATCTTAAAAGCGGAGACTTTGAAAAGTATATTAAAAGGACGAGAAAATTTTATAAAGAAAAATACGAGTTTGCATTAAATTGTATAGAAAGATTTATAAAACCAGCTTCTATATTTGGAGAAGGCGGGATGCATATATACATGGAACTTGAAGGCATAGATTCAAGAGAATTACTTGAAAAGTGTTATAAAAAAAATGTCATATTTACTCCAGGTGATGTATTTACAGTTGATAATACAGGTAAGAATGCCCTAAGATTAGGACTGTCAAGAGTTTCTTTAGAAGAAATTGAAAAGGGAATTAAAATTATTGGAGAATGTTTAAATGACTGTAAAAAATGACATGGTATTTTTATAAAGTACAAAAATCATAAAATTAAGCCGGAATTTAAGGATAATAAATCAAAGGAGTGAATTGTATGAATAGATTAACAAGAAAGTCGGATGGTAATAATTCTTATATCGTAGATGATACCAATGTACATCATGATGTAAGCGGATATTATGGAGATGCTGTTAGTAAATTGGCAAAGTTCGAAAACTTTTATGATGATTTAGTATTAAAGCAAAGCGAAATATCAAAAGAATTAGAAAAACTTAAATCAGAAGGCAAAACACATACAGTTAAATTTAAACAGCTGCTGACTAATAAGTTAACTAATAATAATATTATAATGCTTTTTGAGACATATGGTTTATAATAGAGATAATCATGGCAGGATAAATATTCCTGCTATTTTACTGTAAGCTGAATTTATGTTGTTTATTTTTATTTTATAAACTACAATAAATACTAACGCTTTAATTTGGGGGATAAAAATTTGAATTTAATAAAAAAAAGCTTTGACAAGATGAATATATATTCAGGTCTGCCGCGGTCTATATATATTTTAGCATTAGTACGAGTTGTTAACGCCATGGGTAACTTTGTTTATCCATTTTTAACACTGTTTTTAACTGAGCATTTAGGTTTCAGTACAGAAAAAGCAGGTACATATTTTGCCATAAGTGCTGCGGCTCAGGTTTTAGGAGCTGTACTGGGAGGAAAACTTACTGATAAATTTGGCAGGAAAAAGCTTTATTTAATATTTCAGGGAATTACGGCCTGTTGTTATCTGCCTTGTGCATTTTTAGGAGACTCTATATTAATTGCATGGCTGTTAATATTAGCCGGATTTTTAACAAGCTGTGCCCAGCCTGCAAATTCAGCAATGGTAGCAGACCTGACAAACAAAGAAAATAGAAAGCAGGCGTATTCTCTTGTATACCTGGGAATAAATTTAGGCTTTTCCATTGGACCTACCATTGCCGCATTCTTATATAAAAATTATACCTGGCTTATATTTCTTGGAAATGCCATCACAATTTTATTAACCCTCCTTCTTTTATTATTTTATATAGATGATACAACGCCAAGTAAAAGTGAAATTGAGGATAGTAAAGATAAGGATGACAGTGAATCTGCAGAAGATTCAAATGTAATCAAAGCACTTTTAAGGAGACCTTCTCTTTTGCTGTTCCTTATAGGTGTTATGGTGAACTCCTTTGTTTATTCAAGCATTAGATTTGTTCTTCCTCTGCAGCTGAGACAGGTTTTTGGAGGAGATTTAGGTCCCAAATATTTTGGATACATGATGTCTGCCAACGGCATAGTAATAATTTTAATAACCACCTTTATCATAAAGCTAACAATTAAGATAAAACCTATTATGAATGTATCATTAGCCTCAATATTTTTTGCAGTGGGATTAGGGATGCTGGGCTTTGCAAAAAGTTTTCCAATATACTTATTGTGTGCTGTTTTATATACCATAGGAGAGATATTGGAGGCCACAAATACTGGAGTGTACATTGCCAATCATTCTCCTATAAACCACAGGGGAAGATTTAACGCAGCTGTACCTCTTATAACAGGATTAGGTTCTTCCGTTGCACCTTATGTATTTGGAAGACTTATGACTCATTTTGGAAATACGAAGCTTTGGGTGATGTGTTTTGCAATGGCTATAGGTGCAAGTTTATTCTTAGCCTGGGTTGGTAATTTTGAGGTTAAGCACAGAAAGTTTGTTCATTAAATAATAAATATATTTAAATTAAGGCAGTATTTTTGATACCTGCCGTTACCTTAATAGCTGCATTTATCAGATGGATAAAAA
>Ga0183100_1001424_pt1 | contig 12103 bp, 12 predicted proteins | sample Biomet2_FD_127789 | JGI IMG/M metagenome (GOLD analysis project Ga0183100, IMG submission 127789) | Microbial communities from bioreactor (seeded with anoxic lake sediment) at LBNL, California, USA - Biofuel metagenome 2 | ecosystem: Engineered > Bioreactor > Anaerobic > Unclassified ...
GAGGACAGGACGCAAGCTAAGCCGTAGGCCCGGTGGGCCGGGATACGGCCCGGGGTGAAGAGCGGCCGCAGGTGCTGCATGTTGCCCTTGCACCAGCGCCGGTCCCGGGCCAGTTCGGCCAGCAGATTCGGCGGGGATTCCTCGTAGCTGCCCGGAAGGTCATAAGCCAGCCAGACGCTCCAGCCGGCCCGACGCATCAGGGCGGTTTCCACGAAATCATGGCTGGAGATTTCGCCGCCAAGGGGCGGCTTGCCGGACAGCCGGGGCAGGGCGCAATGCCGCATGAAAGGCTTGATGCGGATCAGGGCGTTATGTCCCCAGAACTGGGCGTCGCCCAGCAGCCAGAAACTCAATCCAGCCGAGAACATGGGGCCATACAGACGACTGGCGAACTGCTGGAGCCGGGCGAGAAAGGTTTCGCGTCCAACCGTCGCCGGAACGGATTGCAAAATGCCCACATGCCGCTTGCGCTCCATAAGCGAGACCATGCGCGCAATGGTTGCCCCGCTCATGACGCTGTCGGCGTCCATGACCAGCATATAGGCGTAGTAGGCACCGAAGCGGCGGCAAAAGTCGGCGATATTGCCGCTTTTCATTTTGGTGTTCACCCGGCGGCGGCGATAAAAAATACGATCCTGGCCGCCGACCCTCTCTCTGAGGGCGGCCCAGGCGGCCTCCTCCCCGGCCCAGGCTTCCGGGTCGCGGGTGTCGCTGAGAATGAAAAAATCATATTGGCTAATGGCGGCGTTGCGTTCCAGGGAACGGTAAACGGATTCGATGCCCGCCGTGACACGGTCCATGTCCTCGCCATAGACGGGAAAGACCACCGCCGTGCGCACGTCCGGCCGCACGGGCTTGTCGGACGGGCGCACCCGGGTGATGGCAAAACGGTCATAGCGTCGGATAAGGGTCATAAATCCGGCCATGGCCGTCCAGAAGCCTATCGAGATCCAGGCAAAAAGCGTCGCGAAGACCACCAGCAGGATTTTTTCCAGAACCGTGCCGCCCTCATGGGGCAGTACCGAGGCCATCCGCAGGACGGCGAACACCGTCGGCCCAAGCAACAGCACGGCAAGCACAAGACGGCGGCGACGGGCCACTTTGCCCCAGGCCTGATTGGCGTACTCGGGGGGCAGGGTGGAACTTTTGGGCGCGTGTCCTTCCTCGGGGCGGAGGGTTCCCGCCGCGTGGCGCAGGGCCTTGCGCCAGCCGCGCGCGCCCATGCGTTCCGGAGCCATGGAAGTCCGCTTGAGCGGCGGGGTCGGCCGCTGCGCCGCGTCGGCGCACGGTGGGCCCAGGCGTGTGAACAGATCGTTCATGGCGATGCGTTCGGCCTGGGTGGCGTCGTGGACATCGGTCGGAATGGTCCCGAAGGAGTCCATCGCCGTTTTGAGCCGCGCCGGTTCGGAAAGAGGGATGCGGCGTAAATAGGCCAGAAGCCGTACGCCCGCCGCATCCAGCACCGCATTCCCTTGGAAAAGGCCCGATTTCGGACTGGTGTCCTGACTCATGATTTACCCAACGTCACAGCGTAGCTCCACGTTTCGCTGACGCTTTTGTCGTCAAATTTCAAAAAGGCCCGCAGCTCTATGGGGGGGCGTTTTTCCGGCAACACGCTTTGCAGGGCCGATCCGTTCTCAAGGCCGATTTTAAACGTCAGGCGATACCCGCCGGTGACCGGGTTTTTAAAGCATTGTTGTTCGAGGAGCGCAGCTCCGGGACCAACGCTGACCACGGCCTCCACTTTTGCGTCTGCCTTGAGGGTTTTGAGTTTGTCCCCCGCAAAATCAACAACAAACAATCGGCTGTTCTTATCGGGCTGGGAAGAACGGGTGGCCGTCACCATCACGCCGGGCGGCAATCCGGCGGGAGCCGTCAGCCAGCGCATACGGTAGTCAAAACGCATAGGCGTTCCCGGTGCGGCCAATTCCTTGGGACGGAAAAACGCCACGACATTGTCGTGGATTTCCTGGTCCGAAGGGATCAGCACCAGCTCCACCTTCCCCGGCCCCCAGTCCCCGCGCGGCTCGATCCAAAGACTCGGGCGCTTTTCGTAACGCGCTTCCGTGTCCTGGTAATTGTTGAAGTCCGTATCTCTATTGAACAGGCCGAAACCTTTGACATTGTCCGCTTCGAAACTGCTGTCGAACAAATTCGTCGGATTCTGGGCCGGCCGCCAGAGCCATTCCCCGTTGTTGCCATGCACCAACAGGCCGTCGGAATCATGCACCTCGGGCCGCCAGTCCATGCGCCCGCTCGGCAACGAATTCTCGCCATAGAGGAACATGCTGGTCAGGGGGGCGATGCCCAATGATTTTATCGGGGTTCGCAGATAGACGCGGGAGGTCACATCCATCACGGTCTCGCGGCCGGGAGTGATGGTAAAGGCGTAGGCGCCGGTCAGGCTTTCGCTGTCGAGCAGGGCATAAACGGTCAGCTCTTTTTTCCCGTTGGTCGGCTTCTCGATCCAGTATTCGCGAAACCAGGGGAATTCCTCGCCTTCCGGTTGGGCCGTATTGATGGCCAGTCCCCGGGCCGAAAGTCCGTAAGCCTGCCCTTTGGCGACCGCCCGAAAATAGGAAGCGCCCAGGAAAACGACAAATTCATCCAGATAGGTCGGCGTATTGATGGCGGTGTGCACCCGGAATCCGGCCGCTCCGATGTCCTCGGGAAGCTTTTCCGGAAGATCCTTCACCTGCGTGTAGTCAAACATGGCCTTGGTGACGGTCAGGGGAAGGACCTTGCCGCCATCAATGACGTGCAACGTCACCGTCCGATCATATAAAAAACCCGGGTGGAAGAACTGCAATTCAAAGGGGACTTTGTTCTTTTTCCAGATGGCGCTGTCCGGTTTGAATCGAATTTTGCGCCACGTATCATAATCGAGGTTTTTCAGCGCCTCTGCAATGGGCGCTGGACCCTGGAAGGGCACTGCGGCAAGTTTTTTGGCAGCCTCTTCCACTGTCGCAAACGAGAAGGCTTTTTCGACCGGTTGCGCCGCCCGGACCGGGCCGGCCAGACCCGTCAGAAAAGTTGCAAGGACGATCCACCCGAAAAGAGCTTTCGGGAAAATCCATCGATTGCAATAAAAGGAATCTTGTGCGCTGTGCATACTGTCCTGCCTGCTTTTTTTGATCCTGCACCCGGGTTGTGCGGTGCGTCGGTTCGGTGCGTCGTAACGAAAAAAGGCGTCCGGTCTTGTGCGCACAGGGGTTGCTCTGGCTCCCCGGACGCCGCCATTGAGTCATGCCAACCTTTGCCTCAAATCACAAGAGAAACCAATGTATCGGCAGGTGGTTGTGTTCAAGTAAACCCATGGGGAAAAATGGGGGGAAACCAGGCAAAAGGAGTCGGGAAATCCGTTTTTTCCCCGGGGGGACCATGGCTCTGGAAGCGCAAGGAAATCAAGGAGGATTCTACAGTGCCAATTGGGGCCGCACAAGGGCGCCCGCAACGTGTGGTACAAGGCTTGACGGCATTCCGGCAAAGGAATTTTTCTTCATACGGTTCCGAATCGTATTCTCTCAAAAATTGACGTCGGGGGGATGGACATGCCAGAACGCATCGCATCGCATACCGCTGCGCGTTGCCGACACAGGCGGAGAAGACGACCGGGGGGAACCATGGACGATCCAAAAGGAAACGGCGCGGCGACAACTCCGGGATCTTCCCAGAAGGTGCAGCAACTGGTGCTGGGCGCGGCGACAGGCTATTCCATAGACGCGATTCTTCCTTTCGTGCTCTCGCTCAAAAAAACAGGCTACTGCGGTCGGATCTGCTTGTTTGTTTGGGATCTGGATGCCGCCGCAGTGACGATCCTGGAACGCCTCGGCGTCGAACTGTATCCCTGTGCTTCAGACAAGACAGACAAAATCTACACGGTGACCGGTGGGCGCTTTTTCGTCTTTCAGTATTTTTTAGAGTGTCTTGCCGACCAAACCGCCGACATCCTGCTCACAGACGTTCGGGATGTCATCTTCCAAACGGACCCGTTTGCACAGGTCGAGACGCCGGGGATTCATTTCTACTTTGAGAATAATGAGTACATGCTTGACAGAGAGCCCTTTAATGCGTCCATCATCAAGAAAGCCTACGGCGAAGGGCTGTTGCAATCCTTTGCCGCCAAGCCCATTTCCTGTGTTGGCGTCATACGGGGCGACAGACCCTCCATTCTGGACTATTTGCGGCTCCTGGCGCAGGAATTGGAAGCCCTGCCGGCAGATTTTTTTGGATCAGACCAGGCCGCACATAATAAAATCCTTTATTCCGGCGTCCTTCCAAAACAGCATTTGCATCCCAACGAAACAAGCGCGGTCATGCACCTGGGACTCGTTCCTGCACAGGCCATTCAAACGAATGCCAAGGGACAGGTCCTCAACGCCCTGGGACAAGTCGTTTCCATCGTCCATCAATACGATCGGCACCCTGCATTGACGAAAATTTTACTTGATTTATAGCGCACGCAAAATTCAAAATAGCCTTCGTACAAGCACGAGTCGACCCACGCGACGTTGCCCCGTGACGGGCCGCCGGCGCAAAAGTGGTTCTTCCCACGGCGCAACGCACGACTTCCTGTAACCTTTGGCGCACGAAAAGACGCTCTATGCCCCCACAGAAAAACACGAATTCCAGGCTGGTTTATTCGACGGAGCACGGCAAAATAGACAACGCGCCGGCGGGGGCGCGTGCGGCGACGGCGTCAAAATCCTCGCCCAAAAATGATGGGATCGTGCGCATTTTGCGCGAGACCAAAGGACGCAAGGGCAAGGGGGTGTCGTGCATCACCGGCCTGCCTTTGACCGCTGTGCAGATTGAGGCCCTGGCCAAGCAGTTGAAACAACGCTGTGGGGCCGGGGGGACGGTCAAAGACGGCGTCATCGAAATTCAGGGCGACCACCGCGAGTTGTTGGCTCTTGAACTGAAAAAACTCGGCTATACGGTCAAGCTCGCGGGCGGATAAGGCCCACGCCCCGGACACGCTGGGCCGGTTCTCCAGAGGACGTGGACAGCCGGCCCGACGCCAGGCCACCGGGGTGGCCGGGGAAAAATTCGTTCAGGGAAGCCCCAGAACGCCGCGCACTTCCGCTTTTGCCTTGGCAAACTCGGCCTGGAAGGCCGGATCTTGAAATAAGAACGCCGCGACGACTGTTCCCGCAATGCGTCCGGCCTCGACATCGGTTGGATAGTGTACCCCGCCGATTTCACGATTTTCCCTGTACAACTCCGCCCGCGCGTAAATCTCCGTTTGCCGTTCCGGAATCATGTTGGCCAGGACAATGGAGGTCACGGTCCCGAATGTGGAATGGCCGCTGGGATAGGAGGCGTTGCCGGGTTTGGGGACGCAGGGATGGATTTCGGGGTTGGTGGCATAGGGGCGCGGCCGATTCCAATGCTCTTTGGCCGGCCCGAGGAGATAATCCGCGCTGTCTTTGACGGCATTGAAAAAGGCGGTGGCCTGGGGCAATTTCTCCGGGGTGAAATTTTCCCCGACGACGTCTGCAAAACGAAAAACAGACCGTTCCGCATCGGCTTTGGCAAAGGCTTCCATGGCCGGGGTGCGATCTTTTTGCAAGGTCAGCAGCGTGTCCATGTCCTGCTTTTGCGGCAGCGAGCCCAGCGCGGGAGGCGGCGGCAAAAGCTTTGAAAAATCGACCTGTTCCCGCGTGACGAAATGCGTCTCTCCGCTCCAGGCGTACAGCGGCAACAGCAGGAGCAGGAAGACGACAAAGGAACGGTTTAAAAGGCGCATAGAACCTCCCAACGGTTCGGCGGGTTATCGAAGGCGCAGCCGGTTGGGCAACCGTGTGCGCCCGTACGTCCAAAACGCGTACCCAGCCTCCCCGCTACCACAAAGAGAAGCGCCAGGGCAACGCCACGCATGGCCACTGGACTGAATAACTCCGCGGCGAAGGGCCAATCACAAAGAACGCGAAGCATGTTTCCCTGCCGGGCCGGCGTTTGCTCGGGCTGGGAAATGGTAGCCGCACACGCCGCCGCAGTCCGCGACGTCCTTGATGTCCTTTTGGTCGATCGGAAAGACGCGACAAACCTTGGGGCGGCATTTTCCGTAAACGCGGCAGAGTTTATCCCGCGTCAGCATCGGGCAAGCGATGGAAAAATTGCAACAGGTCCCGCACTGATGGCAGTCGCCCTGGCGGCTTTGCAGTTGCCGGGCCAGATAGCCCTTGCGAAAATGAACGATGAAAAGGCGTCTTATTTTGCCAACGAGAATGACCGTCGCAATTTTAAGTTCCGCCATTGCCGTTCCTTGAAGTTCCAAATCCGTCTCCCTACGGTCGGCTGGCCGTATCAATTTTGTCGTACTGTGAGGGGGTGTCATGCATACCTGCCCGGTCCGGGCGTTGTGGCGGGATCGTCCCACTGCGGGAAAGGGTTCTGTGGGGGATCAACCCCGGGAGACATATAAAGAGGGTTGCTCGAAAAAGCCACAGGCAGTGTGCAGATCATTTGGCCCGGACGCTCGAACCGGCCGGTCCGGTTTGGCGGGGGCAACGTCTGCCGGCGGTATCTTTTTTAGGGGAAATGAAGGATCAAAAAAAAGAAGCGCTGGTTGACGTGGTGGGCCTCTTTGGGGAAATCGTAACTTCCATATTCTATTGGATAATATCTTGACGCTGATACACTATGGTATTTTAAAGAAAGAAGCAATAGATTTAACGCAAAAGAGGAAAGACCTTCTTGGCCGCAGGAAGAGGCGCGCGGAGCGCTTTGGACGATGCGAAATCAACTCAGCAGAGATTACTTACGTAGCAGGAGGGGGATTGGGGGCCGGTAGATGTTGCCTGGCAACGTTGCGGAAAAATGCCATAGGGTCGTGTCTGACAGGCGCTCGACCGCATTGCATAACCACGCTGCTGGCGAACTCAGACGCCCAGAAATGGCCGGGCGATGAAGTAGATCCCGAGGAGCGCAATCATGCCTCCGGCACATTTGCGAAACCAGACGCCGCCATGGCGCATGGCTCCGTTCTCCAGCCACCGCTGCACCAGGGCCGTGGAACTCCCGGCCACCACGATGGGGAGACAGTGCCCTACGGCGAACAGCACAATAAACACCACGCCGGTGAGGATTTTTTCCTGAATGGTGATGATGGCCAAAATGGGGGCGATAAACCCGAACGTGCAGGAACCGGACAAAACGCCATAGGCCAGGCCAAGGAGCAAGGCCCCGCCAATTCCTTTGACGTTGAGCTTCCCCAGCAGGCCGCCGGACACCGAGCACTTGGCCACCCCCAGCATGTCCAGGGAGACCCACAGCAGCACTGCGCCGACGAGAATTGTCCAGTACGGGCCGATGTCGCCAAGCATACGTCCAAGCACGGAACAGAGCAGTCCAATGGCCGCAATGGTGAGAAACAGGCCCGTGGTGAAGGCCAGCGCATATTTGGCGGCCTCCCTGCCTCGGATGATCCTGCCCTGTCCGGCGACATAGCCGACAATCAGAGGAATGGAGGCCAAGTGGCAGGGACTAAACAGGACGCTGACCATCCCCCAGAGAAAGCAGCCCAAGGCGGCGGCGACAAGGCTGCCGACCATCCACGTATTGATTGTCAAAAAGAGTTGGTCCAGCATGGTTTCCCGTCCTCGTCGGCCAACAATTTGTCCACGATTTCGCCAAACGGCTTTTGATCCAAAAATCCCTCGTGCCGGGAGACTTCCTTGCCGTCCGTATCAAAAAAAATCTGGGTCGGAATCGACCGAATGCCAAATCGGGCAGCTTGTTCGGGATTTTCGCGGACATCAAGAAACACAACGCGTGCCTTGCCCGCATAGGTCTTTTCCATTGTCTCAAGGACGGGGACCATCATCTTGCAGGGGATGCAGGTCTTCGCGCCAAGATCGACAACGGTGACCATCCCTTTGACGGGGACCTCTGGGACCGAGGCGGCAGCGGAAATCGACGCGCAAAGACACATGGCCACAAGACACGGAAGGACAATTCGCATGAAGATCTCCTGTACGGGGGGAACATTCCATTTTGTGACAGCGCTCGCGTCCACGCCATGACGCAACCGCCTCTCCTGCCTTTTCTGGAGCGTGGCCGCCAGCCCTTCGCTTCACGGCCACGCCACCAGCAGAAAACCAGACAGGACCGCAAGGGCCGATTCTTATTTAAGCCAGCTCAGGACGTCATTTTTTGAGGGCACCTTGCCGACCACTTTGACCGCCCCATCAATGACGACCGCCGGGGTCGAAAAAACGCCGAACGCCGCGATTTGCTGAAAATCCGAGATTTTTTCCACCGTGGCCGCGACTCCGGACTCTTTGACCGCCGCGAGCACCACTTTCTCCGCTTCCTTGCATTTGGCACATCCGGGACCAAGGACCTTGATTTCCATGTCTCTCCTCCAAGGGTTAGAGTTCCTTGCGCTGCCAATATTTTAAAATAGGGCGTTAAACAGATAGCCCACGAAAAGAATGCCCAACCCGACCACACCGGCAAAGACAATGATCAATCGGGGCTTGAGCACCTTTCGCAAGATGATCATTTCGGGCAGCGACAACGCGATGACCGCCATCATAAAGGCCAGGACCGTGCCCAGCGCCGCGCCCTTGCCAAGGAGCGCCTCAACCACCGGCACAATGCCCGCCGCATTGGAATACATGGGAATGCCGATCACAACGGCCGCCGGCACCGACCACCAGGCGTCCTTTCCCATGATGGAGGCCATGAAGCCTTCGGGCACGTAGCCGTGAATGCCCGCGCCCACGGCAATGCCGATCACCACGTACAGCCAGACCTTGCCGAGGATGTCCTTGACGGCCACGCCTCCGGCTTCGATGCGATCTGACCAGGTTTGGTTGTCAGGGGGCAGGACGGAAGGATCGGTTCGAATTTTCATGACCCACTCTTCGATATACGGCTCCAAATTGAGCTTGCCGAGCACCCAGCCGGCGACCATCGCCACGCCGAGGCCCGTGCCGAGGTACAAGGCGGCCACTTTCCAGCCCAGCAGGCCATACAGCAGGACAAGGGCGATTTCATTGACCATGGGGGCGGAAATCAAAAAGGAAAAGGTCACGCCCATGGGGACACCTGCCGTAACGAAACCAATAAAGAGTGGCACGGCCGAGCAGGAACAAAAGGGCGTAACAATGCCGAGCAGAGCGGCCAGGACATTGCCGGCGGATTCACGACGGCCGGCGAGAACGCGCCGCGTGCGCTCGGGCGTAAAGAAAGTCCGGATGATGCCCACGCCAAAGACCACGAGGGTGAGCAGCATAAGGACCTTGGGCGTGTCGTAGAGCAAAAATTCCACGGAGTCGCCGAGATGGCTCCCCTGGGCGATCCCCAGGACCTCGTAGGTCAGCAGGCGGGAAACTCCGGGCAGCATCCCGTACACCAGCCACCAAACGATTAGCCCCGGCGTCAGCAGTAAAAGAGTGTGGACAAGCTTTCGGCTGGGAGGCGTCGCGCCACCGGCTGCGGGCTGCTTGCAGCCGCATGTCTTGCATTCAAGCGGTTCCATGGAAATCTCCTCTTTTGCCGCCAAACCGGTGGCCGCCAGAATAGCTCTGGATTGATTTACATCCCGTCGTGAAAAGCCTTTTGGGGCATGCGGTTGACGCCATGCCGCCTTATGAGAACTTGTGTATTTTGCCAAATAGCAAAATTTCGAAGCCAAAAAATACCCAATCGAGATGCCGTCTGCCAGGAGTCGCCTTGCCGCATTGGGGCTCCGTTCTCTAACGCCTGGAAACTGGACCCCGAATATGTTCCTGGCGGAAACCGCGTCGTGCCGCAGGATGTTTTCTCGTCATTTGGCTGTTTGGCTAAATGGCCAAATATAGTTTGCTTGTCAAGTTCCCCCACGCCTGCCACCCACCCTGGCCGTAAGGCCCTTCTGAGGCCAGAGCGGCGGTCTCACATGGTCCCGGATGCCGGTCCTGGGGGCCCAGGGGAGCCGCCGCATAACGCCGCAAGGCGTTTCGGCGCGCCAACCAGGGCACATGCCTCAATTCATTTCGAAGGCGGACAGGCGACATGGCAGATGCCTGTGGGTGTTTCGACCGCATACGGAAAATACTTGCGCTTGAAGAACAGGGCGACATTGACGAGGGCAATAAGGACCGGAACTTCCACAAGGGGGCCGATCACTGCGGCGAAGGCTTCGCCGGAATTGATGCCGAATACGGCGATGGCCACGGCAATCGCCAGTTCGAAATTGTTGGACGCGGCGGTGAAACTGAGTGTCGTGGCCTGCTCATAGGTCGCGCCGGCCTTGGCGGAGAGAAAAAACGACGCCAGAAACATGAGGAGAAAATAAATGCAGAGCGGGATGGCGATGCGGATGACGTCAAAAGGCAACTGGACGATATATTCGCCTTTGAGCGAGAACATGATGAGGATGGTGAAAAGTAGAAAGAGCAAGGTCAACGGACTGATCTTCGGGATAAAGACGGTTTCATACCACGTTTTCCCCTTGAGTTTGAGCCCAAGATACCGTGACAGCATCCCGGCAAAAAAAGGAATGCCCAGATAGATGCCAACGCTTTCGGCGATTTGCCCCATGGAAATCGTCACGGCAACGCCTTCAAGACCGAAAAACCTGGGAAGAACCGTAATGAAAAAATATGCGTAAACGGAAAAAAACAGCACCTGGAAAATAGAATTGAAAGCGACAAGTCCGGCGCAGTATTCCCGATCGCCCTTGGCCAGATCGTTCCACACAATGACCATGGCGATGCACCGGGCCAGGCCGATCAGGATCAGGCCGACCATGTATTCCTGATGCCCGGAGAGGAGCGTGATGGCTAAAAAGAACATCAGCAACGGGCCGATGATCCAGTTTTGCGCGAGTGAAAGGGCGAGCACCCGACCGTTGCGAAAGACCTGTCCTAGCTGTTCGTATTTTACTTTGGCCAACGGCGGATACATCATGAGGATAAGCCCAAGGGCAATGGGGAGGTTGGTCGTCCCGACCTGAAAGGCATTGATGCCGTCTTTCACGCCAGGATAGAGAGAACCCAGGCCGACGCCGAGAAACATGGCCGTAAAGATCCATACCGTCAGGAAGCGATCAAGAAAGGAAAGCTTTTTGACAATATTTTCGCCCATGTGCATTCTCCCGGCTACGGTTACCCGCAGCTGTTGCTTGGCTTTGTTTGCAAGTGCTGCCGGAGTCTGGCTGTATCCAGGAGCGCCGTTTCAGAGCTTCCCAGATCTTCGCGCAAGGCTTCCATCACCTTGCGCAGGAGCCGTTGTCGCGGTTGGGCCAATTGGTAGTGCATCCACTTGCCGCACCGTCGCCCGGATACCCATTGCTCTTTTTTCAAATAGCCCAGATGCCGGGAGACCTTTGATTGGGGGATCTCCAGCGCCGCCATCAAATCACAGACGCACAATTCGCCGTGTCGCAGCAAATTGAGCAACCGCAGGCGCGTCGGGTCTGCGAGCGCTTTGAATCCCTCAGCAAGCTCGTTCATGGTTCTCCATGTATCCGCTTAGGCGGATTTGTCAATATGTTTATCCCCCGCCACGCGTCCGATTCCCAAGCGTCGCATGGCGAAAAAAATACTCGAGTGGCGCGGAGGAGGGGAGGCGGCGCATCGCGTATGCGGATTTATCCGATGCACCGTGTGGCAGAGCGGGTCACCCGGGCAGGGACAGGGAAAATCCGAGCAGGAGTCCGTAGGCCAATTCGATTCTGCCTGTGTCGCGCAGGACTGGTACGAGGGCCTTTCCGGCAGATCCGCTCAGGACGGTTTTCAGAGGCTGTATGCAAAGAGGCATTGTGAGGAAGGCGAGGGCCGTCCACGGGTTGGCGGGCAGCATCAGAGCCACCGCCGCCAAGGCCACGCCCAAAAGCCCGGCGTAAAGTCTGCGGGTGCGGACGTCCCCCAACCGAACGGCCAGGGTGTGCTTGCCATTGGCCTTGTCGCTTGGGATGTCGCGCAAGTTGTTTGCGACAAGTATGGCGCAGGCCAATGCGCCAATCCCGAAGGCCGCAGCGATGGCCGTAAAAGAGAGCTGTCCGGCCTGGGTGTAGGTTGTACCCAGCACGGCCACGAGTCCGAAAAAGAGGAATACAAAGACCTCCCCGAGCCCGCTATAGCCGTAGGGACGGCGTCCTCCGGTATAC
>Ga0183100_1001425_pt1 | contig 12103 bp, 6 predicted proteins | sample Biomet2_FD_127789 | JGI IMG/M metagenome (GOLD analysis project Ga0183100, IMG submission 127789) | Microbial communities from bioreactor (seeded with anoxic lake sediment) at LBNL, California, USA - Biofuel metagenome 2 | ecosystem: Engineered > Bioreactor > Anaerobic > Unclassified ...
GGTTACCAAATCAAAATAGGGATCCCATAAAATTTCCCTGTTTAAATCCCTTATTTTATAGTAACTTCCTTTGAGCTCTGTGTTGGTAGTATCAACAACTTCCTTTTGCAATTTGATCTGATTATTCGACCGGTAACAGATATCACGGATACGTCCATTTTTCTTCGTGTAATTTTTATCGAGCGTTTTAATTTCCCAATAGAGGCCAATCGTTAAATAGTTTGGATTTTTTTCAAGATTGCTTGTTAAAATGTCGTCGAAAAAGGCGTCGCGTTGGGCTGGCTCATATTTCTTATAATTACTGAAGGTATTTCGCATGGTTCTGCCTGATTCCATCATGACATTCAATTCTTCTGAAATCTTGTTTTGATATTCGCGCGTCGAAGTTTTTACAATTTCGATAGAGTTACGATAGGTAATTTCTCTTAACCGATAGCTAATGTACCCGATTGTTATGCAGTAAATTATGGTTACTGCGCTGAGAATATAAACATTCAGTTTCAGTTTAAGATTAAATCTTCCCCTGCTCATGATTTAGATAATTAATGTTGATTTGACAGCTTATCGGCGATTCCTCATCAAAGCTGATTATGAACATGCCTAAGTTATAATTATTAATTTGAATTCAAAAAGCATTATTGGGTTCCTCATTCGAACTCAGAATATTGTCTGATTATCTGATTCTTCCGGATAAATTTTGCGGAACGAATGTTCTTTTGTCAACTTTAGTCACTTTGGAAACTAGGCACTCTAAACTTTTTTCGGTATTTTGCAGCTATGATCAACGACCTTCTTTTTGTCGATGTAATTTTGCCTTTACCACTTGATTACCACTTTACTTATCGGGTGCCTTTGGCTTTCCAGTTCCGCATAAAAACCGGAACCCGGGTCATTGTACAATTTGGTAAACGCAAATTCTTTTCTGCTCTGGTTTACAAAATCCATCAGAATATTCCTGAAGGCGACTTCGAAATCAAAGACATTGATGCCATCCTGGACGAAGAACCTATTATTGGCGAAAAGCAATTACAGCTATGGGAATGGATAGCCGGGTACTATTGTTGTACGCTGGGCGAAGTTTTAAAAGCTGCGTTACCCACAGGACTGAAGTTGGAGAGCCAGACTAAAATCAGCCTTAACCCCGATGCCATTATTACCGAAGGATTAAGTGATAAAGAAAATGCAGTAGTCCTGTTGCTCGAAGATAGGAAAACTGCAAGCATTCAGGATTTAAATCGGTTTTTAGGACGACAATCGTCATTTGCCATACTGAAATTACTGCTCGAAAAGAATGCCGTCATTGTTGAAGAACAACTCCGTGAAAGCTATAAGCCCAAACTTGTTTCAACGGTCAGGTTAAATCCGGAATATGATTCAGAAGAAAAGCTGAATTCGATGCTCGATGTACTCTCCAAAAAGGCAAAAAAACAGGAACATCTCCTGAAAGTTTTTCTGGCAGAAACTTTGTTTGGCGAAATGAACCTGACTGAAATTACAAAAAAAGAATTGCTTGAAATGGCCGACGCATCTGATGTCGTATTAAGAGGTCTGGAAGAAAAACAAATACTGAAAGTATTTCAGAAGGAAATTGGGCGTATTGATCGGGATCATACTGCAGATTTGCTGATCAAAGAGCTTTCGGAACCGCAGCAAAAAGCGCATGACGAAATATTGAACCAATTTGAAACTCAGCAAACAGTCTTACTCAATGGGGTAACATCGAGTGGAAAGACCGAAATTTATATCCGCCTGATTGAAGAACAGCTCAAACTGGGCAAACAGGTTTTATACCTTGTTCCTGAAATCGGGCTAACTACACAAATTATCACTCGGCTGAAAACGGCCTTTGGCGATTTGGCTGGCATTTACCATTCGAAATTCAACGATGCCGAGCGGGTCGAAATCTGGTTTAATGTACTGAACGAAAAATCAGGAAAAACCGGACAACAATATAAAGTAATTCTGGGGGCACGCTCCGCCATCTTTTTGCCATTTAAAAATCTGGGGCTGATCATTGTTGATGAAGAGCATGAAAATTCGTACAAACAATTCGATCCGGCGCCTCGCTACAATGCACGTGATATGGCTATTCTAATGGGAAATATTCATGGGGCAAAAGTGCTGTTGGGTTCAGCTACACCATCGTACGAAACGTATTACAATGCCCGTAGCAACAAATATGGATTGGTAAACCTGACCGAACGTTTTCAGGGAATTGAAATGCCCGAACTCTTTCCGGCCAATACGCAGGAAGCATACAAACGGAAACAGATGCGTTCGGTTTTTACACCTGAACTTTATGACGAAATTACCACTGCCTTGCAAAATAAAGAACAAGTCATTCTTTTTCAGAATAGGAGAGGGTTTGCACCTTTTGTTCAGTGTGGAAAATGTGGCTGGATTCCGAAATGCAAATATTGTGATGTCAGTAAAACCTATCATAAAAATAATTCAAGTCTGGTTTGCCATTATTGCGGTCATACCACTTCATTGGTAACCCAATGTGAAGAATGTGGATCGGACGAAATTAAAACCCGCGGATTCGGTACCGAAAAAATTGAAGACGAAATCAAACTTTTGTTTCCTGAAGCTCGTGTGGCCCGAATGGATTTGGATACGACACGTGCAAAAAATGCCTATGAACAACTGATCTGGCAGTTTGAAACCGGTAAAATTGACATTTTGGTTGGAACACAAATGGTAACCAAAGGTTTGGACTTTGATCATGTTCGTGTGGTTGGTGTGCTGAATGCCGACAATCTGCTGAATTATCCCGATTTTCGCTCGTACGAAAGAAGCTATCAGTTAATTATGCAGGTGAGCGGTCGTGCCGGACGAAAAAATAAACGGGGCAGGGTAATCATTCAGACCACACAGTCCAATCATCCTGTAATTCAGGATGTTATTGCCAACGATTATTTTAGGTTATTCAGCAGACAAATGGCCGAACGCAAAATGTTCCGATATCCGCCATATTACCGGCTCATTAAAATTGTGGTGAAACACCAGAACCGGGAACGGCTCGATTTGGCAGCCCTGAACCTGGTAACAGCATTCAGAAATATATTCAATAAAAATGTGTTGGGACCTGAATACCCGGTTGTCGGAAGGATTCAGATGTGGTTTCAGAAAGAAATACTGATTAAATTGCCCCGCGACGGTAAAATTCAGGAAGCCAAAATGAAGATTATGGAAATCATTAACAACACCAAATCGCAAGCAAACAACAGCCAACTAATTGTTTATGCGGATGTAGATCCGATGTAGAGACAAGGTATTGCCTTGTCTCTACACCTAAATCTATCAGCTATCGCGGGTACAATTTAATATTTTCAGGTCTTTTGTGTTTCCAGCGCCGGTGCGACCATAGCCAATATTCAGGTTCGGCTTTAATAATTTCTTCCATTTTCTGAACATAAGCCATCATGATTTCTTCTGGTTTCACCTCGGTTGGATTTTCGATTAACTTATAAACAAAAGCTTCGTATCTCGATCGTCCGATTTTGCGGATGTGAAAGAAAAGAACCGGCTGGTTGGTTTTGACTGCTATTTTCATAGGGCCGGAGTGTAAAGCTGTTTCTTGGTTCAGAAAGGTGGTCCATAATTGAGAGTGTGCCGAAGATGTCTGGTCTGCCAACAACAGCAGTACGCCAGGACGTTCTGCTTGATTTAGCGCAAGTGCAGTACGCCCAGAATGGTTAACTGCAATGGATTTTGCTCCAAAACGCTCACGGGAATCGAGTAAGAACCGTTCCAAAGCCTTATTTCCCCTGACCGGATCATAAACAACCAGAAACTGAGCTTTGATGTAGTGTTGGAAATAAAGTGCCCATTCCCAGTTGTTGTGATGCATTCCAAGTAGGATGGCGCTTTTACCTTGTTGATAATATTCCTCAAAAATTTCCAGATTATGCACTTTGATCCGATCGTTGATTTCTTGCTCTGTCATATGGCTGAATTTGAGGGTTTCGATGCCCAGATCGCTCAGATGGCGGTAAAATTTTTTGGCAATCCTTTTGATTTCTTCCGGGCTCTTTTCAGGAAACGATTTACTGAGGTTCGTAAATACAACGTTTCGGCGATACCTGACAACATAGTAAAGCAGGATATAGAAAATGTCGGCTAAACCATTGAGTACCCCAAATGGTAATCGTGCAATTAATTTACACAAACCGACGATCAAATGATCAATCAACGACTTCATACGATATTTTAATTTTCAAGTATTTTTAGATTCCTTTCCTTATTTCTGAAAATTATTTTTCAAACTGAATTAATTCATAGACCTTTCATACAACTCAATATTTTCAGGACGTTTATGTTTCCATCTCCGGTGAGACCACAACCAGTATTCGGGTTCTGCCTTGATAATTTCTTCAAGTTTAGTAATATAAGCCATCATAATTTCTTCAGGTTCTACTTCCGAAGGATTCTCTATGAGTTTATAATGAAATATTTCATAACGGCTACGTCCTATTTTACGGGCATGGTGCATGACTACCGGTTGGTTGGTTTTCATGGCAATTTTCATTGGACCTGTAAAAAATGCGGTTTCCTGATTGAGAAATGTTGTCCAGAATTGAGAGTTGGCTGGAGGTGTTTGGTCTGCAGCAAGCAATAATCCACTCGGTCTTTCATTGTGATTGAAAGCCAGCGCCATACGCACCGATAAGTTAACTGGTATGGTTTGCCCACCAAAACGCTCGCGCGAATCTAAAAGAAATTTCTCAAATTTCTTGTTCGACCTCATTGGATTGTATACACATACAAACTGGGCTTTGAGGGAACGTTGAATTGCCCCGCACCATTCCCAATTATTGTAATGCATGGCCAGCAAAATAATACTTTTGCCCTGATTGTAATATTCGTCATATATTTCGAGACCATTGACTTTCATCCGGTCATCGATTTGCTTTTCGGTCATCCGGCTGAATTTAATTGTTTCTAAACCAATGTCGCTCAAATGATGATAAAACGTTTTCGTGATCTTTTTGATTTCTTCGGGACTTTTTTCGGGAAACGACCGAACCAAATTTTCGTGAACTACTTTCCGACGGTATCTAACGATATAATAAAGAATTACATATAAGAAATCGGCAATACCAAAAATGACCCAAAAAGGAAGACGAGCAATCAGTTTACAGATACCGACAACAAATCGATCAAGAAAAGAGCTCATACATTTGAATTTGTGAGCTGCAAATTTAACAAAAACGGCTTTGTTGCAAGAATTTAAACAGCGATTAAATTAAAATACTGGGCGAGCGATCATGATTCCGCTGTTTTTTGACTGAGGTTTGATGAAATCGGTGATTGGACCTTTTGAAATCAAAACTTTTGTTCCACTTAACGAGGCATGCAGCAGGTAAAAATCATTGCCTTTCTTAACGATTATCCCGACATGGTTAATATCCACTCCGTCAATGGTACTGGTGAGACCAATAATATCGCCATGCTGTAAATACCGGTATAAGTTTGCAACATTCGTCTTCGGAAAATACATAAAACCGAATTTGGAAAGCTCCTTTTCCCGCTGGGCAATAGCCGGTATTAATTCAGGATGTTCTTTTAAAACCGGATAATCTGCCGGATGTGTACTCATGTAATTAATAGCTTTATCTGATTTTATACCCTTTTCATTAATCGTTTTGCTAATGATTCCTTTTTTATGATTATTCTCAATCCATTCGCTGAAATAATGCAGTCGCGAAGGGTACAGGTTCCGAATGCCATCGCGGTACCTGATTTTTTCCAGCTCAGTGGCAAACGTTTGAAAGTCTTTCTTTTTCAGCTTTACGGTTCGGGCTAAAGCCAAAGTATTTTCTGCAAAGGTTGTACAATCCAGTTGCCTGAGGTTAATGACAAGTTTTTCGTCCGGCCCATTCTCAAGGGTAGCTGCTACATATGGAGTTTCCAAAAAGGATAGCCCAATTTTGACCACCAGGTCAGCAATAGGTTGATTTGCTTCCGGTGAAAACGCATTTAATTTTTCTTCCACCATTTTTTTGTCTTTAGGTAAAAAGATGCAGTTATTTATATCTACCTGTGCTTTAGCTCCGAAACAATTTATTCCAATTGAAAGAAAAAGTAGTATTCCAATTTTGACATTCATATTCCTGATTTAATTCTCATTGATAAAGTTAAAAAAGTTTGGAAGATCAAAGTAAAATCGGAATTGACTTTTGGTTTTATCATAAATTCATGTCGGCAAATGTTTGTCAGAAACTTGTTATATAACATGTTTTTGTTAATTAAATATTAAATTCCTGCTGTTTTTAGCAATGGAAAGTATTCTTATTCAGGGGAAAAGAAGTTTTTACAATTTTTGCTAATCTCTTGCAGATTAATTTGTATCTGTCTGAATATTTGAGCATAAACAGGACACTCCCTCTAATTATTTATATCTTTGAGCCAGTTTTTAAGGGTTTTTAATGTTAATTAATTCATATGTATAAATTAAGAAACCTTTTCCTCGTAGGATTGGTGCTGGCGTCGTTTATCGTTTCTGCTCAGGATAAGAAAGAAGAGGAAAAAGAAAAAGGTTATCAATTCACCGAAATTAAAAATATTCCCTGTACTCCTGTTAAAGATCAATATCGCTCCGGAACCTGCTGGTCGTTTTCTGGATTGGGATTTATAGAAGCTGAAATGCTGCGGTTAGGAAAACCAACAGTTGATTTGTCTGAAATGTTTGTGGTTTATCATACTTATTCTGATAAGGCAACCAAATATGTCAGGCTGCATGGAGGGTTGAACTTTGGCGCTGGAGGTGCATTCCATGATGTTACCAATGTGATTAAAAATTATGGAATTGTTCCTGAAGAAGTTTATACCGGACTGAATTATGGCGAAGAGAAACATGTTCATGGAGAACTCGACCGATTGTTACTCGATAATGTTAAGACGGTAGTTGATAATCCGAATAAAAAACTAACCTCTGCATGGCACGATGCGCTGGAGGGAACACTGGAAACTTATCTGGGTAAACTTCCTGAAAAATTTAATTATCAAGGGAAAGAATATACGCCGAAAAGTTTTGCTACTGATTATGTTGGCCTGAATTTAGATGATTATGTCGAAATTACTTCCTATACACACCATCCCTTTTATTCGAAATTTATCATCGAGATTCCAGACAACTGGTCTTGGGATGAAGTTTACAATGTGCCCTTGAATGAAATGGAAGAAATTATCGACAACGCAGTTAATACAGGTTATACCGTTGCCTGGGCAGCTGATGTTAGTGAAAAAGGATTTGAAACTTCGAAAAAAGGTGTTGCGGTTATTCCTGTTGTTGACAAAGCCAATATGACTGATGCCGAAATTACCAAATGGGAAAAGCTAAGCGAGAAAGAAAAAAATGAAGAACTATATAAACTGGATAAGCCTGGCCTGGAAAAGGTAATTACACAGGAAATTCGCCAAATTGATTTTGACGATTACCAAACGACTGATGATCACGGAATGTTAATCGTTGGAACTGCTAAAGATCAGAATGGAAACCTTTATTATAAAGTGAAGAACTCATGGGGTAATTATAATGATTACAATGGATTCTTCTATGCATCAAAACCTTACGTTTCATTTAAAACCATGTCGATCATGGTACACAAAGATGCAATTCCAAAGAATATTCGAAAAAAATTAAACCTGTGATAGATCAAACCTCGTCAATCGGCGAGGTTTTTTATTTTAAATAATCAGGTGTATTGCTGTCCTTTTGTATATTTGGTGCATGAAATAATGAACCATCAGAATGACATATATAATGGTTGAAAGGGAATTCTTCTGGTTCGGAATTACACGAGAACGCATCATCATACATTTATTGAAGTAAATATTTCCGAGTGAAACGAACAATCCTAATTCTATTTTGTATCCTTCCCTTACTTTCTTTTTCAGAAGAAGACTGGATGTGGTGGAACATCAAACATGGCTGGAAAACAGGAATGCCCAGCTGGCGTAGTTTTATACACATTACTCCCGGCTACCTTGGCCCCAATGCGCTTCCTGTTCCTGAAATGAAAAAAGGGATTGTTCCTGCTGGTACAAACCTTGAATGTGGATTGGACCTTCATTTTAAAACAGGTGACCCCACTCAGAATATCTTTGCCAAATATTATCGTTCGTTTGCCGATAACAAAATTGCTATTGAATTATACGGTGTTGTTGCAGAGCATTATGCAATGTCGGATACCATTCGGGATGAGCGAATTGCCCGCGATTACGACGGAAAAGGTATTGCAATTGGCGATTTGTATTTTGCCACGCTCATTCAATTAGTTAAAGACCATAAGTTTCCGGACACCATGGTTCGTATGGCCGGAAGAACAGCTTCCGGTGGTCATTTGGATGCTGCAAGATACTCTGATAGTCCCGGCTATTTTTTTGACGTCAGCTTCTCGAAAGACTATGCCTGTCGGAATGAAAAAATGTCGTTTAAACCTTATGCTTCGCTCGGATTCTACTCCTGGCAAACTAATGATGACATGGATTTGCAAAACGACGCATATATGTATGGGGCAGGAGCCGATTTGAAATGGGATAACTGGACTTTATCTAATTCAATTTCAGGATATTCAGGATACAAACACGAACGCGATAAACCGATGGTTTATACTTTCGACCTGAATCATAAATTAAAAAAGAACACCATCAGGTTGCAATATCTTTACGGAATACGTGACTGGAAATACCAGACCATCAAACTTTCCTACATCATAAACCTGAAAAAAAGATAGGCTGCTTATTGCTGAATTTCCTGTTTGTTGTTTTCCTTTATTCCCAAAGTATTCTTAACTCCGCTAAATACCGATTTCCACCAGTAGTTTAAATCTGAACGTTTTTGATCTCTCCGGAAAGCTATTTCATCCGGAAGAAGTTCTTTGCTTCTTGGATTCTTTGCTCTAAGCAGGAGGCTGTTTGCTAAGAAACTGGCAAACCCAGCTTCTTTGGTATTTCCATTTTTCACTTCAAGAACAGAAATTTTAAGGTTGTCGTAACCAAAAAATAGTTGACCATTTGCATTTGTTCGATCGGCAATGAAATTAAACTGGAAACGGTTAACTTTTCCGGACCGTATGGATACCAATGCTAATGGTTCCAATACCGGATTTAGAATCCGCATATTAAACTGACTGAGGCTTCCGGAGGCAGTAAATGAATTCTTCGGATCGTTCATTAGGAAACTCATATTCACTTTTAGCTGGCACGAGTCTTGAATCGTTGCAGTTCCATTCAGATTAAGGTCTGGAATAGCTCCATTGGAAGTCTTCATATTCGTAAATGGTATCAGGTGCGTATGAATGTTTGTGAAATGTACCTTTCCTTCCAGATTACCGGTTGCTTTTCTCTCAGTATATGAAACTTGTGAATTTTTAAGAATAAGAGAGTCAACTGAAATCGGAAATTTCAGGGATTTGATCAGGTCTTGCAGCATTTTTGGTCGTCGTGTTTCATCAAATGGCATTTGTTTGTCGCGGTAAACATCCAGATTTAAACCGTTGACCGAAAAATATCTACCTGCCAGTTCTTCTTTGTCAAACCATCGCCGGACATTGGGTTGCGAAATACATACTGAATCAATGTTCCCGGAGAAGTAGTCGGATTGAAACCCTATCTGTTTTTGGTAATTATCTTTGCTGAAATTCGGAACGATACGGATGTCTTTAGCCGTAACCCGGTTATTGCCTGAAGAATACGAAATCTCGCCAATATTAAACTGGTATAATTTCCCCTGTCTTTTAATGTTTGGAATTCGAAATGAGAAATCGGCTGAATGCATGAACCCTTGTGACTGCTTATTTTCAATTCGTACTTGACTTAAATTCACACTTGCTTTTTCCTGAAGTTTCTTTTTCCCGTTTTCGAATACAGCGATATTGGCTTCATTCACATTCAGTATTTTAGACGAAAACACATCAGCAAAGCTTTCGAAATAAGGATACAAATTAACTTTGAAAGGATTGAATTTAAGCGAATCTTTGGCATTATTAAAGAGCTGAAAAGAAGGTTTATCAACAACAATCGATTCAAAGAAGAACTGGTTGTTTTTATAGGCATTGTCCATATCGAGCCCATTCAGGACAAGGATCGGAATTTGTAATTCAAATTGGTTTTGTTTGTTGTTTTTTGTTCTGGGTTTCACTACCAGATTTTTGGCCAGGATTTGTCGCTCGTTGGTCGATACGGTAAGCTCATCGATGCTGAATTGCTGATTTTTATCTTTCGGTGTAAATTTGAATTGAATTAAATTGCCTGTGTATTCTCCTTTTTTAAATTCAGGTGTGTTATTGTTGCTGTTTTTTTGGATAAGTATGTCGCTGGCGCCCATTTTAATGTCAGATTGCAATAGTAAATAAGGTTTTGTGTTTATTTCCGAGAAAACCTTTAAAGCGCCATCGTTCAGCGAAAATTTTCGGAGAGCAATTGATTCGATCTCTTTGGGTAACGGAATCACCACTTCTTTAATGTCTTTCTTCTGGTTTTGTTTAAGTTTCTGGTAAAGCTTAATATCGGGAGAGGTAATTATGAAATTTTCAGCGTCAATTTTACGATCAAAATAAAGCTCTTCCATGTTTATTCCATTAATCCTGATTTCCGGGATAACAAGCTGAATATTCCATGCTACTGCAGAGAAGTCTTTACTCGTAGCTTCAGGATAAAGCCTGGCATTTCGCACAAAAATTTCTTTTTGCCGGGTTGAAAAACCGATTTCTTTGGCCTTTAGCACGTGAACATTGTCCGAAAGGCGAATCAAGTGATCGCGTATTGAAAAGTCAACATATTCTGAAAAAAGGAGCTTCTTTTGATTAAACTGATCCTTGTTAATCTGCATATTTTCCAGCTTCAGACTGAACTGATTATCCAATGAAATCGTTTTGTCTTTTTTACTGTGATTGATCAACCTGATTGTTCCACCAGGAATTGTGACCGTGTTTATATGTATGTCGTCCAGATAGTCAGATATCAATCGAAACAAATCTTCGAAATCTTGTTTGGGCTTCAATTGTTTCAGAAGTGCAAAATTTTCGTAATAAATCTGGGGAGTATTTATGCTTAACGTATCAACCGATAGTTTCTTGTTGAAGAAAGCATCGTGGAAATCGGCATTCGACAATGACAATTCAGGAATGGTAAATTCGTACAATTCTGATCGGTTGTATTTTTTCAGCAAATCTTCCATGTTTTCTTTTGAAACTGGGAAAAGATGCAGATTTTGGAGCCTTGCCAGTTTTTTTCTTGTTGAAATAGACAGGCTGCTAATCGTGAGTTTGTGCAACTGATCGGCCAGGCGCATTTGGTAATCATCGAAGTTTAGTTCAATTTGATTGGCAAAAAATAAACGATCGGTTCTCTTGACACTGACTTCGTCTAAAGCAAATCCACTCAATTGCAGTTTAATTGCCGATTCAATGTTCCCGGTCTGTATTACCCCTGTTTTATTTATCAGCTTGACTCTTCCTTTCAGAACAGAAACCTGGTCTGCATATATTCCTTTAACATACCTCGATACTAATTTATATACAAAACTCGGATCATCGGGTTCTGCTTTTTCTGTTGACGCTTCATTCTGAATTAATGTGACTTCAGGATTGAAAATATTAATTCGCTGGAAAGCAAACCGTTTTTGATGATATGCTTTGTTGAAATTAAACCGATCAAGTCTGATGCTATCGCAATTGGCTTCAATGGTGTTTTTCTGGTTGGCATCCTTGGTATTTAACGGATACATTTGAATATTCCTGACCAAAACCGAATTCTTCCTGGTCGAAAATTCAAGGTTCCCGGCTTTGATCCGATGAATATTATCGCCAAGTGTCAATTCATAATCGGAAGCCGAAAAATCAATATTTTTTGAATAGAAAACTCTGCTTGTATCTGTTTGTGAAATGGAATCGAGTCGAAAATCATTCAGGTTAAGGGTGATGTTTTTTAAATTCTGGTAATTGGAAGAATCAGCTTGTGACCTAAAAAGCATGACCTGTGCATTTTGCAGCTTAAAGTCATGAATTGTTATACCCAAAAACTCATTTTTAATTAAATCGTTCAGGTTAAATTCATCAACCGGTTCTAAAATAGTTTTTATCTTTCTCTGACCAGG